>Ga0182030_10014821_pt1 | contig 15332 bp, 8 predicted proteins | sample 812S3MmetaG_FD_121299 | JGI IMG/M metagenome (GOLD analysis project Ga0182030, IMG submission 121299) | Permafrost microbial communities from Stordalen Mire, Sweden - 812S3M metaG (Illumina Assembly) | ecosystem: Environmental > Terrestrial > Soil > Wetlands > Permafrost | place: Sweden... | reverse complement strand
TTCGCCCGCGCCGATTTGTTCTAATGATCCGAAAAACTTTGCGTAATGCGGACGCAGCTTGCCGTCGGCGGCGACGCTTTCGTCAAATAGCTGCGCCGCGCGCTGGTTTTTGACCGGCGGCGCCGCGGAAATTTCTGGTGGTTCGACGGACGTTTCGTTCATCGGTGCAGTCGAGTCTAAACGCGAATCGGGCTTTTTGCCAGTCTCGTCAGACATTGCGGAGGTCGAGCGTGAACGGAAAATCGCCGTTCAAGATTTTTGGCGGCGGCGTGAATTTGCCCTGCTGATGGCCGTGCCGGAAAAATCTTGAAAGCCGGCGGGATTCGGCCTCGTAGCTGTTCACCGGAAACGTGTCGTAGCCGCGTCCGCCCGGATGCGCGACGTGATAGGTGCAGCCGCCGAGCGAACGTTTGTTCCAGGTGTCATAGAGATCAAACCGCAGCGGCGCGTGCGATGGAATCGTCGGTTGCAGACACACCGGCGGCTGCCACGCGCGATAGCGCACGCCGGCGACGCCTTCGCCGTTCGTGCCGGTCGGATGCAGCGGCACGCGATGGCCGTTGACCGTTATGGCGAAGCGGTCGCCGACCAGACCGTTGGCTTTGACCTGCAATCGTTCGAGCGAGCTGTCCACGTAACGCACCGTGCCGCCGCCGCCCGGTTCTTCGCCGAGGACGTGCCACGGCTCAAGCGCGGTGCGAAGTTCGAGCTGGATGTCGCGCTGTTCAAGATCGCCGATGCGCGGGAAACGAAATTCAAAGTGCGGCGCGAACCAGTCGAACTCGAACGGATAACCGGCTTCGCGCAAATCGCCGATGACATCGCGAAAATCCGTTTCGCAAAAATGCGGCAACATCCAGCGGTCGTGAATGTCCGTGCCCCAACGCACGAGGTCGTTTTTGTAAGGCTCCTTCCAAAATTTTGAGATGAGGCCGCGCAAAACCAAATGCTGCGCCAAGCTCATGCGCGCGTGCGGCGGCATTTCAAACGCGCGCATTTCGACAAGACCGAGGCGGCCGCTGGCGCTTTCGGGCGCGTAAAGTTTATCAATCGAAAACTCGGAGCGATGCGTGTTGCCGCTGGCGTCAATCAGCAGGTTGCGGAACAGGCGGTCCACAATCCACGGCGGCGGCTGGCTGGACAAGCCGATCTGCCGGTCCATTTCCTTGAACGCGACTTCGAGTTCGTAAAGCGAATCGTTGCGCGCCTCGTCAATGCGCGGTGCCTGGCTGGTCGGGCCGACGAACAGGCCGCTGAACAGCCAGCTCAACGACGGATGATTCTGCCAATACGACAGCAGCGAGCGCAGCAAGTCCGGCCGCCGCAGCACCGGCGAATCCGGCGGCGTCTCACCGCCAATGATGATGTGGTTGCCACCGCCGGTGCCGGTGTGGCGACCATCCACCATGAATTTTTCCGTGCCGAGCCGCGTCTGCCGCGCTTCCTCGTAAAGCACCGTCGTGCGCTCGACAAGTTCTTCCCAAGTTTTGCTTGGGTGCATGTTGACCTCGATCACGCCGGGATCGGGCGTCACCGCGAGTTTGTTCAGGCGCGGATCTTTTGGGGGCGTTTCGCCTTCGATGACGACGGGCAAACCGGATTCGGCAGCACTCGTTTCGATGCCAGCAATGAGGTCCAAATAATCTTCCGCCTTCTCCACCGGCGGCATGAAGACGTGCAGCCGTCCATCACGCGGCTCGACGCACAGCGCGGTGCGGATAATCCACGGCGCAGATTCGCCCGGCGCAGGGCGGCGGTTGGGATTTTCGTCCGGCTTCAGTTCAGGTTTTTCTTCCAGCTTGCCGAGCTTTTGCGCACGCTGACCCGGACCATAACCCGGCGGCAACGGTGCGTCACGGCGACCGACGATTTGCTGGCGATACGGAAATTCCTTGGGCAACTCCGGCAAATCAGGTTGCGACGGATCTTGCGCGCGCAGCCACGGATAATCTTTTTCGGCGACCCACGGCACGGAATCGAGCGGCAAACGCAGACCCATCGCGGAGTCGCCGGGTATCAGCCAGAGCGTATCGTCATCGCGCAAAAACCATGAGCCCGAAATCCAGCCCTGTTCGTTGTCAATCCACGCGCGCTTGATAGGCAGCGTGTAGCCAACGACGGAGCCTAGCCCCTGCTGAAAAATTCGCGCAATGCGTTCGCGCTCCTGCTTGTCCTTGAGATTGGATTTTTCCGGCGTGATGTTCGACGGAAAACGGCGTTCCTTCCACGAATAATAAAACGCGTCTTCGTAAGCCGGAATCAGATGCTCGGGTTTTACGCCAATCGTTTTGGCCAGCCGCATTGCAAGCTCCTTTGCTTCTTTCGCACCGTGACCGTAATTTTTTGATTCATCGGCGATCAGCGAATCATCTTTCCAGACCGGCACGCCGTCTTTGCGCCAATAGCAGCCGAGCGCATAGCGCGGCAGCGGTTCACCCGGATACCATTTGCCCTGGCCATAATGCAGCAGCGCGCCGGGCGCAAATTTTCCGCGCAACCGTTTAATCAGTTCGCCGGAAAGAATTCTTTTCTTATGCGACATCGCGGTGAAATTCCATTCCGGTCCGTCCGGATCATCCACGGAAACAAACGTCGGTTCGCCGCCCATCGTCAGGCGCACGTCGCCCATTTTCAAATCCACGTCAATCGCGTGGCCAAGGTTCTCGATGTCCGACCATTGCTCCTCGGTGTAAGGCTTGGTGACGCGCGGAGATTCGTAAACGCGTTTCACCGTCATGTCGAATTCGAACTCGGTTTCGCATTCGTCCACGCCGCCAGAAATTGGTGCGGCGCTGGAAGGATCGGGTGTGCAGGCGAGTGGAATATGGCCTTCGCCCGCGAGCAAGCCGGAAGTGGGATCAAGCCCGATCCAGCCCGCACCGGGCAAATAAACTTCCGTCCACGCGTGCAGGTCGGTGAAATCTTTTTCCGCACCGCTCGGGCCGTCGAGCGATTTCACATCGGCCTTGAGTTGAATCAAGTAGCCGCTGACGAAACGCGCCGCGAGGCCGAAGTGGCGCAGCAGTTGCACGAGCAGCCATGCAGAATCACGGCACGAACCGCTCATCTTGGTGAGCGTTTCTTCCGGCGTCTGCACGCCGGGTTCCAGGCGAATGGTGTATTTGATGTCTTTCCACAACCGCTGATTGATGGCGACAATGAAATCGTTTGTCGGCTGCTTCTCGCTGTCGGGCATTTCCAGCCGCTCTTTTTTAGTGCGGCGTTTAACTTCGCCGATCAAGTCGCGGCGCAGCTCCGTCAGATACTTTGTGAAATTGGTTGTGAGCCAGCATTTGCGCTGGAACGGCGCGAGTTCGTGGTCGAGCGCCGGATCGTAGGCAAAGGGAAATTTCTGCGCGCTCGGTTCCAGAAAAAAATCAAACGGATTCAGCACCGCCATCTCCGCGACCAAATCCACTTCGACGCAAAATTCGCGCGTCGGCTGCTCGAACACGAGCCGAGCGGCGTAATTTGACTGCGGGTCCTGCTGCCAGTTGATGAAATGTTTTTCCGGTTTGACCTTGAGCGAGTAGCTCAAAATCCGCGTGCGCGAATGCGGCGCGGGCCGGAGCCGCACGACCTGCGGGCCGAGGTTGACGAGCCGGTCGTATTTGTAATGCGTCTTGTGGTGGAGCGCGACGTGGATGGACATTGGAAATTAGGAATGACGAATTTCGAATGACGAATGCAAAGCCTGCTGCTGCTGTTCCTCCTGCTGCACCATGTGGACTTCGTCGGGATTTTCAAAGGGCTGGAAAATGTAGGCGCGAAAGAGTTCGGCCCCAATGTTGTTCAACTTCATTTGCGCTTCGTCGAGGTAACGGTGCAGGCCGATGTCGAAGATTTCCTCGATGGTGCTGAATTGCAGTTCCGCAAGAAAACGGCCGGTAAGCTTTTCCGCGTCGTTGGTAAAGCGGCCTTCGCCCACGCCGGAAATGCGGCGCAACGCCAAGTTCAGTTCACTGACGCAAAAACGGACGGAACGCGGAAACACGTCGCTCAACAGGAGAAATTCCGCCACGCGGCGCGGATGCACGTCCGCCCCGTGGATGGTTTTGTAGGCGTCCCACGCGCTGCACGAGCGCAGCACGGCGGACCATTCCAGCGCGGCGTCGGGCGAGATACGGTCGGGCACGCCGCGTTCGGGCAGGCTTTGATAGCGCACATCGAGGATGCGCGTGGTTTTGTCCGCGCGTTCCAGCAACTGGCCGACCCGCACAAACCACCAACCTTCGTTGCGGATGAGCGTGGCCTCGATGATGCCGATGATATGGAGCGAACTGGCCTTGATTTCCTGGAAAAATTCGCCCGCGCTGCGCCGCCAGACTTCGCAGGCGTAAGGCGAACGGACAAATAAATAAAGGCGGTTCAATTCCTCCCACAGTTCCAGCGTAATCTGATCGCGCACCATGCGGGCATTTTCGCGCGCCTGGCAGATGGATTGCAGGAGCGAGTTCGGATTCTCCATGTCGAAGATGAGAAATTCCGTGACCGCCTTGCCGGTGGCGTGCGTGTGGTTTTTGAAGAACGCCTCCTCGTCGCCAGTGGCCTGCACGATGGGCAGCCAGTAGGCGGTGAGGCGTTTTTCGTCGAGGTTGCGGATGTCCAGCAGGAGCTGCAGGTTCACGTCCACGATGCGCGCGATGTTTTCGGAGCGCTCGATGTAACGGGCCATCCAGTAGAGGGAGTTGGCGACGCGGCTTAACATGTTGCGAGTTCGGATTGCGGAGTTCGGAGTTCGGAGTGGAAAAATGCGTGGAGTGCGTTGCGGAAATTAATTCCACACTCCGCACTCCGCACTCCGCATTGTTTTGGTTTATTCATCGCCATACAAAACCCAGGTGTCCTTGCTGCCGCCGCCCTGCGACGAATTGACGACAAGCGAACCTTTGCGCAAGGCCACGCGCGTGAGGCCGCCGGGAATGATGGTGGTGCGTTCGCCGGACAAAACAAACGGACGCAAGTCCACATGGCGGCCCTCAAAGCTGCCGTCGCAGCACGTCGGATGTTGCGAGAGATTGATCATCGGTTGCGCAATGTAATTGCGCGGCTCGGCGATGATGAGCTGGCGGAACTTCTCAATTTCCTCCTTCGCCGCCTTCGGCCCCATCAACATTCCGTAGCCGCCGGATTCGTTCGCCGCCTTCACGACGAGCTTTTCCAGGTTTTCCAAAATGTATTTCAGGTCCGCCGCCTCGCTGGCGAGATACGTCGGCACGTTTGGCAAAATCGGTTCCTGATCAAGGTAATATTTGATCATGCGCGGCACGAAATAATAGACCACCTTGTCGTCCGCGATGCCCGTGCCGATGGAATTTGCCAGCGAAACATTGCCGGCGCGATAGGCGTTGATCAATCCCGGCACGCCGAGCATCGAATCTTTGCGGAACACCGTCGGGTCAATGAAATCATCGTCAATGCGCCGGTAAATCACATGGACCGGCTGCGGCCCCTTCGTCGTGCGCATGAACACGCGGGAATCTTTCACGAACAAATCGCGCCCCTCGACAATCTCGATGCCCATCTGCCGCGCGAGATAAGTATGCTCGAAATACGCGCTGTTATAAACGCCCGGCGTCAGCAGCACCACGCGCGGATACGCGACGCCGGGAGGCGCGATATAGTTGAGCGACTTCAAAAGTTCCTGCGCGTAGTTTTCCACCGGCCGCACGCCGATGTTCTCGAACATCTGGGGAAACGCCCGCTTCATCGCGCGGCGGTTTTCCAAAACGTAGCTGACGCCGGACGGACAACGGCCATTATCCTCCAGCACCATATATTGTCCGTCCTTGTCGCGGATCAAATCGGTTCCGCAAATGTGAATGTAAATATCCTTCGGCACGTTGAAGTTCACGAACTCCCGCCGGAAATGGCGCGCGGACAAAATATAAAATTCCGGGATGACGCCGTCCTTCAAAATTTTCTGCTCATGATAAATGTCGTGCAAAAAAAGATTCAGCGCCGTGATGCGCTGCGTCAGCCCGCGTTCCAGATGCTCCCATTCTTTCGCCGGGATGATGCGCGGCAGCAGGTCGAACGGAAAAATCTTTTCCGCGCCCGCCGCGTCGCCATAGACGTTGAAGGTCACGCCCTGTCGCAGAAAGGCGTTGTCAATCGCCTCGCGCTTGGCCTCAAATTCCGGCGGCGTGAGATCCTCGAACAATTTGTGGAACTTCCGGTAATGCCCGCGCACACCGGTCTGCGGATCGAGCATCTCATCAAAACCGTGGTTGACCGTGTATTGATTCAGCATATTAACCAGTTGTTTTTTGTGCGGCCTGTTCAATTTCCACCAGCCGACCGGCGGCCTTTCCGTTCCGCGCCCGGCGGATCACAAAGATAAAACGCCGGCTGGCACTGCCTTTTTGCAGCCGAAAACGCGGGCCGGTTGGAACTTCAACACATTTGCGGTTGAACATCCAGTTCTCTTTAGCAACCCGCTTGCCGGACGGGCATAATTCCGCATCTTTTTTTCAACCGCGCCGCGCCGCGCGTCACAAAGCTTGCCGCGCGGGCGGTGCTCGCCTAATTTCTCCGCGTGAAAAAATCCGGCCGTCCCATCATCCCGCGCAAGACCATCTACCGTCTTTCCATTTATCTGCGCTGCCTGGCGCGGCTGCGGGAAAACCGTTTGGGCACCGTCTCCAGCGAGGCGCTCGCCAAGGCCGCCGGCGTCAAGCCCACGCAACTGCGCAAAGACCTCGCCTATTTCGGCACCTTCGGCACGCGCGGGCTGGGCTATGATGTCAACGACCTCTCGCAGAAAATCGCCAACGAACTCGGCACCTCCAGCCTGCAACCGGTCATCCTCGTCGGCGTGGGCAATCTCGGTCTCGCCCTCGTTTCCTATCGCGGCTTTGAGAAAGAAGGCTTTGAAATCATCGCCGCCTTCGACGCCGCGCCGGAGCGGAAACGCGACAAGGAAATCAAGCAGCCCATTCTCGGCATGGACCAGCTCCCCGACTTTGTCCACGAACACAGCGTGAAGATGGCCATTCTCTCCGTGCCCGAAGACGTGGCGCAGGAAGTGACCAATGCCCTCGTCGCCGCCGGCATCACCGGCCTGTTGAATTTCTCGCCCAGCGTGCTGGCCGTGCCCGAAGACGTGATCGTCAACAACGTCAACCTCGCCATCGAACTGGAGAATTTGAGTTACTTCATCCAAGGTTAAAGGGCCGCCGGCGCGGCGCGGCTGGATTCGTTTTCAAACCGCCTTGGACCAGACACCGGTTGGGAAAAAGCGGCGGCGGACCGCCGCACTGCTCCAAGACGCTGGCGCGCGGAACGAAACGCCGGGCGAAAGTTGCCGCGCAGCGGCAATTGAAAATAGCCCGCCGTTTCAACGGCGGGTATCAGCAGCAAACAGAATCAGAGTCCCGCCGGGACGACCGGAATGGGTGATCATTTTCAACCGCCCCGCCGGGGCGGGAAATGATTTTCGCCGGCCAACCCGAAGTTGAAACTGCGGGCTATTGTCAAATGCGCCTCCGGCGCAGGCAACCCCGCCATTTGAGCGCGCCGCCGGCGGGCGCTGGGCCGCCTCAAAAAAAAGGTCGTGTCCTAATCTGGGAAAAACCGGTGGGGCGAGCGTCCTCGCGAGCCGTCGTGAGCCTTGGGTTTGCGCGGCTCGCGTGGACGCTCGCCCCACCAAATCAGGACAGTGCCAAAAAAAAGGTGGGCGGCGACGGGCAACCTCAATAGAGTCAAAACCATGAAAAAGGATAGACGGAACAACCGGACGTCCATTATTTTTTAGTCGGCACTGCGCGTATGAATAACTCGTCATCTATTGGTTCAGCGTGGATTCCGATTGCGATTTCGGTCGTGGCCTTGATTGCTTTCGTAGGTTTCATTGTTCTTGGGATCGTTCGCATCATGCAGGAGCGCAGCAAGCGCCGAGAACTTCAATCTTGGCCACACGGTCATTTTGTGTTTGCAAAGATTATTGACCATATTCTTCCGATGGAGCGAGGGGCCAAGTATGTGCGTCCTTTGCACGCGGCGCTTCACACGCGAGGTCTTGGTATCGTCAGGGGCAGTGGCACACAAATGAGCCGAGATGGTTCCAAAGTCGAGTGGGTCGGGATTGATATTGACCTACGTGATTTAGATGGCGCTTTAGCATTTACGCGCGATTTTTTGCGGGAGCTTGGTGCGCCATCCGGTTCTGTGGTTGAGTATCGAGCCGGAGAGCAGAAGATTACTATTCAGATATGACCGTGCTGCCTACTAACAGGATAGATGGAACTTGGTTTGAAAAACACACGCTTGCCAACAAAACCGCGCGGCCGGCTTTCGCCCGCCGCGCGTTTTAATTTTTCCCCGGCCGGCGGGGGCGTCACACCTTGAGGTCGGCCAGCGCGGGGTCGTTGGCGTGGGCCATCTGCCGCATCTTCTTCACGGCGGCCCCCATGTTGTGCTGCTGAAACAAGGCGGTGCCGGCCACAAACGTGTCGGCCCCGGCGCGGGCACAGTCGGCCACGGTCTGGTGGTTGATGCCGCCGTCCACTTCCAGGCGGTAGTTCAATTTCCGTTCGCGGCGCCAGGCGTCGGCCTGCTGGATTTTGGGCAGGCACTCGTGGATGAAGGATTGCCCGCCGTAGCCGGGATTGACGGTCATCACGAGGAGCATGTCAATCTTGTCCAGATACGGCGCGACTTCGGTGATGGTGGTGGGCGGATTGATGGCCAAGCCGACTTTCTTGCCGAGGGATTTGATTTTCCAAATGAGCGGCGTGACCTGCTGGCGCAGTTCGACGTGAATGATAATCTGGTCGGCCCCGGCCTGCGCGAACGGTTCCAGCAAAATCTCCGGCTTGAGGCACATGAGGTGAACGTCGAAGAAAAGCGACTTGGCACGCGGCCGCACGGCGGCGACGACGGCGGGACCAAAGGAAATGTTCGGCACAAAGTGGCCGTCCATGATGTCGAGGTGCAGCCAGTCGGCGCCGGAGCGGACGGCGCGTTCGGCTTCCGCACCCAGGCGGGTGAAATCGGCGGCGAGCAGTGAGGGCGCAATGATCATTGGGGCGGTTATAAATTTTAAGTTTTTAATTATTAATTCGAGATTGGAAACCCGGAGCGCAGAACTTAAAACTAAACATTAAAAAATAAAAACTAAAAATCAATTGATGGGCAGGCCGTCGAGGCAGCGGCGGACGACGTTGGCGAGCGTCTGCGGCAGGTAGGGTTTCTGGAGGAAATTAAATTTGGGGTCGAGCACGAAGTCCTTGCCGAGCGTCTCCGCGCCGTAGCCGCTGGAGAAAATCACCTTGAGGCCGGGCTTGTCCGCCCAGATTTTCTCGGCAACTTCCCGGCCGTTGAGACCGCCCGGCATGATGACGTCGGTGAACAGCAGCGAGATGTCGTCCTGGTATTGAGCCCAAATCTTGAGGGCGTTGTGGCCGTCCACCGCCTGAAAGACGCGGTAGCCGTGGCGATTGAGCGTGCGGGTGATGATCTCGCGGAGATCGCGTTCGTCCTCGACGACGAGAATGGTCTCGGTGCCATCCTTCGCGCGGAACTGGGTGTCGAAATGTTCTGGGTCGGCGGCGACCGGCGCGTCGCTCGCCGGAAAATAAATGCGGAAGGTGGTGCCCTGATTGAGTTCGCTTTCCACCTCCACCCAGCCGTTGTGCTGCTTGACGATGCCGAAGATCGTGGCCAGCCCCAGCCCGGTGCCCTTGCCCAATTCCTTGGTGGTGAAGAACGGCTCGAAAATGCGCGCCATGTTTTCCTTGGGAATGCCGCAGCCGGTGTCGGTGTGGGTCAGGCAGATGAAATTCCCCGGCCGGGCATCCACAAACCGCGCGGCGTGCGCCGCATCCACGCTGCACCAGTCAATGGCGATGGTGAGCCGGCCGCCCCGCGGCATGGCGTCGCGGGAATTGACGGCGAGGTTCAAAACAATCTGCTCCATCATGCTGACATCCGCCGCGACTATGGCCGGTTCGCCGTTGAAATGAAGCTGCAGCACGATGTCCTCGCCCAGCAGGCGCGGCAGCATTTCCGACATTTTGCCGACGACCAGGTTCAAATCGAGCGGGCGGGGATTGAAAACCTGCTTGCGCCCGAACGCCAGCAACTGCCGCGTCAGCCCGGCGGCGCGCTCGGAAGCCTGCTTGATCTGCTGCGCGGAAACGAGCGCCTTCGGGTCCAGATGGCCCAGCGTCAGCAACGTGGCATGGCCGAGAATGATGGTGAGAATGTTGTTGAAGTCATGCGCGATGCCGCCGGCCAACTGGCCGATGGCCTCCATTTTTTGCGCCTGGCGAAGCTGATCCTCCAGCCGGCGGTGCGACGTGACATCGCGGAAAAGGCTCAACAACAAACGCGGCGTGCCGCCCGATTCGACGTAGGAATCGGTGATCTCAAACACCACCGGCCGGCCGTCGTGCAGGATGTATTCCGATTCCTGCTTGTCGGGATGCGAGCCGGCGCGAAAATTTTCCCGGTGCCTGCGCAGCATCTTGTCCCAATCGGAAGCGGTGGAATAAATGACCGTGAACGGCTTGCCTTCCAACTGCTCGGCCGGCAGCCCGACGAGCTGGCTGAACACGTCGTTGACGGCGAGGATGGAGCCGTTTTCATCCGTGAGCCTCATGCCGTCCACGGAATTTTCCCAGACGGAACGGAACAAAGTCTCGGAGCTGCGCAAAGCCGTTTCCGCCGCGCGCCGCTCGGTGATGTCGCGCACATGAAACAGCAGCGCGGGCTGGCCGTCAAACTCGATGCGAACCACGCGGATTTCCACCGGCACCACCTGGCCGTCCGCGCGCAGACTTTCACTCTCGACCCAGAAAAGCTGGCCCGTCGCCAGCCGGTGGAAATCCGCGCGCACGGCATCGCGGTTGGCGACCGGCACCAGATCCGAGATCGCATTGCTGCCGATCAATTGTTCCCGCGTCAGCCCGTGCAGCGTGCAGGCGCTGGCATTCACGTCCAGCACCTGGCCGGTCAAATCCTCGACAAAGATGGCGTCCGGCGAATTTTCAAACAGGTCGCGGAAACGCCGCTGGCTGTGCCGCAGTTCCTCCTCGGCCCGCACCCGCTGCAACGCGCCGCCGCATTGGTCGGCGAGCGTCTGCAAAGTTTTCAAGTCCTGCTCCGAATAGCTCTGCGCCACCCGGCTCTGGACAAACAGCACGCCGATGACCAGCTCGCCCGTGCGGATGGGCACAATCATGGTCGTGCCCGCCTTGTCCTCGGTCTCCGTTTCGGAAACCAGTTCGGCCCCGCGCGCAATCACGCGCCGCACCAGCGCATTGGCGGACTTGGGCTGCGGTGAGGCGGGAATCGTCACCCGTTTTCCCTCGATGGTGGTGATGGTCAGCAGCGACACGACTTCGTCCCGGTCCGCCGCATACAAATCCAACGCGAAATCATCCCAGCGGAACAATCCATCCGCCGCCTCGCAAATGCAGCCGCCCGCCGCCGCCGCCGAACTCGCCGCGCTCAACCGATGGCTCAACCGGCTGAAGACCAAATTATGGTGCGTCGCCCGGCGGCGGGCGGTCACATCCGTGGCCATGGTGAGCGCCGCCAGCCGGCCCTCAAACGCCAGCGGCGACCAGGTGATCTCCATGTCCATCACGCGGCCGCTTTTGTGCCGGTGCCGCCAGAGCAGGCTGCCCGCCTGCGCATCCCAGGTGGGCGATTGTTCGCCCGGCTCGCGGCCGGGCACCCGCAGGTCGCGCAGCGTCATGCCAAGAAATTCCGCGCGCGAAAAACCATAATGCTGGACGGCGGATTCATTGACTTCGAGCAGCGTCAGTTTTTCCAGGTCAAAAACCCACATCGGATGCGGGTTGCCTTGAAAGAGCAGACGGTATTGCTTTTCGCTCCGCCGCAATTCCTCCTCCGCCGCCGCCAACCGGCCCCGCTCGGCCGCTTCGGCAATGGCCCGCCGCACCGCCGACGGCAGGCGGTCGCGGTTTTGTTTCAGCACATAATCGGTGGCGCCGGCCTTGAGACTTTCGATGGCCGCCTGTTCCCCAATGGTGCCGGAGGTGAGGATGAACGGCACGAGGACGGTTTTTTCGCGCAGCAGCTTGAGCGCATCCAGGCCGGTGAAATCCGGCAGGCGATAATCCGCCAGCACCAGATCCCACGGACCCTCCGCCAGCGCCTGGATAAATTCATCGCGCCGGATCACGTTGCGAATGTCCGCGCTGATCCCGTCCTGGGCAAACAGATCGCGCACCAGTTGGGCTTCAGCCGGATTGTCCTCCAGGTGTAAAAGGCGGAACGGCGGATTCATGGGAGCGGTGTCACTCATCAAGGAAAAAAATGTCTCGCTTAAAAAAACAGTCCGCCGGCCAAATGTAAAGCGCGGAGGAAATGATTCGGCAAAGAAAAAGTCCGGGAACTGGAAGCTCCCGGACTTTGCAAACTTTTTCCGACGACGTCCTTACGAACGCGCCGCTGGCTTCTTCGCCGCCTGATCGAGAATGGTCGTCAGCACGCTGTTCGGCACCTGCTCGAAATTCTGCGGTTCCATCGAGTAGGAAGCGCGGCCTTTCGAGAGCGAACGAATCGCCGTGGCGTAACCGAACATTTCCGCGAGCGGCACCTGCGCGTTGAGAATGGTCTGGCCATTCTTCGCGTCAATGCCGTTGATGATGCCGCGCCGACGATTGATGTCGCCGAGCAGATCGCCCTGATATTCGTCGGGCGTGGTGCATTCCACCTTCATGATCGGTTCGAGCAGGATCGGGCCGGCTTTCTTGAACGCGTCTTTCAACGCGAAAATACCCGCCATCTTGAACGCGAGTTCGTTCGAGTCCACTTCGTGGAAGCTGCCGTCAATGACCTGCGCCTTGATGTCAATGACTTGATAGCCGGCATACACACCGCTCTTGATAGCTTCTTCGATGCCGTCAATGACCGCCGGAATGTATTCCTTCGGAATCGTGCCGCCGACAATCTCGTTGGTGACCTCGACGCCCTTGCCTTTTTCGTTCGGCTGAATCTTGATGCACGCGTGGCCGTATTGGCCGCGACCGCCGGACTGACGAATGAATTTGCCTTCGCCTTCCGCTTCCTTCGTGATCGTTTCGCGATACGCGATCTGCGGCGCGCCGGTGTTGGCCTCGACTTTGAATTCGCGCTTGAGCCGGTCAATGATGATTTCCAAATGTAACTCACCCATGCCCGCGATGATGAGCTGGCTGGTTTCCTCGTTCGTGAAACAGCGGAACGTCGGATCTTCTTCCGCGAGGCGTTGCAAACCTTCGGACATCTTGTCGCGGTCCTGCTTGGTCTTCGGCTCCACGGCCATGCTGATGACCGGCTCCGGAAACGTCGGCGGTTCGAGCGTCACGTCAAAATCCTCGTCGCACAGCGTGTCACCGGTGGTGATGTTACGCAGACCAACGAGCGCGGCGATGTCGCCGGAATAAACCTCGCTGATGTCCTTGCGTTCGCTGCCTTGAATGATCATCAGACGGCTGACGCGTTCGCGTTTGCGCGTGCGCGGATTGTAAATCGTGTCGCCTTTTTTAAGATGTCCGGAATAAACGCGGAAAAACACCAGCTTGCCCGCGTAAGGATCAGTCCACAGCTTGAACGCCAGCGAGCAGAATTTATTGTTGTCGTCCGTGTCAACTTTGACAACGACGTCCGTGCCGACCTCATGGCCTTCCGCGCCGGGAACGTCCAGCGGGCTGGGCAGATAATCCACCACCGCGTCCACGAGCACTTGCACGCCTTTTTTCTTGAAGGCGGAACCGCACAGCACCGGCACCATTTCAATTTTGCAGGTCAACCGGCGGATCGCCGCCTTGAGGGTCGGCGCGTCAATCGGTTTTTCTTCCAAGACGAGTTCGGCGATGGTGTCGTCCTTGTTGGAGACGGCTTCGATCAGTTCATCGAGCGCCTTCTTCGCGCGTTCCTTGTGTTCGGCCGGAATTTCGCGCACTTCATAATTCAAACCTTCATTGGCCACGTCGCCTTCGCCAAACCAGAAACACTTCTGGTTCACGACGTCAATCAGGCCGGCAAAATTCTCTTCCGCGCCAATGTTCAGGAAAATCGGGAAGGCATACGCGCGCAGCTTCGTGCGCATATCGTTCAGCGCATTTTCAAAATTCGCGCCGGTGCGGTCCATCTTGTTCACGAACGCGATGCGCGGAACGTGATATTTGGTCGCCTGCCGCCAGACGGTTTCGGATTGCGGCTGCACGCCGGCGACGCCGCAGAACACGGCGACCGCGCCGTCCAGCACGCGCATGGAGCGTTCGACTTCGGCGGTGAAATCCACGTGGCCGGGCGTGTCAATAATGTTGATGCGATGTGAAATGTCGCGGAACGCCTTGTAAATCTGGTCTTCGCCGGGCTTCACCGCCTTCTGCGTCCAGAAGCAGGTCACGGCGGCGCTGGTGATGGTGATGCCGCGTTCGCGCTCCTGCTCCATCCAGTCGGTCACCGTGTTGCCGTCATCCACGTCGCCGATCTTGTGGATGAGTCCGGTGTAAAACAAAATACGCTCGGTGGTCGTCGTCTTGCCGGCGTCAATGTGCGCGGCGATGCCGATGTTGCGGGTGCGTTCGAGGGTGTATTCGCGGTTCGGCGAATTGACAGGTTTGGCGTCGCTCATAGTTTCAAAATATCAAATTTCTTGGGGGAATTAAACAATTCCCGCCATCGGACAAAATGGAGCAAAGATAATACGCGGGAAAACTGTCGAGGCAACAAGTTTCTGCGAAGAAATCCAATATGGGTAAAATTTCTGCCCCGCCTAAAAAAACAGCCGGAACAATCGCTTGCTCCGGCTCGCACGTTGGAAGTCTGTAAAACGATTATGCCTTGGCCGATGCTTTGGCGGCGCTGGCGCTGGGCTGGCGCACGATTTTTTTGCGGTCGCTCGTGCGGGTGCCGCCGGCTTTGCCATATTCGGGGCTGTCCTTGCCGTATTTGACGGCCACGCTCGAAAGCATGGTGGTCGAGAACGTGTCCAGATTTTTCTCGTCCGTCTGCAATTCCGCCGCCAAACCGTCGGCGGTGGACAGCAGCGTGTTGTATTTGTCGTTCTTGGCGGCGACGGCGGTAGTGGCCGCCTGATAGGCCGCCAGCGTGATGGGATTTTTATTGGCGTCCGTGCCCAAATCCAAGTTGGGATCAATCGCCGCCAAGGCATCCGCCCGTTTTTGAGCGAATTCCGCCGATACTGACTTTCTTTTTGCTCGTGCCATAATATTACGGAGTTGATGGAGCCTTTTTCAAAACCTCCGCTGGTTGATAGCTGCGGGTGAGTTTGGCGGCTGTTAAACGTGAAAAAACAGTTTTCCATCTCCAACCACCGGTTTGGCGACGCGGGTAAACGCACTCCGCCC
>Ga0182030_10014820_pt1 | contig 15332 bp, 13 predicted proteins | sample 812S3MmetaG_FD_121299 | JGI IMG/M metagenome (GOLD analysis project Ga0182030, IMG submission 121299) | Permafrost microbial communities from Stordalen Mire, Sweden - 812S3M metaG (Illumina Assembly) | ecosystem: Environmental > Terrestrial > Soil > Wetlands > Permafrost | place: Sweden... | reverse complement strand
CTTTCGGGAACGACGCGGGCCTCTTCGATGCTGCGACGCGCCTCGATCGCGACGAGCGCCGGATCGAGCGTTCCCACGCGCAGACAGCGCGCCATGCCCTCATCGACCGCTGAGGGTTTCATGGTGCGCTCGAGCAACAGCACCTCGATCATGGCCCGGGTTCCCGCGGCGTCCCCGTTCGCGCGACGTGCGCGAGCCAGGAACTCTTCGTGGGTGGAGTTGAAGCGACCGCTCGCTCTCGCCAGAGCGAGTGCGCTCGAGCCCGCGAGCGCGCCGGCCTTGATGGCCAGGGTCTCCAGGTAGTGATCGAGCTCTAACACCTCGCGTCCCTTGCCCGGGGCCCGGTCGTGACGCGCGAGCACGCGGGTCCCGTCGTAGGCGGCGACGGTGTTGGCCCCGAGGCGCACCGTGATTCGCTGGCCGGCGTAAGTGACGGGCACCGAGTAGAAGTTCTGGCGCACGCAAATCCGGCTCTTGGTGTCGACCCGACAGCTGAGCAGTAGTTCGCTGGCGAAATGCTCGGTGGGCAGCGCCGCCAGGTGCACGGCCTCGAGGGCGAAGTGCTCACCCACGCTGAGATGACGTGCGTCCACGTGACGAGCGTCGTCAAGCACGTCACCGGCTTCGATGAGCGCGTTCAACTCGGCGAGACTCGCCACGTTCGGCACCGGCACGAGGTGACGACGGCGAAACCGTCCAATCTCGCCCTCGACCCCGCCCTTCTCGTGGGCTCCTCCGATCCCGGGCAAACAGAAGAACGAGTCGAATAGGTAGTGGCTGCGCAGTGCCACGAATCGCTCGGTCTCCACGCGGCTGCGTCCCTTCAACACTCGCACGACCGCGGTCTTTAGGTTGTCGTAGCGCACGCGTCTGACTACGCCGCCAAAATGCGCGAACGCGCGCACGTGACCCTCGATGAAGACCTCCTGGGCCTGGTTGAACGAGGCGAAGTGGAACGCCTTGCCGCTGGCCGAGAGGCGCATGACGAACATCCACGCCTCGACCATCACGCCGTTCAAGAAGAAGTGGAACTGTCCGAAGTCGACTTCGGCCTCCTCTCCGAGCGGGTGGGTCTGGGGCACGCAGACCTTGTCCACACTCAACGAACGGTTCGCCTTGAGTAGCGCCACGTAGCGGCGAACCGACGACTCGCTCACCTCGGCGCCGTGCTCGATGACCAGACGCTGAAAGATTCTGCGGGCCGTGTGGCGCTGCTTCTTCGGTACGTCGCGGTCAGCCTCGATCCAGTCCTGGATGGTCTTCTTCCAGGGTTCGAGGGACGGCGACGTTCGCGGGGTGACCTTGCGCGCCGGCGGCACCGGGTCGCTGAGCGCCTGACGCACCGTTCGACGGTGCACGCCGTACGTGCGCGCCAAGTCCCGAATTGAAGGACTCTCACTTCCGACATGGGCTTTGCGAATCTGCTCGAATAATTCCACTTTGGTCCTCTTGGTCATGGCCCAAGACTTCCAGCCCGCCGGGTTAGCGGCGAACCTCACCGATGCTGGATGTCAAGTGGGGCCAAATCAGATGATCACGGGGGGGCCAGAACAGGTAATCACACTCACCCTCGGAATCCGCATCAGAGACCAAAAGAAGAAACTCGCCGAGTGTGTTGTGCCTACCCCTTGAAACCTGCCCCTTGATCTCTGACCATTTTTCTCTGACTAGTTAACCAGTCACGCCTTCCCTCAGTAGATGCTTCGCAATCTTTCCTGTCCCCGTTCGAGGTAGCGAGTTACGTATTTCCATAGACCGCGGAATCTTCTGCGCTCCCAAGAAATCACGGCAATATGACTGGAGTTCTTCCAAGTCGAGTGATGCGCCATCCTTCAGAACCAGCACCGCGTGCACCTTCTCGCCCCAGTAGTCATCAGGAACACCCACTATCGCTACCTCACGAACTGCATGATGAGCAGCCACGACTTCTTCCACTTCCCTCGGGTATACGTTTACCCCACCAGTAATAATGACTTCCGACCTGCGACCAATAATGTAGAGATACCCCTCATCGTCCCGCCAAGCCAAATCGCCCACCAACACAAATCCGTCAAGAAAAGCAGAGTCGGTTGCTTCTGGTTTTCCAAAGTAGCCAGAGAATGCAAAGGGGCTTCGCACTGCGATTTCACCAACTTTCCCCGGGTTCACTACTGCGCCAGACTCGTCCAAAAGCCGAATCTCCGTTAACCCTAACGCTGGACCAACGCACCGATCTTTTCGCAACTGATCCTCCGGTCGCAGCGATGTAGCTGTTCCAGCTTCTGTCGATCCGTATATCTCGAATAGCCGGACCTCAGGCCAAGCATCAAGAATACGACGCTTAAGGTGGTGTGGCATCGCTGCCGCGTTAGAGAGAATTGTAAATTTCCGGCTTCGAAGCTGCTCGGTTACGGTCGGCCCCAACTCGAAAATTGCAGCAAACATGGTCGGGACCATAAATACTCCAGTAATCCGAGGTTCCGCTAACGCTCGAACACACTGCTCAGCATCAAATCGCCGATGAATGACTACTGTGCCGCCAGTAATAAGGGGCACTAATGAACGTGACATTCCAGCCGAGTGATACATCGGGGTAACCACCAGCGTCGTATCTGAAGCCGTATAGCAGCCGTACTCTTGGCCGTGCAGCAAAGCGAGCGTGGTCCGGGCTCTCTGCGATATAACAGCGGCCTTTGGTTTGCCTGTGGTGCCAGAGGTATACGCGAACATGAAGGGAACTTCATCGGATTCGATAGGCGAATCAGTATTGCTATCGCCTGTCTTGATTAACTCTTCGACCGATTCGCGGTTACCGTGACCTTGCTCCCATCCGTGCACCAGCAATCCACCGCTAACTAGCTTTTCTGCACCATCACCGAGGCGGGCAATGGCCGCCTCTTCAGTGATCAGCAGGCTCATCGCGCTATCTTCCACGAAATACTCCAGTTCCCGCATTGTTACACTCGTCGGAACTGGAACAACAACTAGCCCCGCATGAGAAATCGCGAGGACTGCCACGAAGTATTCGGGTCTGTTTGAAAGCAAGATACCGACTCGGCTACCTACCGGCAGCCTGACCTTATTTTGGAAAACATCTGATAGCCGTCGAACATCTACAGACAGAGATTCGTACGTAATCTCCAACCCCTCAAAGAGAACAGCAATTTTTGTTGGAGCCTTTGCTACAGCCGCAGCAAAGGCCTCGTGCATGGTGAAATTACTCATCGTGAACTAAACTCCACCCGGCTCGTTGACCACGTCAATGGAGCCGTCCATAACTATTGAGTCCAAGTGATCTGGTGAACCACCCAGGTAGCTCAGCTTGATGTGATCAAGCTCTCGGATTTCTTGAACGGAACCCACCTTAACCACTTGACCGTATTGCAGCACGTAAACACGATCAGCGAGTTCGAATGCCAACTCGGCATTCTGTTCAACCAGCAAGATTGCAAGTCCTTTTGGCTTAAGGGCCCGAAGTGAATCAAATACTTCTCCGGCAATCTTTGGAGAAAGCCCCATCGATGGTTCATCAAGAATTAAGAGTCTGGGGTTCGCCATAAGCGCTCGCCCTATCGCCACCATTTGTTGCTCACCACCGGATAACGTACCCGCGCGTTGATTCAGGCGCTCAGCAAGCCTCGGGAACAAACTCAAGATCTCAGCAAGCCTCTCTTCCTTCGAACTATCACCCCTTATTCCGTAGGAGCCTAGTTCCAGGTTCACCCTCACTGTTTGACCAGCGAACAACCTTCGACCCTCAAGAACGCTGGCAATCCCGATGCCAACCATCTGGTGAGTGTGGCGAGGGATACGTGCTCCACGAAACAGGACTTCACCGCTTCTCGAGTTATATACGCCACCGATTACCCTGGCTAAGGTCGTTTTGCCAGCGCCATTCGCGCCAACCACACATACGCACTCAGCATCATTAATTGTTAGGTCAATAGATTTGAGCGCTTTGACTGCTCCATACGCATATTCCAGTTGAGATACTTCAAGCAGCGCGCCTGAAGTATTTGTGGAATCATTTACTAGTTTTGACACTTCAATCGCCCGATCCTTGACCAGCTCCGCTCCAGTCGCCAAGATTGAAAAGTCGTAGAGCATTTTCGCGTAATAGTTTTGACTTCACTGGTTGGCTCAGACCAAGATCTTCAATCTCCCTAGTTGCCCTAACGGGGTCAATAACTGGAAAATCTGTTCCAAAGAGGACTTTATCCTGGCCGTAGGTTGCCAAGTAATGTTTAAAACTCTCTGGCCAATGTTTCGGAGCGTACGCATCGCTGCCAATGTAAACATTCTCATGTTTGTAGGCTACTGAAATCATTTCATCGGTCCACGGATAACCGATGTGAATTCCTATAATGACTAACTCCGGGAAGTGACAGGCAATTGTGTCTAGCGTAATTGGCCTTCCCACACTCGGAAAGGTGTGATTACGCCCGTACTTCAAGCAGTGACCCACCTGCATCATCACGGGTATGTTGAGCTCGCAGCATTTTGAATAAAACGGGTAGTAACGTGACTCATCCGGGGCCAATTCAAACCAGTGTGGGTAGATATGTGCACCAACAAATCCGAAATCACGCACACCCCGTTCAAGTTCTCTTAGCCCGCGCATACCAGTAGTGGGATCGATGCCGGCAAGTCCACGGAATCTGTCGGGCCATTCGGCGCACACCTCAGCGACTCGTTCATACGGCAGTACCCAAGAATCGCGCATCCGTTCTGAGCCAGCCTTAGTTGCTGGGATGAACGCCATATCGATATTGGCTTCGTCCAGCAGTGTAATAAGGCTCTCTACAGAGAGCCCCGACTGTCGCTCGCCGGACAGACGGACTTTACTTAAGAATTCGGGGCCAACAGATTCGCCCCGAAGGGCAACCTCTTTCTCCGTGAACAGATTACAGACTATGTCAATCGCACCCACCGACTTTGTTAAGCCCGCCGACTCCTTTTCCCAATCGGTACCGCGCAGTACATCATTCTCATGCTGACCAGACATAACCTAATCCTCCTCTGTGCCCCGACTAACTCCTACATAAGCTCTCACCACATTTGGATCTGCCAGCACTTCATCAACCGTCCCCTCGGCAATTACCTCGCCGAAATCCAGAGCAATCAAATTTGTACATGTAGCTCTAACCAAGTCCATTTGGTGCTCAACTAGAACAACCGCGACACCATCTTTGGCCACCTCTAGAAGGATCTTCCCCAGTTTGGCTTTGTCCTCCATGTTCAAGCCAGCCGCGGGCTCATCAAGCAGGAACAACACTGGATTAGTTGCCAAAGCCCTTGCTATCTCTACTCGGCGCTGAACACCGTAGGGGAGTCCGCTAGCTATAGCCGAGGCGTAATTCTCCAAATTGAATTGCTGGATTAGAGATTGCGTCGACTCCGTAACCGCTGATTTACTGGACTGTCTTGTACCTGCAGCCACCAGCACGTTCTCCCAGACCGACATTGTTGGAAAGAGTTTTGCAGTTTGAAACGTGCGTGCAACCTTCGCATCGCGTGAGAGTCGATCAGACAACCAATGGGTGACGTCAGCCCCGGAAACAACTACCTTGCCTTTTGAAGGTTTCTGAAGGCCACTAATGATATTTAACAGGGTTGTCTTTCCGGCTCCATTTGGACCAATGATTCCGCTCACCATGCCAGCAGAAGCCTTAAGACTCAAATTCTTAAGAGCGGTCAGGCCTCCGAATACCTGGGTAATTTCATTGACCTCAAGGACAACGTTTGACTCGTTCACTGCACGTCCTCGTTCGTTAGCGTCACACCAGGTCCACTTGTTGATCGAGAACGAAGCTTCGATAATCTAAGAGTGAAAAAGCCGCGACCTTGACGCATGACCCCAGCCAGTCCACCCGGAAACAGTGCCATTGCGACAATTACTAATACGCCCATGACGACCAATGCATTATCACCCGTACCCGGAACCACCTGAAGAATCCCAAGTATCAAAGCGGTGCCGAATATCGTCCCGGGAATGCTCCCCATCCCCCCTAGCACCATCATCAAGAAGAGCTGAATCGAGAAAGATACGGTAAAAAGACTCGGAGCAATCGTTCCTTGTAGGGCACCGTCTAGAGCTCCTGCGATTCCACCAAAGATTGCACAAAGAACAAATATTTCAACTTTTCTACTAACAATCTTTATCCCGAGTGACGCTGCACCCACTTCATCATCTCTAAGAGCCGTCAACTCTAACCCATAGCGACTTCTTACTAACCAGAGGCTGAAGAAACAAGCGAGCGCCGCAGCGCCGCAGGAGAACACGTACTGCCCCATGAATGAACTCACCTGCCATGAGCCAATAGAGAACGATGGAATATTAGAAAGACCATTCGAGCCACCAAGCGGACCTGGCACCGAAAGCAGCCCAAATACAATGGCGCCAGTCGCCAAGGTGGCGAGTGCGAGGTAATTACCTCGTAGACGTAATGCGATAAGGCCCACTATGAGCCCCAGTACTCCCGCTGTCACTGCGCCAATCAATACACCGAGAAGAAACGTGAAATGCCAGTCAAGAGTTACCCAGGCTGAGGAGTAAGCCCCCACGGCCATGAATCCTGCCTGACCAAATGAGAGTTGTCCCGCTCGGCCAACTACCAAGCTCAAGCCAAGTGATGCAATGCTCGTGACCGCGATGATTGCTCCTACCGAGAGGAGGTATCCGTTACCATGCGCGTAAATCCCAAAAACAACAAAAAGTGCCACAATGAACAATCCGGATCCAATGGACCCAGAGCGTGTCGTCTCTGAACGAGGAAATAATTCCATTTCAGGCCAATCTCTGGCGCCGAGGCCCCATGAGTCCAGACGGCTTAATGAGCAGTACTACCAAGAGAATCGTGTAGTCAAGCGGATTGAGGTAACTGTTAGGGATAAATTTTCCACCGATACTCTCTATGAGACCTAGCAGGATGGCGCCGACCACTACTCCCACCGCCGATTCAAGACCTCCAAGGATTGCGCCAGTAAAGCCCTTGAGAGTAAAAGTTGCACCAATGGCTCCACCAACGAGCGTGATTGGCGCGACCAGGACTCCGCCGACGACTGCCAACGAAAAGGCAAGTCCAAACGCGACGCTGCGAACTAGCGATGGGTTAATGCCCAATGTTGAAGCGGCGACTGGATCTGAAGCCGAAGCAACCATTCCCTTACCAAATCGAGTGTGGTTGAGAAACCACATAAGTCCCAGGACCGCCAGGGCCAAGATGCCAACTGTCCAAATATTCTGCCAGAGGACGTTTATCGACCCAATGTGGAACCCACCGCTGGTCAAACTTGGGAGGGGGGAAGAGTTGGAACCCCAAATCATCTGCTGGCCGTTCTCCAAAAGCAACGAAGCGCCAACGGTGGCAATGATCGCTGGGACAATTCCGAGCCTACGGGTGTAGCGAATCACGACAACCTCATACACGATTCCCAAGCCGAAACCAATCACGATGACTAACAGCAACGTGAGTAGCAGTGGCACATGAGAATTTACTAAATCCAGTGCAATCAGTCCGCCAATAACAGCCTTGTCGCCCTGTGCAAAATCCAAGACTCCCGATGTTCGATAGATCAAATGAAAACCAAGAGCCACGAAAGCGTAAGCGCAACCGAGCACTATACCATCTATGGCTAGGTTCACATATTCCATACATCCCCCGTGTGGGCCCTCTGCTTCAACTTGCGTATCTAATTACTGAAAGGCAATCTAATCATCACATCCAAGAGACAGCGAACAGTTAATTTTGGTTTCGACCATTGGGAAACCTACCATAGAACATCAGACAATACAAAAATGGCATGAGCAAAATGAATCGGTCGAGGGCTGCTGATGGTTCCCTTGTCAAGTTGATGCCAAGCAATCCTTCGGCAGCCCCTGCTGAGTCAATCGCACTAGTTGAACTTCGGTTTGAGCTAGAGCGTTCGATTGCTTCATCGTTCGGTCACGTGCGTCAATTCGACCGGGTGTCCGAGATGCCGCTGACGCGCGCCTGGTCCCTCGGGGGCCGGTCCGGGCGAGCAGCCCATGACCATCGGCCTGGACTCCATAATCCTCGAGGTCTACGGGAACCAGAAAGAGGGCGCCTCCTATGGCTACACCCGGGTGCTCGGCTATCACTCACTCGTCGCGACCCGCGCCGACATCGGCGAGACTCTGCACGTGCGCTTTCGAGAGGGTGCGGCCAACACCCAACGAGGCGCGAAGCGTTTCGTGCGCGAAGTGGTGGGATGGGTGCGTCGGGCCGGAGCGAGCGGACCGTTGACGCTGCGCAGTGACTCGGGCTTCTTCTCCAAGTGCGTGGTCCAGGCGTGTCGGGACCACGGCGCGCGCTACGCGATCACGGTTCGCCAGAACCCCGTCATTCAACGGGCCATCGAGTCGATCACCGAGGACGACTGGACGGGAATCGACTACGCGCTGAACGGTGAAGCCTGGGGGGCGAGACCACCTACGGTGGTCACCGACTCATTGTTCGATGAACGAAGCTGAGTGACCCCCCGCCCGCGTTGTTTCCCACCTATAGCCATCACGCAATTATCACCGACCGAGACGGCGACGGCGTCACCCTCGACGCCGACCACCGTCGTCACGCCGTGGTGGAACTCGCGATACGGGACCTGAAGGAGAGTTCGGGACTTGAACACTGCCCCTCGGGTGACCTCAACGCGAACGCCGCCTTGGCTGTGCTGGTCACGATCGTGCACAGCCTGGTGCGTTGGGTCGGCGCACTCGGGCTCGATCTCACGGGAGCACTCGTCGCCAAGACCATTCGTCGCAAGTTCATCGCACTGCCCGGTCGCCTCACGCACGGTGCACGACGACGCCACCTTCACTTGCCGACGCACTTGCCCTAGGCCACGCAGTGGTGCGAATGCTTCGAGCGGCTCGTCAAACTACAGACCTAACCGGTCGACTCTGAGGTCACTCGCGGCAAGCCCGAGGACTTCCAGTGTGAACAAGTTACAAACGTCACCGAAATCGTGACTCGACTGGTCCTGATGTCAGGCAATGAACGAAACCGCGATTGAGTCGTGTCCAGAAGAGAGTTTTCGGTGACCAACCGGTTGGTGAGTCAGCCATCACGGTGGATTGAGGCTTAAACGACCGCGTCCGTGGGAGCCGTACTGGGATCTAGCGGTAAGTTTGGGAACGGGCCAGCACGCGAGATCAATCCCGGTGAAATTATCCCAAGTTCGTTGCAAATCCAACGTGACGTCTCGATCGCCCCATGCAAATCAATGCCGGTCTGCATACCCATTTCACCAAGTATCCAGGCGAGGTCCTCAGTGCAAACATTTCCGGTGGCATTTGGAGCAAAGGGACAACCACCTATGCCACCAAGACTGGCATCGAATACTCGGACGCCCGCTTCAATTGCTGCTAAGACGTTTGAATAACCAGCGTTTCGAGTGTTGTGGAAGTGACAACGCAGCGTCGCGCCTCGTATTTCTGTCCGAAGGCTCTCCAGCATCGCCGTGACTGCGCTAGGTACCGCTGCGCCGATGGTGTCAGCTATGACTAACTCGAAGGGGTCCTCTGACACAAGCAATCGTGCCAGTTCGACAACACTCTCAATGGCGACTCGACCTTCGAACGGACACCCAAACGCAGCCGCGAGCGTAACCGAATATCTAATACCTGCTGATCGAGCGATTTCGGCAACGGCCTTCCATTCGTCGACGCTTTGAATAGTTGTTCTGCCTTGGTTTCTTAGCGAGAAGGTGTCCGTCGAGACCACCACAAAGTTGATCTCGTCAATTCCGGATGAGATGGCGCGCTCGACGCCGCGACGATTGAGAACTAAACCAGAGATTGACACTTCTCGCGAGTGAGGCAATCCTTCAAGAACCTCTTCAGCGTTCGCCATCTGGGGTACCCGCTTAGGGTTTACGAAAGAAACCCCTTCGACGCGACGAAGCCCTGCGCGGGCCGCTCGCAATATGAACTCTTGCCGTGTGGCGGGGGGAAGCGTGTTCGCCTCATTTTGGAGGCCGTCGCGAGGGCCAACTTCGACAATCTCTACGTTGATGGTCACGAGGTCATCCTCCATACTCATCCATGAAAATCTGGAGATGTATGCAATTATAACAAGTGTTGATTGAAAAGTCCTTGACGAGGGCTCAATGGTGTTGTATCGTCGCACGAAGTGAACGAAATTGCATACAAAGATGCGTCAACAAATAACACCGGAGACGGCGTTTACGAGTGGCTACTAGATCGGATTCTCACCGGAGTCTTCGAGCCGGGAAGTCGCTTGCGCGAAGAGGAGATTGCGGAAGCGTTGAGTACGAGTCGAACACCAGTTAGAGAGGCGTTACGTCGGCTTGGCGCTGAAGGAACGGTTGAGCGAAAGACCAACCGCAGCGCGGTGGTGCCAACCTTGCGGCCGACAGATATTCTTGAGGTTTACGACATTCGCGTGCTGATGGAAGGATTGGCGGCGCGCCGAGCGGCCGAGAAAATTACACCTGATCAGCTCCAGTCGATGAAGCAATTGTGTGAGGAGATAGAGAGCCTCGCTAAGTCAAAAAGTGCTGCGAGCCTGGCGCAAATATCAAAAATGAACATGGAGCTCCACAGGTCGATTTACCTTGCGGCGGATTCGCCTCGCCTCGCCAACGTCCTCGCGGGAGTATTTCGAATCGCGATCATGAATAACACTTTCTCCCACTATTCGGATGAGGAGATGACGCGAAGCCTTCATCACCACCGTGAGCTACTGGCAGCATTTGAAGCGAAAGATTCGTATTGGGCTGAATCAACGATGCATTCGCACCTCCGCGCCGCTCAGGTCACATTGCACCGAGCATTTGGCGATGACCAGACCGAATCTGCCAAGGTTTGGGAAGCGGAATGAGCGGAGATCTGCTGCCTCTGGCGGACCTTCGAGTTCTCGAAGCCGGTCAACTCTTGGCGGGCCCCTTTTGTGGCCAGTTGCTAGGAGATTTCGGTGCGGAAGTCATCAAGATTGAGGATCCTGGAAAAGGCGATCCGATGCGTCAATGGGGCCGAGTGAAGCCCGAAGGTTTCAGCCTCTGGTGGCCAATCGTTGCTCGAAACAAGAAATCCATTACCTGCGACTTGCGAGTGGGGCGTGGTCAGGAGATCTTACGCAATCTGATTCAGCACACTGATATTTTCGTCGAGAACTTTAGGCCGGGGACGCTTGAGCGGTGGGGGCTTGGCTATGACGAACTCTCCAAGATCAATCCGAAGCTAATTCTCGTCAGGGTATCCGGTTTTGGGCAGGATGGTCCATACTCGACTCATGCCGGGTTCGGGTCTATTGGTGAAGCCATGGGCGGCGTTCGCCACATAACTGGGGAGCCTGATAGGCCGCCAGCCCGAATAGGCATCTCACTTGGCGACGCACTGGCAGGAACTTTCGCGACACTTGGTGCATTGGTGGCGGTGCATGCACGTAAGAACAGTGGACGAGGGCAAATTGTTGACTGTGCAATCTATGAGGCCGTATTAGCCCTTATGGAGTCGGTCATTCCTGAGTGGGATATTGCGAATCTTGAACGTGGTCGCACAGGAGCGATACTTCCGAACGTTGCTCCGAGCAATGTATACGAATCCGCTGATGATGAAACAATCCTTATCGCAGCGAATCAGGACAGCGTGTTTCGTCGCCTGGCTTCGGTTATGGAGCGAGTCGATTTGTCGACCGACGAAAGATTCATTAGCCATGATGCTCGCGGTTCCAACCAGGGTGAACTCGATGTGATCATTGGTTCTTGGACTCGAGAACATACGGCGAATAAGATCCTCGAGCTGCTCAACGCGGCTGGAGTACCTGCGGGGCGAATCTACAAAGCAAAGGACATGCTCGCCGATCTTCACTTTAAGGCGAGAGAAGCAATTGTTCGATTGACGCATCCAGTTCTTGGAGAATTCCCCATGCAGAACGTTGTCCCGAAGCTGTCAGAAACTCCTGGACGAGTTCGATGGTTGGGCCCAAATTTGGGCGAACACAATAAAGAGGTGTACGGCGACCTTCTTCATTTTAGTGACAGTGAACTGGCGGAATTGGTCGAAGACGGTGTTGTGTAGCGCCGACGGAATTCATTACAGGAATATTGGAGACTCGTTCGCTACGGTGGGCGAGCAGAGTTGGAGCGCACGTCGCGGGGAGGTTTTCAGTGTTTGATCTCATGATCGTTAATGGTACCGTCGTAACTGAGGGCGGAGTTTCGAAGCAGAATATCGGCATACAGGACGGAAAGATTGTTGCGCTCTGGGCTCCTGATGTTGAACCACTTGTAAAGGCCCACCGAGTCCTAGAAGCTGCTGACCTTTTTGTTTTTCCCGGTGTGGTCGAGCCTCATGCACACATTGGTCTGGGTGGCGCTCAGGACTGGGAGACAGAAACTGCGTCAGCGCTCCATGGTGGTGTTACGACTGTATTCAACTACGTAATGGGCTCTGAATCTTACGATGTGCAGATTCCGAGAGAACACGATCTCGCGACCGACCGTACGTACGTCGATTATGGACTTCACATCGTTCCTTGCACGGAGGAACATCTTGCGAATCTCGTCGACTCCTCTAAAACGTTCGGCGTCAATTCTTTCAAATACTTTATGAGTTTCCGAGGAGACGAGGGAGCATATTTGGGAGTTACGGGAAGTGATGATGGCTTCCTCTTCGAGTATTTGAAGGTCGTTGCGACTATTCCGGGCGGCGTGGCGTGCATTCACGCGGAGAACATTGAAATCGTATGGAAGCTGCGAGCATTTGAGCGCGCGGCCGGACACGAAGGACTAGATGCTTGGAACAGGTCAAGACCGGATTATGTGGAGGCGGAAGCGATCTCGAGGGTCGCGTATCTTTCGCAGCTAAGTGGCACAGATACTTACATCGTTCATACCAGCTCCGAACGGAGCCTTCGTGAGGTGCAGCGAATTCGTAGCGAACGGCGAGCGGGTATAGATCCTTCTCTCTACGTCGAAACATGTGCGCACTACCTGACTCACACGGAAGGGGCCGCTCAGGGCTTGCTTGCGAAAGCAAATCCTCCCCTTCGAAGCGATAGTGACAGGGAGGCGCTTTGGCACGGACTGAAGAGCGGCCTCGTAAACACAATTGGGTCCGATCACTCTGCACGCCGAAAGGAACTGAAAACGGGCAGCGTCTGGACATCACCCGCCGGGATCGCCGGCATCGGCGTGCAATTGAGCGCTCTGCTCAACTTCGGATATCACGATCGAGGCCTGCCTCTCGAGACCATTGCGGCCGTCTCTTCCACCACGCCCGCGAAAATATTCGGGGTTTATCCACAAAAGGGAACTATTCAGACGGGCAGTGATGCAGATCTGGTGCTGGTTGACCTAGCGGAAGTGCGAGAGGTTGAATCGGACTCATGGGGAAGTAACGCTGGCTACAACTTATACGAAGGCATGTCGCTAAAAGGATGGCCAGTCACCACGATCTCTCGCGGTGAGGTCGTTTTCGATCAGGGCCACATCATGGTGGATCCGGGTTCTGGAAAATATCTCTTCAGGAAAGGTTAGGTAGACGAAAAATGTCACTCGCAAGCGGAACCGTTCTCATGGTAATGGACTTACAAAATGACTTTTGCCATCCAGATGGACTCTATGGTCGAAGTGGAAAGGGATTTGAACACGTTCCTGCTGCAGCATCGTCGATTCTGCCGACGATTCTTGAAGTGATGCGAACGTGTCGTGCTTTACACATTCCCATTGTTGCAACAAAACTCTTGGTTCTAACTGATCCCTCTGGCAATGCGATAGGTGTAGAACATTTTCGAGCCGACCTCCAGAAACTCTTCTCAACGGAAGGTTTCCGCCGCGATACGTGGGGTCAGGAAATAATGAACGACGTATTGACGGAAGTGCGCCCCGATTATGAAGTCAACAAGTGGGGGCATTCCGCAATGTATTTGACAGAACTCGAGAAGGTCCTTCGAGCGCTCGAAGCGAAGCATCTCGTTTTTACGGGAGTCGCGACGAACGGTGTTATCGAGGGAACTGGCCGCGATGCCGTATCGAGAGGTTGGGCAATTACGACGCTCACAGATTGCGTTGCAGCTCCCAATCCGAAGTTACACGACGCTTCATTGCTCAATCTCGGTCACATAGGGACAACTGAATCGGCGGCTGAGTTTCTGTCGAGATTGTCATCGTAAGGCATCCGCAATGAATCAGGAGAGAAAATGAATCACGAAACTAGGAACTTGGCCGAGTTCATTTCAGCTACATCGTTAGAGGATGTTCCCGCGGACGTGATCGAACGCGCAAAATATCTCATTCTCGATGGACTGGCATGTGGACTTTTTGCATCGAGGCTGCCTTGGTCAGACATCGCTGTTGACGCTGTCATGGCCGTAGAGGGTCACGCGAATTCGCGTGTATGGGGAAGGGCTTCCACAACATCAGTCCTCGGAGCAGCGCTTCTAAACGGCACCTTGGTACAAGGATTTGAGCTCGACGATTACCACGAGCGCGGACCACTTCATTCGCAGTCGTGCGTGTTGCCCGCGACGTTCGCAGCGGTCGACGTGGCAGCGCAAGATCAGAAAGTCGTTGGGGGAGAAGCATTCCTCCTTGCGTCGCTGCTGGGCTTTGAAGTGGGGCCCCGGATTGGGATGGCGCTCGGTGGACTCGACCTCATCGCTCGCGGATGGCATTGCGGGCCAATAAACGGAGTCATTTCAGGATCGGTGGCGAGCGCAAAGATTCTTCAACTCGATGCGAATACGACGGAGCACACTATCGGTCTTGCCGCAACTCAGGCGTGCGGACTCATGAGTGCTCAGTATGGCGCGATGGTCAAACGAATGCATAGTGGTTTTGCGGCACGTAATGCGCTTTGGTCTGCCATTCTTGCAAGCCGCGGGTTTACCGGCATTGAAGACGTCTTAGAACGCGAGTATGGCGGACTTGGATCCTGTTTTTCTCCTGGTGTATGGGATGGCGAGAAGCTGTTGTCCGAGCTCGGCGATCGATGGGAACTCGCGATGATTGCGGTAAAGCCATATAGCTGCATGGGCGGACTCCACACTGCGGTGGATGCCGTGAAGGAAACGCTTCTCCGCGAGGAGGTAAAGGGTCGAAGCGTTGAGAGCGTGCAGGTTGGACTTCCGCGAGCAATGTACAAGCACGGCGGTTGGAAACTTGAGAAGCCCGTAGTGGCAACTGCGGCTCAAATGAATATTGCCTACGTCATCGCCGTTGCGCTTCTCGATGGAGATGTGTTTGTCGATCAGTTCCGACCCGATCGACTGAACTCGAATGAGGTCTGGGAATTGGTCCAGCGAGTCGTTATATATCACGAGCCTGAGTTGGATGCTCTCGGTGAGGAGGGCCGTTGGGCGTGTCGCCTT
>Ga0182030_10014819_pt1 | contig 15332 bp, 13 predicted proteins | sample 812S3MmetaG_FD_121299 | JGI IMG/M metagenome (GOLD analysis project Ga0182030, IMG submission 121299) | Permafrost microbial communities from Stordalen Mire, Sweden - 812S3M metaG (Illumina Assembly) | ecosystem: Environmental > Terrestrial > Soil > Wetlands > Permafrost | place: Sweden... | reverse complement strand
GATCTCCAGCGCGCGCACACGCTCCTCCTGCCCGATGCGGCTCGCCTCGGTCGCCTCGCGCGCCTCGATGGCCGCGACTTCAAGCATACGGTTGCGGTCAATCTCGCGCCGCCGCGTTGTTTCCTCGGCGGCGATACGCTCGCCCGACAGCGCCAGTTCGCGCGCGATGCGGGCGCCCTCCACCGCCTTCTGCGCCGAAATCTCGGCCTCCTGCAAGCTGCGCGTTTGCTGGATCTCAAGATTTCGCGTGCGTTCGTCGGAAGCGATGCGCTCGGCGGCGAGCGTCAGCACCTGCGCGATCCGCGCCTTCTCCGTCGCCTCGCGCGCGGCAATCTCCGCGGCTTCGACCGCCTGGCCGCGCGCGATCTCGCGCCGCCGCGTCTCCTCGTCGTTGGCGATCCGGGCGTCTGTCAGCACACGCTCTTGTGAGATGCGCGCCTTCTCCACCGTCTCGCGCGCGGCGATCTCCGCCTGCTCGACGACGCGCTGCCGCTCGATCTCCAACGAACGCGTGTCGCGTTCGGCGCCGATGCGAGCGGCGTCGACGGCGCGCTGGTTGGCGATGCGCGCCTTCTCGATGTCCTCGCGCGCAAGGATCTCGCGCTCCTCGACCGCGCGCGTGCGCTCGATGTCCTTTTGCCGCGTCTCCAGATCGGAGGCGATGCGCGCCTGACTGATCGCCGCTTCGTTGGAGATCTTCGCCCGCTCAATCGCCTCACGCGACGTGATCGCCGCCTGCTCGGCTTCGGTCTCGCGCAACGCCCGCTCGCGCGCCACTTCGGCGCGTTGCAGCGCCCGACGCATTTCGATGTCGCGTTCCTGTTCGAGCCGCGCCGTTTCGCTCTCGCGCTCGATCTGCAAAGCCTCGCGTTCGGCTTCCAGGTTTCGCGCGCGGATCTTGATCATCGAGTCCTGCTCGATGTCGTTGCGCAGCTTGCGCCGGGCCTCGATGTCCTCCATCAACCGGGTCAGGCCCTCGGCGTCAAAGCGGTTCGAGGGGTTGAAGCACTCCAGATCTGTCTGGTCGAGGTCGGTGATCGCCACCGACTCCAACTCCAACCCGTTCTGCGCCAGCGCCTGCGCCGCTTCGGCCTTCACGCGCGCGACATATTCGCCGCGCTGCTCGTGCATCTCAACCATCGTCATCTCGGAGGCGACCGAGCGCACCGCAGACACGAACTTGCCCGACAGCAGCGCATGCAGTTTCTCCGGCTCCAATGTGCGGCGGCCGAGCGTCGCGGCAGCGATCGAGACGGCCTCGATGGTCGGTTGCACGCGCACATAGAAATCGGCCTCGATGTCGATGCGCATGCGGTCGCGCGTGATGACGGCGTCCTGCTTCGAGCGCGTGATCGGCATCGGCAACACGTTCATGTTGACCGGCGTATAGTCGTGAATGAACGGCAGCACGAAGGCGCCGCCGTTGATCACCACGCGCTCGCCCAGGAAGCCCGTGCGCACGAACGACACTTCCTTGGACGAGCGATGATACAGCCAGTTCACGAAATAGACCACGATGGCGATGACGATGACCGCGAGGATGAGCCAGAGGATCAGCTCTCCGACCAGGGCGCCTGACATATGCACTCTCCCTTAGACGCCGCGGGCGCGGATCGCCTTGAACTTCGTTGTTTGCTCGGTAAGCGCACGCTCAACCGGCAGGCGCTCCATCGACGAGGCGCCGTAAAAACCGTGGCAGCAGCGGGTTTGGTTGAGAACGTACTCAGCGTCGGCGGGTTCGGCGATAGGGCCGCCGTGACACAGGATCAGCACATCCGGCCTGACTGCCCGCGCCGCCGCGGCCCACGCGTCGATCTTGGCCGGGCATTGCTCCAGCTTCAGCGCTGTCTCGGCGCCGATGGCGCCGCCCGTCGTCAGGCCCATGTGGCAGACAACGATGTCGGCGCCGGCTCGCGCCATCGCGGCGGCCTCGGCTTCGTTGAACACATAGGGCGTCGTCAGCAGGTTCTTCGCCCGCGCGCGCGCGATCATGTCGACTTCGAGCGCGTAGGACATGCCGGTCTCTTCGAGATTGGCGCGCAGCGCGCCATCAATCAGGCCGACGGTCGGAAAGTTCTGCACGCCGGAGAAGCCGACGCGCACGACCTCATCGAGGAACACGTCCATGTCGCGGAACGGATCGGTGCCGCACACGCCCGCCAGCACCGGCGTTTGTTTGACCACGGGCAGCACTTCGCGCGCCATGTCGAGCACGATGGCGTTGGCGTCGCCATAGGGCATCAACCCGGCCAGCGAACCGCGCCCGGCCATGCGGTAACGGCCGGAATTGTAGATCACGATCAGATCGATCCCGCCGGCCTCCTCGCATTTGGCCGACAACCCGGTCCCGGCGCCGCCGCCGACGATGGGCTCGCCGCGCGCGATCATGGCGCGGAATTTCTCTAATATGTCCTGGCGCGCGACGCGGGGCATGGCTTACCTCAAGGCCCGGCGTCGCTCGCCGCGCCCCATCAGCGGACGGAACGCGGCGACGACGGCGGTGGCGAACTCGGGATCGTTGATGTGACGGCGCACCCGCAGAATCTGACGGTTGCTCGTCTGTCTGACCGTCTGCTCCAGCGTGCGGAACAGAGTCGCGTCCGCTTCCGGATCGAAGAACGGCTGGCCCTGCGCGTCGAGCGCGGAGACGCCAAGCTCGGGGATCAGGAACCGCACCGGCCCGTCCATCCGGTTGAGCCGTTCGCCGATCCAGCGACCGATCTCGGCGCACTCCGGCGCCGTCGCGCGCATCAGCGTCACTTGCGGATTATGGACATGCAGCTTGCGGCCTTTGTAGCGCTCCGGCACGCTAGCGAGCGGCCCGAAATTGACCATATCCAACGCGCCGACCGAGCCGACATAGGGAACTCTGCTCCTAATGACGGCGCCGAAACGGTCCTCGTCGGCAGGCAGCACGCCGCCCAGCAGCCTATCGGCGACTTCGGTGGTTGTGAGATCGATCACGCCGGCAATCATCCCAGAGTCGACCAGCTTCTCCATCGAGCGGCCGCCGACGCCGGTGGCGTGAAACACCAGACATTCATAGGCGCCGCGCAAGCTGGCGCTGATGCTCTGCACGGCTGGCGTCGTCACGCCGAACATCGTCAGGCCGACGGCCGGCAGGTTGCGCGTCGGCTGGGGCTTCGCCTCCATGCGCGCTCGCGCCATGCCAACCAAGGCGTGGCCGGCGTTGCCGAGCACCTGACGCGAAATCGAGTTGAGGCCGGAGACGTCGACGACCGAATACATCATCGTGATGTCGGATGGGCCGACATAGGGGCCGACGTCGCCGGACGCGACCGAGGAAACAAGCAGCTTCGGCACGCCGATGGGTAGGCTGCGCATGCCCGGCGCGACCAACGAAGCGGCACCCGAACCGCCGGCGCCGATGATCCCGAGCGGCTCGCCCTGGCGGTCGAGCCAGAGCACGAACGCCTCCGCCATCGCCGTCACCGACGCGCCGCGATCGGCCGAGAACACCGCCGCGCCGCCGCGCGGATGGTTGAGCGCGACCTCCTGCGCCGAGACGTCGGCGCTCTGCGGCTTGCCCGAGGTCGAGACGTCAACCAGCCGCGTTCGCAGCCCCGCGCCCGATATCAGCTCCTTCAGGAACCGCAGCTCCTCGCCCTTGGTGTCGAGCGTGCCGACAACCAGCACGGCGGGCGGCGTCGAGGTCCGCGCGGCGGCCTGCGTCCGCGGTCGCGCCTCCTCCAGACGCGTCACGCCAACAGACAGAGTGCGCACCGCCGCTTCGATGCGCGCAATCGGGACAGGCTGCGACCAGCGCGTCGGAATGACGGGATTGGAGACATAGACGCGCGTCGGCGCGCCTGCGGGTGGCGGCGGCGCGGGCGAGACCGGCGAGCGCGGCGCCTGCGTCTCGACCGGCGCCTCCGAATGACGCCCGACCCCGAGCAATCTTTGTTGCAGATCGCGGTCGCTCGCCAGCCGCGCGCTCTCGATCATCCGGTTGACGCGGCCGTTGACCATGATTGCGACTTCGCGCGCCACCGCCGTCGCCACGCCGATGTTCTGCTCGATGACGAGGACCGCCATATCGCCGTCCTCGCCGAGCCTGACCAGCATCTCCTCGACCTGCGCGACGATGACGGGCGCGAGGCCCTCCGTCGGCTCGTCCATGATAAGCAGCTTCGGGTTGGTCAGCAGCGCCCGCCCAATCGCCAGCATCTGCTGCTCGCCGCCAGAGAGCTGGCCGCCGCCGTTGTTCTTGCGCTCGGCCAAGCGCGGGAAGGTCTGGTAGATGCGCTCGACCGTCCAGGCGCCGCGCCGCATCCCCGCGGTCATGCGCAGGTGCTCGTCGACGGTCAACGAACGCCACAGCCGCCGTCCCTGCGGCACATAGCCGACCCCAAGCCGCGCCACGCGCGCCGGCGCAAAGTTGGTGACATCCTCGCCCGCGACGCGCACCGAGCCGCCGCTCGCACGCATGAGACCCATGATGGTCTTGCACAGCGTCGTCTTGCCCATGCCATTGCGACCAACCACGGAGAGCACGCCCGCCGGCAAAGTGAGATCGACGCCCTGCAGGGCGTGCGAGCGCCCATAATAGACGTCGAGCCCGCGCACTTCGAGGATCGGCGGACCGGAGCGGGTCTCAACCATGACCGCCTCCGAGATAAAGCTCCTGCACTTCCGGGTCGGACTCGATCTCCTGCGGATTGCCCTCCTTGAAGATGCGGCCGTTGTGCATCATCGTGACGCTCTCAACCACGCGCAGCGCGACGTCCATGTCGTGCTCGATGATGATGTAGCCGATGTGCGACGGCAGCGAGGTCAGGATCTCGATCAGCTCGCGCCGCTCGGTCGGCGACAGCCCGGCGGCGGGTTCGTCAAACAAGATGAAGCGCGGCGCGCCCGCGAGCGCCAGCGCGATTTCGAGCTGACGCTGCTGACCGTAGGCAAGCTCCGCGACCTTGCGGCTCGCCACCGGCGTCAGATGCACCGCCTCGATCAGCGATTGCGTCGCCGCCTTGAGCGGATCTGCGGCGCCGGGCCGCAGCAACGAAAAGCGTCCGCGCGAGACGCCGCGCGTCGCCAGATAAATATTGTCTTCGACAGTCAACCCGGGAAACAGCGACGAGATCTGATAGGTGCGGCGCAGGCCGCGGCGGATGCGCTCGTGAGGCGGGAACGTCGTCACGTCCTCGCCGAAGAACCGGATCGCGCCCGAGCTCGGCGGGAAATCTCCGGTGATGCAGTTGAACAAGGTTGTCTTGCCCGCGCCGTTGGAGCCGAGCACGGCGCGGCGCTCGCCGGGGCGCACGGTCATCGTGACGTCGCTCAGCGCGGCGAGCGCGCCGAACATGCGCGTGACGCCGCGCAACTCCAGCGCGGAGCCGGCGCCGACATTGGCGAGGCGTTGCGCGACGCTATCCATGCGCGCCGCCTCCTTGCCGCGTTGGCGCCTGACGGCCGCGCCAGCGCTCCCACAGGCCGACGACGCCGTCCGGCGACCAGAACACGATGACGAGGAAGCCTAGCCCGATCAGCAGCCGGAAGCGGTTGCCGTCGAGCCCGATCTCACGCAGGAAGTCGAGCGCGAAGGTGCGCAACAGCACGAAGATCAGCGCGCCGATGAACGGGCCGATGGGCCGCGTGATGCCGCCGACGACGGCGATGATGAGCACGTTGATGCAGGCGTCGGGACTGACCGAGCCCGGCGAGATCTGTTTGTAACTCCACACCTGCAAAATGCCGCCGAGCCCGGCGAGAAAGGCGGCAAAGGCGTAGGCCGCGATGCGATGCGCGTTGACGTGAAAGCCGAGCGCGGCCATGCGGCGCGGATTGTCGCGCACGCCCTGCAACGCGAGACCAAACGGCGCGCGCGACAAATAATCGACCCAGAGATAGCAGGCCCCGGCGACGCACAGCGTCAGATAATAGAACGGCAGCGACGCCCGCCAGTCAATGCCCCAGAACGCCGGCGTCTCGATCGAGTTCATGCCGGTGTGGCCGTTGAACAAGGCGTAGTTCTGGTTGGTGAAGAAATAGAACGCCGCGCCGATGGCGAGCGTGATCATGATCGTGTAGATGCCCTCGGTGCGCACGGCGAGCGCGCCGCCGACGGTTCCAAACAAGGTCGCCAGCGCCAATGCCATCGGCGTCGCCAACCACCACGGCCAGTTCAACGAAATATTGTGGTTTCCCGTCACGCCGAACAGCGCGAACATGTAGCCGGCGACGCCCGCGATGGTGAGCTGCATCAGGCTCACCATGCCGGCGTAGCCGCCGAGAAACATCAGGCTCAGCGCGATGAGGCCGAGGATGAGCGTCTGCCCGAAGATCTCGCTCAGGAAAAAGCCGTTGGAGACGAGCGGCAGCAGGATCAGCACAATCGCGACGATCCACGGCGCCGGCGGCCCGAACTCCAGGGCCTGCGCCTTCGCGCGGGCCGCGCGGTTTTCTGCGAGCGCCATGCCGCTAGCGCGCCGCGATCAGGCCCTGCGGCCGAACAGCCAGCACGAGCACCATGATGAGGAAGGTCACGACAATCGCATAGGACGGAATATAGACGGAGCCGAGCTGCTCCGACAGCCCGACGATGATCGCCCCCAGCGCCGCGCCGGGAATCGAGCCCATGCCGCCGAGGATGACGACGACCAGCGAATCCAGCAGAAAGCGCGTGTCCTCGCCCGGCGCCAGCGACTGGAACGTGCCGCCGACGACGCCGGCAAGCCCCGCGAGCCCGGCGCCGAACGCGAACACGGCGACGAACACCGTCTGGATGCGCACGCCCATCGCCGCGAGAATGTCGCGGTCGTCGACGCCGGCGCGCACGATCATGCCGATCCTTGTGCGATGCAGCGCGAACCACATGGCGACGCCGATCGCCACCGAGCCGGCGAAGATGATGAGCCGCACTTTGGGATAGGACAGATACACCGCCTCCCCGGAAGACTTCACCGCCGTCACGAACGGCAGATCCATCGGCCCGACCAACCAGGCCGGCGTCGAGATCTGGTAGAAGTCGCCGCCGAACACCCACAGCATGAGATCGGCGAAGACGATGGAGAGGCCGAGGGTCACCATCGTCTGTCTCAGGTCCTGCCCCTCCATGTAACGGAACACCAGCAATTGCATCAGCACGCCGACCGCGGCGACAACGACGAAGGCCACCACGAATGCGAGCAACCAGGAGCCGGTCGCGGTCGACACCACATAGCCGAGATAGCCGCCGAACAGATAGAGCGAGCCATGCGCGAGATTGACGTTGCGCATCAGGCCGAAGATCAGCGTGAATCCGGAGGCGACGAGGAAATACAGGCCGCCGAGCGTGATCCCGTTGAACACGGCGTTGAGAAACACCTTCTTGCGGCCGATCGCCTGTTCGAGCCCCGGCGGCCAGGTCGCGAACACCAACCAAAGCAGGACCGCGATTGCGATCAGGATCAACAGCGACCAGAACGGATAGCGCTCGACGAAGCGGGTCATCGCGAGCGCTCCGCGGGGATGAGGCGCCGCACGTTACGTCGTGGCCCGGTTTGGCCGGCGCCGTCATTGCGAGCGCAGCGAAGCAATCCACGTCGCCGCTGCACGTACGCCTGACCTTCGATCACCGAGAGATGGATGGCGTCGCTTCGCTCGCAATGACGGAAGGCGCGGCTCTCAGGGCCCACGCGGACAAGCCCGGCCCCGCCCCTCAGTCCCGCAGCACCTTCGCCGCGCGGCGATAGTCCGTCGGCGCCATGCCGACGTGGCCCGCGAAGAAGCGCGTGAACACGCTGAGCGAGGAGAACCCGAGGTCGTCGCCGATCCCCGCGATGGGCGCCTCCGTCGAGACCAGCGCATCGAGCGCCTTCTCCATCAGCAGCGTGTTGAGATAGAGGTTCGGCGTCACCCCCGTCTGCGCCCGGAACAGCTTGTAGAAATGCGGCCGCGACAGGCCCGCCTCGCGCGCGACCCGGTCGAGTTCGATCTCCGCCCCGGCCGCGTCGGAAAGCAGCTTGATCGACTTGCGCACGCGGTAGTCCGTCACCCCGGCCGCCTCCGCCCAGGGCGGCGTTTGCAGCCAGCTCTCTTCGTGGCAGGCGGCGATCAGCGCGCGGAGCTCGGCGTCGAGACCTGAGAGCGAGGGCGCGCCGCAGACCAAAGCCGCCGCGCGCCGCACATGCCGCGCCATCGCCGGCGTGCGCGAGACGCGGCTCGCGCCAAACGTCAGCGCCCGGCCAGGATGCGGCGCGAACCACTCCGCATTGACATAGAGCACGAAAAACAGCGCGCCGTCGTCGATGTCGGTCGGCACGAAATTGTGCGGAACCCAAGGATTGACGGCGACCACCGTCTCCTCGTCGAGACAATGCGTCTCCTCGCCGACGCGGATATGGCCGGGCGTGCCGCCGACCTGGAAGATGAGATGACCCTCGCGATGCGCATGGGTCGAGAACGGCCGGTTGAGCTGATAGACCGTCGCGCGACCGAAGCGGCCGTGAAAGACGGCGAGCGCACGGCTCATGCTTTCCCTCCCGCAGAACTTTTTTACTAATAGCGGCAGGGTTCAACATTCGCGCAGATAAAGCAAGAGCGTTGTCGCCACAGGGGGCGAGCGGGGCGGAACGGATGGGGGGCCGGCGCCTCGCAGCGCCGGCCGCGGACGACGTCAATACTTCTTGCACTCCGGCACGCTGCGGCCCGGCAGCCCGATCTTGGCGAAGACCGCGGGATCGTAGCCGAGCGTCTGGTTGACGTTCGGCACGACCTTCACGACCTTGCTGACCAGCCCACCCTTGCCGTCCTCGACGACTTCGGTGACGAAATTGGTGCCGATCGCCTGCCGGTTCTGGTCGAGCTTGATGTGGCCGTTCGGCGCGTCTATCTCCAGGCTCGCCAGCGTCTTCTTCAGGTTGTCCTGGTTGGGTCCGAGATCGGCCTTGATCTTGTTGAGCGCCTCGTACATCGCCTGCGTGGCGCCGTAATAGTTGGTGGCGAGCAGGCCGGGGCTCGGCAGGCGCTTGTCGGCCGGCGTCGACTGCTTGTAGAGTTCCTGGAACGCCTTCCAGTTCGGGTCGTCCCAGGTGTCGGCCATGCCGGAGGCGGCGATCGTACCGATCATCGCGTTCTTGGCGCTGCCCTTGGCGGAGAGAATGGTCTGGTCGACCATGATCGAGCCGCCGAGCAGATGCGCCTTGCCGCCCGCCTGCTGGTACTGGTTGAGGAAGTTGACCGCGTCGGCGCCGCCGAGGCCGAGATAGATGGCGTCGACGTCGTCGGGCAGCGCGGCGATGGTGGAGGCGAAATCCTTGGTGCCGAGCGGCACCCACTGGCGGTTCGTCACCTCGCCGCCCATGCCGCAGAACTCCAGCACGAGGCCGAACACCTGTGTGTAGACGAAGGAATAGTCCTCGCCGACCGTCGCGATCTTGCGATAGCCCTTGGTCTCATAGGCGTAGCGGCCGAGGCCGACCTGCCATTGCGCGCCGTCCATGTTCCAGCGGAAGAAGTTGGGCGCGGGATCGACATAGGTCGTCTCCTGCGCGCCCGAGGCGGCGTTGATGAACGTCAGCTCCGGATGGGTCTTGGCGAAATTCTTCACCGCGATGCCCTCGTCGCCGGACAGCGGCGACAACAGAATATCGACATGGTCCTGCTCGATCAGCTTGCGCACCGCGCGGATCGCCGAATCCGGCGTCGCGTCGGTCGAGGCGACGACGAACTCCAGCTCCTTGCCGCCGGCCGTCTTGCCATATTTCGCGACAGCCGCATTGAAGCCGGCCATGCCGTCGACGCCGAGGATTGTGTAAGTGCCCTCCAGCGTCGCGGTGACGCCGATCTTGAGCTTGTCGGCGCCGAGCGCCGTTCCCGACATCAAAAGGCCCGCGAGCGCCGCGAGACCGAGCGTCCGTTTCAGCATGCCTCTTTCCTCCCTGGTTTCCTGTAGCGCGCTCTTTTTCGTGGGGAGCGTTCGCCGTCCTGGCATGCTAGACCAAGCGCAGCGATTTTTGCGCGGGCGTTTGACGGACAGTCTCATTTTGCTTGCTGCGGCGCCGAAATCGCGCGGCGCCGCAGAGCGCCGTGGCGCTATAGTTGCATGAACATAACGGGAGGAAAGGTTGAATCAGATTGATCTCGGCGGCCAGCACGCCGTCGTCACCGGCGGCGCGCAAGGCATCGGCCTCGCCGTCGCCAAACGGCTCATCGCCTCGGGCGCGAGCCTGACCTTATGGGATCTCGACGCCGCGGAGCTGGAGAAGGCGAAAGCCGCGCTCGGCGGCTCGACGGGAACGCAAGCCGTCGACATCGCCGACGCGGAAGCCGTCGTCGCCGCGCTGAAGCGCACCGAGGCCGCGGGCGGTCCGGTGTCGATCGCCGTCAACTCGGCCGGCATCGCCGGCCCCAACGCGACGCTCGACGCCTACGACCTCGGCTGGTGGCGTAAGGTCATCGACATCAACCTGAACGGCACGTTCTACGTCAACCGCGCCGTCGTGCCGGGCATGAAGGCGCGCAACTATGGGCGCATCGTCAATATCGCCTCGATCGCCGGCAAGGAGGGCAATCCGAACGCCTCCGCCTATAGCGCGTCCAAGGCCGCGGTGATCGGCCTGACCAAATCGCTCGGCAAGGAGTTGGCCGGCTACGACATCGCCGTGAACTGCGTGACTCCGGCGACGGCGCAGACCCGCATCCTCGAACAACTGACGCCGGAGTTCATCGAATACATGCGCGTGCGCATCCCGCGCGGCCGTTTCCTGGAGGTCGACGAGGCGGCGGCGATGATCGCCTGGCTGGTCTCGAAGGAGAACAGCTTTACGACGGCCTCGACGTTCGATCTTTCCGGCGGACGGGCGACGTACTGACAAGGCGCTGCTAACTGTTGCATCGCGAAGGAATTAAGCGGCGCCCTCTCCGTCATGGCCGGGCCTGTCCCGGCCATCCACGCCGCGCCGCGCGCGACTTTTGGAAGTGTCGTCAGCGCCATTGCGGACTCTGCTGTTTCAATTCTCCACCGGCGCCTCGGCTTGACGACGTGGATGCACGGGACGAGCCCGGGCATGACGCAGAGGGCGCCGGCATAACAGAATTCCCCTCACGACCGCGCCTGCAACAGTTGCACGGCGACGCCCGCGGCGATCACCGCCGGCTCCTTGCCCTTGATCCCCGGCGCGCCGATCGGACACACGAGCCGGTCGAGCGCCGCCTCGGTGAGGCCCGCCGCGCGCATCTGGCTTGAGAACCGCGCGCGCTTGGTCGCCGACCCGATCAGCCCGACATAGCCGAACCGCTCCGCGGCGAGCGCCCGCGCCGTGATGGCGAGATCGAGCGGATGCGAATGGGTCATGATCGCGACCAGCGCCCCGTCCGGCGCCGCGTCTAGCTCGGCGACCGGGTCCGAGGCGGCGACCGGCTGCGCATTGGCCGGGACGAAGCGCGGAAACGCCTCATCGCGCGGATCGATCCAGCGCACGCTAAACGGCAGCGGCGCCAAGGCCAGCGCGAGCGCCCGCCCGACATGCCCGGCGCCGAACAGCAGCAGCGGCGTCTCGTCCTCGCCAAAACGCTCCAGCGCGCCCCGCTCGCCCGGCCGCGCGATCTCGCGCGCCAGCCGGCCGTCGGCGACTGCAAGCGTCCGCGTCGCGAACGGCCCGCGCGCCTCCGCCTGCGCCAGCCGCTCCAGCTCGGCGAGATCGCGCCCGTCAAAAGTCTCCAGCGTCAGCTCGACCCGGCCACCGCAGCACTGGCCGAGGTTCGGCCCGAGCGCCTGCCGTCGCCGCTCCGCGGGTCCGCGCCCGCGCTCGAGCGCCGCGCGCGCCTCAGCCATCGCCTGCCACTCCAGCGCGCCGCCGCCGATTGTGCCCTGGAACGCGCCCGACGGCCGCACGATCATGCGCGCGCCTTTTTCGCGTGGCGCCGACCCGTCCGCCCCGACGACGGAGACGAGCGCGGCCGACCCTTCCTCGCGGATGGCGGCGATCAGACTGGCGAAGGCTTTCAATGAACTCTCCTCGCCCTCTATTTACGCCGGCTTTTCTGCGCGAGAAGAGAAAACAAACGGGGTTCGCATGAAGCTCAGATCGATGCTGTTCGTCCCCGGCGATTCCGAGCACAAATTCGCCAAGGCCTTGGGCGCGGGCGCCGACGCACTCCGGATCGACGGCAAGACGGTCGACATCCCGCATCTGAAGGCGGCGAGAAAGCTGCTGGCGTCGATATGAGCCGGGCCCGTCTCCGCCTTCACGACTCGCGCCCTTCAATCAAATGGCGGATCGCGGCGACAAAAGCCTCGGACCGCTCAACAGCCCATGCCGCTTTGTCGTGTTCAACAGGGTCGCCGCTGTAGTCGGCCAACTCGCGAAGGCTCTGAACCTTATTGAGGTCGCTTCCGTGCACGACGGCTAGTTGACCTGTTGCAACAACATGTTGTCCGAACTTACCTACGAGTCCGTTGTGCGTTTTGATCGGCGTTGCAAGGCCCTCGACGCTAAGCGCGAACAAAGCCGCATGCGCGGCGTCAAACATCGCGTAATAAGCGCGGTTGCACGCGCCGTCGCCGTCTTGAGCCTGTAAGAGCAGGCGCGCGGCGGAAAGAGCCGCATCGGCCTTGCGAAGATATGACAGAGGAGATAGCGCCGAGGTCATAAATGGACGCCCTCGCGCAAGATGTTCGCAATCAGCACCGGATTCGAGAAACTTTCGGGTCGCTGTACTTCCTCGACCCATAGCGGCAGGCCCTGCACGAGGACTCCTGTTTCCATCATCACGTCAAAAGCGATACCCGCCATGTCGAGCGAAGCCGCGGCGCGGTCGCCGCGCTCGCCTTCTAGGATCACGGCAATATCGGCGTCGCTGTCCGACGTGTAGTCGCCACGCGCGCGGCTGCCATACAGAATGGCCTCAATGACGGGATATTTCCCCTCAAGCCGCTTCATGAAGGCACGCGCAGCGCGTTCTGTGTCGGGATCGATGCGCTTGGCGGGGGCACGGGTGAGAGGCAACGGCGCCGCTTTCTCCGCCAGCCGCGAAATCGCGCTGGCGCTGATATGGAAACGCCGCGCGAGGTCGGCTTGCGTCGCGCTGCCGTCAGCAAGCGCCGCCAAGGCCTCGCGCTTCTGGCGAGGGGTAAGCTTCGGCGGTCGCCCCATATGAACGCCGCGCGCCCTGGCGCGTATCCGGCCTTCACCGGCGCGGGCGCGGATCGACTCCTGCTCGAACTCGGCGAGCCCGCCGAGAACGGTCAAAATCGAACGTCCGTGCGGCGCGGTGGTGTCCGCCCATGCGTCGCCGAGCGAACGAAATCCGGCTCCCGCCTTCGCAATCGCGCCGAGTATGTTCAAGAGGTCGCGTGTGGTTCGCGCCAGCCTGTCGAGGCGCGTGACAAGCAACGCATCGCCGGCATCGAGGGTGCGAATCGCTATCGCCAATTCGCGCCAGTCGGCCTTGCCTCCGCTGGCCGTCTCGCGAAACACGGGCGCGGCTCCGGCTGCCGTCAACGCCGCGACTTGAGCGTCGAGCGACTGGCCGTCCGCGCCAGCTCGCGCATATCCATAAATCGCCATGCGCCATCCTAACAAAATGACGCCTATTTATGCAATGGTCTTTCGCATGGCGAAACGCGCTGAAAAAACATAAATATCAAGGGTTAAGAAAGAAAGAGAAAAGACCGTCGATAAACCGCGACCCGCCAAAGAACAAATCCTTGTCCTTGCGCGCCTTCTTCACAGACAGTGCGGCCCGCCGCAACATGCGCCCCGCCCGCGCCCCAGAGTTAACGCCACATTCTCGCCACAATCCGGCGGAGGGGCTCACGTTTCGACACTCAACCCCTTGAACCCGCAGCATCGCAAAACGAAACTGCCGCCCGCCGCCGCGGCTCGCCTAAACCGTCACCACCACCTTGCCCATCGCCTTGCGCCCGGCGAGCCACGCGATGGCCTCGCCGGCCTGGCTCAGCGGGAACGTCTTCGACACCCGCGGCCGGATCGCCCCCTTCTCGTAAAGCGCGAACAGTTCCCGCGTGTTGGCGGCGTTGGCGCGCGGGTCGCGCGTCGCGAAGGCGCCCCAGAACACCCCCACCACCTGACACGACTTCAGCAGCGTCAGGTTGAGCGGCAGCTTCGCGATGCCCTGCGGAAAGCCGATCACCAGGAACCGCCCCTCCCACGCGATCGAGCGCAGCGCGGCCTCCGAATAGTCGCCGCCGACCGCGTCGTAGATCACGTCCGCGCCCTTCTCGCCGCAAGCCGCCTTGAAGACTTCCGCGAGCCTCTTGCGCCCGTCCGCCTCGAACGGCCCGGTGGGATAGACGACGCCTTCGTCCGCCCCCCAGCCCTTCGCCGCCTCGACCTTCTCAGGCGACGACGCCGCCGCGATGACGCGCGCGCCCAACGCCTTGCCAAGCTCCACCGCCGCCGAGCCGACGCCGCCGGCCGCGCCGAGCACCAGCAGCGTCTCGCCGGCTTTGAGCGCGGCGCGGTCCTTCAGGGCGTAATAGGACGTGCCGTAGGTCATCAGGAAGGCGGCGGCCTCGTCGAACGGCATCGCCTCGGGGATCGGCATGATGCGCCGGACCTCGCAGACGACCTTCTCCGCCATGCCGCCCCAGCCGGTCGAGGCGAGCACGCGCTGGCCGGGCTCCAGCCCCGACACGCCCTCGCCGACCGCCTCGATCACGCCCGCCACCTCGCCGCCCGGCGAGAACGGCCGCGACGGCTTGAACTGGTACTTGTCCTCGATGATGAGCGCGTCGGGAAAGTTGACGCCGCAGGCGGCGACGCGGATCAGCGCCTCGCCCTTGCCCGGTACGGGATCGGGAACGTCGGCGAGTTCGAGGCTCTCGGGGCCGCCGACGGCCCGGCTCAGCACGGCTTTCATGGGGGGCTCCGCAGGGATCAGGTGATAGTCTGGCCGCCGTCGATGACGATGGTTTGACCTGTCATATAGGCGCCCGCGCGCGAGGCGAGGAATACGGCGGCGCCGGCGATCTCGTCGGGGACGCCGATGCGCCCGAGCGGCGTCTTCGCGTTGGAGGCTTTCAGCGTCTCGGGATTGTCCCACAAGGCACGCGCGAAATCGGTCTTGATGAGGCCCGGCGCGATGCAGTTGACGCGCACGTTGTCGCCGCCGAACTCGACCGCGAGATTGCGCGCCAGCGAGAAATCGGCGGCCTTGGAGATGTTGTAGGCGCCGATGATGGCGTTGCCCTTCAGCCCGCCGATGGACGAGACGATGACGATGGCGCCGTCCTTGCGCTCGCGCATCGCCGGCGCGACCATGCCGATCAGCCAGTGATTGGCGATAATGTTGTTGTCGAGGATCTTGCGGAACTGCTCGTCGGCGATGCCGCCGAGCGGACCGTAATAGGGATTGCTGGCCGCGTT
>Ga0182030_10014818_pt1 | contig 15333 bp, 13 predicted proteins | sample 812S3MmetaG_FD_121299 | JGI IMG/M metagenome (GOLD analysis project Ga0182030, IMG submission 121299) | Permafrost microbial communities from Stordalen Mire, Sweden - 812S3M metaG (Illumina Assembly) | ecosystem: Environmental > Terrestrial > Soil > Wetlands > Permafrost | place: Sweden... | reverse complement strand
TTAATTCTAAACTTGAAATTAATATTGGAGATAATTCATCATTTTCAAAAGATGATAAATTCAAATTCTTTATATTATATTTTTTATTATTTGATTGATTTAATGTTGATATTTTCTCCATTATGAAATTTTTTAGATTATTAAAAAAATCATTTAAATTATTATTCCATTGTAATTCCATATAATATGTATTATTATCGAAATTATGAAATTTAATGAAAACATCTTTCAATTCAATTAATAAAGAATTATTTTTTTCTTGATAATCAAATTTTAAAATTTTTTTTGAATCATTTTCAGTATCAATAAATGTTATTATTATTTTCGAAAAATCAAATTCTTTGATATTCAAAATTTTAATTTTATTATTTAAAAAATCTTCCATATATTTCTTTTTTTATCTTTTGAAAAGTTTTAATTAATAAAAATACACAACAAAAAGTTATTTATATTAAAAAAAATGGAAAAATATATTTTTAATAATGATGGAAGTTTTAATTTTCCAATAGATATTATGTTTATTATATTTAATTATTTAAAAAAAGAATATATTTGGATTTCTTTAACTTGTAAATATTGGAATAAATTCTTTTTAGAACATGTAAATGAACTTGATTTTTTTCCATATTCAGATCATAATGGAAAAATAAAACCAATTATTTTGGAAAATATTGGATATTTTATTAATAATGAAAAAACTAAAATGGAATTAAAAATATATGAAAATGATCAAAAAATAAATGAAAAAATAGAAGCTGATTATTGTGTTGTTTATGAAATGCCAAAATACAATTTATTAAAGAAATTAAGAATATGCAAATTTTTTAAAGGAAATATAAAATTAATTGCAGAATTTCCAAATTTAGAAAGTTTAATTTTAGATGGAAATTTTATTACAATATTAGAAACTCCAAAACTCGAATATTTAAAATGTGAATCAATAATTAATTTTAAAAAATCTCCTCCATTAAAAATACTTGATATAAATCACGATTCTTCAGATCAAATTATGATTTATATTTCAAAATTTCCAACACTTTTATCATTAAAAGCAAAAATTTTTAATTGTAGACCAATTAAATTATTTAAATATGTGTGTGAATTTACAAAAATTGAAAGACTTTCTATTCTTGGTGGTATTTATCCAATAACTGAATCTGATTTTTTAACTATATCAAGTAATAGTATAAAATATTTAGATATAAGATATTTAATAAATATTGATTTATTTCCAAAACTTGAATATTGGAATATTTCTAGGTATAATTCATTAAGTTCAATATCATATATTATATCAAAATCGAATGTAGAAAATCTCAATTTAATAATGGAAAATGAATTTTTGCATAGATTTAGTGGTGCACAAATAATTGATTTATTTAGTAATTATAGTGAATTTAAAGGAAAATATTTACCTTATGTAACATATTATTTTTATAAAAATGGAGAAAATTTTAAATTATTATTAAAATGGTTAGAATTTCATTTTGAAAATTGTTTAAATAAACAATTAGAAATTGAGGAACCAAAATATTCATCATTTTTTTCATTAGATATAAATAATATTCCGGATATATTTTTATTAAAATATAAAATTGTTTTTATGTTATATTGGAAAACAATTTTAATGAATTATCAATTAAAAAATAAATTCTATATAGAATCTTTTTTAGAATATAATACATCAAATGCAATAGAAAAATCAACATTTTTATTGGATTATATAAATTCTAATTATTTTGTAAATAAAACATTAATATATAATCCAATACTTTATATTTATTGGATTCAAACATATTCAAAAAAATATCCAGAAATAGCAATTAAATTATTTAATTTATTTAAAAATCATTTAAATAAATCCAATTTATTGCATTCAATTTTGGGTTTAGATCCTTTAGATCCATTAGAAACAAATAACCAGCAATTTAAATTATTTTTTAATCAAACAAAAAAATTCATTTACAAATCAAAAGCCATTATTTTATAATAAATTCTGTTAGATTCAAATATTAAATGATTTATAAAAAAATATTAAATGATTTATAAAAAAATAAAAAAATTGTATTTATAAATGGAAATAATATATAAAAAGGAGAATATATTTTTTAATAATGATGGATCTTTTAATATTCCAATAGATATTATGATTGATATATTTAATTATATTCCAAAAAATTTTATATACGTTTCTAATGTCTGCAAATTTTGGAATTATTTCATTTGGGATCATATTAATGATCTAGATTTTTTTCCATATTCTGATCAAAATGGAAAGGTGCGTACTATTGATTCGATAAAAACTTATGAAGAACATAAAAAAATACAAATGACGAAAGTCAATATAAGTTGCAGGCATTTTTATCAATCATTTTCATCTTCTATTTTAAAAAAATTAATAATTGACATTACTGAAATATTGGATTTATATATGGATTTAATAAATCTAGAATTTTTAGAAATTAGAAATAATATTAAAGGAGTAATTAATGCTCCAAAATTAAAATATTTGATTTGTCCAGATGCAATTAATTTTAAAACAATTCCTAATTTAAAAACTCTGAAGATTGGTCGATTTAATGATAAGGTTTTTACATTTATTCAACAATTTCCAAATTTATATAAATTGGATATTGCATTAGATTTTGATGTTTTAAGAACTTTATTTTTATATGTATGTAAATATACAAAAATAGTTGAATTATATATGTCTTATATTTCTTATGGAAATTTTGAATCGATATTAGATATTTCGAGCAATAATATTGAAATATTACAATCTCCATTAATAATTAATATAAATAATTTTCCAAAACTAAAAAAATTAATATGTACATCGGTTAATCATTTAAATTATGAGTATCTTTTTAGAGAAAATATTCATATTAAAATCTTAAAATACCATCATGAACCTATATTTATAAATAAGATAAAGTGCATGTTTGATAATTATGATCCGAAAAAAATTTATCATTTGTTATATATGAAAGTAAAATGTTTATTTGATCTAGAAACATTTACTGAAATAATGAATTATTTAGAAATATATTTAGAATATTGTTTAGTCAACAATATTAAAATTAAAAAACCAAAAGATTCATATATTTTTAATTTTAATTTTAATTTTAATTTGAAAAAATATCCCAATTTTATTATATTAAAATACAAAAGGATATGTTTACTTTATTGGAAAGTAATTTTAATGAATTATCAAATTCATAACAAATTTTATATTGAAGATTTTCTAAAATATGATTTTTTGGATTTGATTGATAAGGAATGTCTGTTATTAGAATATTCTCAAATGCCAGAATTTATTGAAAAAACTATTTTATATGATAAAAATTTGATTCAAAAGTGGATTTCATCATTTTTGAATAAATCTCCAAAATTTATAGAAAGAATTATTGAATTATTTAAGCACAAGATTCATCCAACAAAATTAAGATCTTATTTTTTTGAGACAGATTTTATAAATATTACCAAATCATATAAACATAAAAAAATTTATGATTTCTATCTTGATTCAAAATAAATTTTATTACAAACATTGTTCATAAAATAAAGCTTTCATATATCGATAAAATATAAATATTGCTATACCAAGTATAATTAAAACAACAGCAGAAGTGACAGAAATTATTCCTATTTATTAATTAAAATTTAGATGAAATTACCTGGAGTAACAGCAAATTCATAATTCCTCAGATCTTCTACTCTTTTTCCTTTCACTAATGCCATTGCCATTGCATTAGATTTGGTTCTTTCTATTGGAATTATGGACCAGATAATCTAATTTATTAGAAGTTTTGTAAATATACTGGACTCAATGCTATCAATATCAATGACATAACCATTATATCCAACCAAATGCTCGATTGACAATTAGAGATTGGCATTTATATTTTCAGTATTTCTTCAATATTTTGCTACATGTATCAAATTATTTTTTTATTAAAGTATATTCTAAATCACTTAATATTTTTCCCATACATACAAATGAATTTTTATCTAAAAAGGAGGAGTAAGTTCATATGGAGATGATTGATAAGGTGGAGTATTTCCGGCACTAGATGGAGGTCTTGTAATTTTTTTTTTTTCAGGAATTTCTTGAAATTTCATATATCTCAAAATATTTAAAGAAATTTTTAAAGATTCCAAGTTATTCGGAATATCAATAGGAAATAAGTCTTTTTCACTAAGATGAGAAAAACCATAAGGAAATAAGTCTTTTTCTTCAGCAACTTGAAAATTAAAAATATGATATTCATCCTCTCTATCATCAATATCCCAACAACCTATATTATATCCTTCAAAATCTTTTACTGGATTAATTATATTTTCTGAAATTTCATTAAATCTTAAAATACATTCACGTATATAATATTCATTATCCAAATATCGAGAACCAAACTTTAAATAAATTGATGCAATACTTGTGATATCTCCTTTAAATCGATCTGATTCCATATGAAAATATTTTTTAGCTTTCAAAATTTTTATGCGATCAATAACAAATTTTCTTATATTTTCGTTTGTAATTGGAATCTTTTCTTTTTGATATTTCCATTGATTTTCACTCTGACATATAATTTCACACTGACATATAGAAAAATGAATAATATTGAAATTATAGAAAATTGCAGGAAATTCACAATTTGAAATAAACAATTTCCATAAAGAATCATGATTAAATATTTTTCTAAATGATCTACACACTTTTGGAAATGTGATCCAATTACAATTTAAGATATCAGGATATACAATTGAAAGTATAATATTCCAAATTTCTTGTGGAATAAATAATTTAACTTCTGTTTCTTTTTTTAAAATTTTAATTCTTTTTATAATCTCTTGTTCATCATCATCAGAATTAAATCCAATAGCATATTTTTTTGATTCAATTGAATCTTTACGTTTTTTTGGCGATATTAATTCCATTTTATAGAATTTTTATTAAAAATATTAAATGATTTAATAATTTTTTAAATGATTTAATAAAATTTTTTAAATGATTTAATAAATTATTATACTTTTTTTATGATTAAAATTAAATATAAATAAAAATTAAATTTTATTTGAATATAATAAATTATAATAATTTTTTTGTCAATTTTTCAATAATATCATAAGTTTGCTTATATAAACATTTTCCTTTTGAAGAAAATTTACAATTTATTTCAGAAGATGGAAAAATATCAAATATAGGAAAAAAATCTAATGGAGGTGAAATATCAATAAGTCGACATTTGAAAATGATATTTTCGCAAAAATATAAAAGTAATGTTTTTTCCAAGTCATCAAAATGTAAATTTAAATTTCCTTCTTTATCAATTATTAATTTTAATTTATAATTATTAATAATAGTTCGGAATATTATTTCTCTAGATTTTAAATTTTTATGGATTGGCAAATCTGATCTCATCCAAGTTCCAGGATGGTGACGATAAGATTGCGATATTGGTTTATTTGAATAATTATAAATTAAAATCATATATTCAGAATCAAATTTTATCATTATTTTTGACGATAGAATTTCATTGCAACAATAAGTACGTCCATTCATTTCTTCTTTATAATAAAAACATAATCTTTTAATCAAAAAATCTCTAGTTAAAATCAAATTCCATTTTTTACATACTATTTTATAAGATAAAAGATATGGTGGATAACAATGAAAAAATATGTTAAGAAGAGAATCTTTATCAATTAATTCCATTAATAATTTTAATTGAAAATATTTTAAATGATTTATTATTTTTAAATGATTTAGAACAATATTATTTTATAAAGTAAAATTAAAAGTTTTACAAAATGCATTGCTCAATATCATTAAAAAATATTTTAATTTCAATATCAGCTGTTTTTACAGTTATTGGATCTATTTTTCTTGGAGTTTTAATTGGTTTAATTCCACTTCAATCTTGTCCATCATTTTCTTATGGATTTCTCATTCCTGCAATTGTTATTATTGGATTATTTATTGGATTTATTTTATTTTTATTATATATTTTGAGATTAAAAAGCAAATTGAATTGTTTTAAACATAAAGATATAAATCAAATGGAATTGAGTTTATCGAAAAATCCTCAAGAAAATGAAATTCCTAAAAATGATTTAAATAGGAAAATATTTTGGAAGTTTATTATATTATTGAATACTATTTTATGTTGTTCGTTTGTTGGATTTGGATCTATTGTTGTCTCTTCTCTTCAAACTATTTGCTTTAATTATCCTATATATTATTTAATAATAAGCCTAGGTGGGGTGATATTTTGTTCTGGATTTTATGTTTTTATAATAATAAAGAAATTAAATTAAAATTATTTTATTTAAAACATTATCATTGCTACATTTTCTGATTTTACTGGATTCATTTTCCAATTATACATGTAAAAGTTTAATACTTGTTTTGATTCTATGAATCTATTAAATTTCAAATGTTCTGGAGTTATTCCCATTATAGACCATGATATAATTGTATCGTGATTTGTATTTTTTGCTAATATTGTTAATTGTTTTACTAATTTTTCTTTTGACATTGATTCGCCAAAATTATGAAAAGAATATGCTGTTCTTATTTTTGAATTTAAATTTGTTGTTGATACATAAAAAGTTGAGAAGAAACTTGTAAAATCTGTTATTTCACCCTTTTCATTTTTTAATACATAAGAATAAACAATTTTGTCATTATCTTTGATATCAGTTATAGATGAATTATTTGTTAAAAACCAATGTTTTAATTCATCTATTGTCCAAATTGGTTTTATTTGCATTTTTTCATAATTTTTTTCGAATTTTTGTTTTAATTCAATTAAATCATTTTCATTTAATGGTATCCATTTTAATAAATCATCAGATGAAAATTTATATTTTCTTCTAAAATTTTCAATTTCTTTTTCATCATTTAATAAAATATAATTATTTTTGAATAAATTTTCAAGATTCAAATATCTAACATAATATGCAGAATAAGATAATGGTTTAGATAATTCTTTTGTACCAGTATAAATTGCAGATTGTAATCCTTCTAATTGTAATCTTCTTGTTATTTCTTTAATTAAAATTGGTGCCATTTTTTTATTTCTTAAATTTTTATGTACACACATGAAATCTACTTGAGCTATATTCATAATAACATTTTCATTAGATTTTTCATCTGAAATTGATATTTTTACTGGAATTGCAGATATAAATCCCATATATTTATCTTTATATTTTATTCCTAAAATCCACTCTTTTTTAAATCCTGGAGCTGTTAATGCTTTTTTTAAAAAATTTGGATTATGATAAAATGACCATTGAGATCCAATATTTATATAATGATTTTTTAGAAATTCTGATAATTCTTTCCATTCATTATCATCTTCTGTATTTAAACAATTCCATTTTAAATCACTTGGTAAATTATAACTTTTTAAATCAATTTTATCTAATTCAAAATCTACTAAATTGCTCATTTTTATTTCTGTTTCTTCTTCATTTTTATTTAATTTATTTTGTAATACTGGTTGATTCTTCCAAAACTCGCTAGTTTTCTTATTTTCTATATTTTCCATTTCTTATAATAATCTAACAAATCTTTGATTGAAATACAAACAATTAAAATCTATATAAAAATTTTAAATACAATTTATTGAAAAATAATAAAGTTAGTAATAAAAATTTTAAAATTTACCATTTATTTTTATCTTCTTGAAGAAATCCAAGGATGTGACATTATTTGTTGAAAATTAAATCTTTTTTCTGGAAAGATTGATAATGATCTTTGTAAAAATTCTTTACATGCTTTTGAAACTTTTCTTTCATGATCAAAATCTAAAGGTTTATCTTCTTTCCAATTAGTTCTTTCTCTTGCAACATTTCCTTGAAATGGAAAATAATGAAATAATAAAATATATAATACAACACCTAAACTATAAAAGTCAGATTTTGTTCCAGAATAATATTTTCCTGTTTTTCTATCAGAATTTAATTTATCAGGTGCAATATATTCAAGTGATCCAGATTTCGAATATGCTTTTTCTATCTTATCCTTTCCAAGTATTTCAGATAATCCAAAATCTATAACTGTTATTGATCCTGTGAGTATGTTGATTATTAAATTCTCACTTTTCAAATCATTATGAACTACACCTTTTTCATGTAAGCTATTTACTATTTCTGCAAATGATCTATAAATTGATAAAATTTCATTTTCGGATGATGGTATTTCTAAAGTTACGTAATCATATAAATCAAGTCCTTGAACATATTCCTGTAATAAATAAACTTTTTCACCATCTTCGTAATATCCTATTGTCATTGGAAATCCGGGTTCATTTGCCATGATTTTCAATATTTTATGTTCTAAATATAATTGTGTTCTCTTTGTTGAATCTTGTGGTTTTGGTGCTGATTTTAAAACCATTTTTTTCTTAGTATAATAATCTAAAACAAGATAAACCTTGGAAAAAGCACCTTCACCTAATTTTCTTATTAACTCCAATCTATGTGGAAAAAATATAGATTTTTCTTCCCTAGATAATGATGTTAGTGTATATTTTCCAAGTTTTATAACTTCTTGACTATCTACTTTTCCTCTCTTTCTCTTTTTCATTTTTATATAACTTTCTTTACTATTTACTATTTTACAATTATTATCCTTTGGAACTGTTGTTTTGTGATTATTTTCCATTATTTACAAAAAATTATGAATATTTACAAAAAATAATTAAATATTTTTATTTTATTTATATTATATATAAATTATTTGATAAAATTGTTGATAAAATTGTTGATAAAAAATAATAAAAATTTTTTCAAAATATATCCTCTTTTCTCCTTTTCTTTTTTTAAAAAAGTAATTTATGAGAAATCAGTATTGCTCTATTTACATAACTATTTAACATTTATTTTTTATATAAAAATTTTATTAAAATATAATAAATTTTTACTTTTTACAACGCAAAATTTACTAAAATTTGATTAAATTTCTGATATTTCTACTCTTTTTGAATCTTTTGCACTAAATAAAGTCCAAAAATGATTATTTGGATCTATTAAATTTGGTGATGACCATTGAGCTATTGTTGATAAATCTAATAAATTAAAAAATCCCTTTGGTGAAAATAAATATAAATTTTTTTCATTATATAAAGGTAATATAGATGCATTTAATATTGCTTTATCAAAATAAATAAAAGTTGTAATTCTTGATAATTCTTTATCACTTTTTCTATTATTTGATATTTTATTTCTTTTTATCCAAGAAATTGGTTTCGATTGATCTATCATATTATGTTTTTCATCTAAACAACAAATCAATTTTCTCTTTTTTTCTCCTTCAAAAGTTTGTCTTAAAAAATGTTCCAAAGCAGGTTCATTTATTTTTAATTTATAATCACATTCAAAATAATAAATTTCATAATAAATATTATTGCATTTTAATCTATTAAAAACTTTTTCCATTAATCTATTCCATTTTTTACAAACAAATCTTAATTTATATAATTCCCTTTCGAAATATAATTTTGTTTCATCACAATATGGTATATCAATATTTATAGTTTCAATAATTATAGATATGATAATATCATTATTTTTATCATCAATTAAAAAACATCCGAAATCCATATTTCTATTTTACAATAATTTTTTTTATAATTTTCAAAAAAATAATATTATTTTTTCATTTATATTTAATAAAGCATTTAATAAAATATTTAATAAAATATTTAATAAACAATGAAAAATAATTTATTTTGATTTATTTTGATTTATTTATGATAAATTTTCATTTATTTTTATAAATTTCTTTTTATAAATATTTAATAATATAGAATATTTATTATATATTATTAATGGAAAACCATATAATTCTGATATTTTAATTGAATTTTGTGGAAATGATATTATTTTAATTAATTCATTATGTTTATTTGTTATTTTTGAGTAATACCAATCTATTTTATAATTTTTATTATCAATTTTATTGAATGTTAAAAATTGATATTCTTGAGAATCATTATTTAAATTATTTATTAAAAAACTTGTTTCCTTTTTAAAATATTTTCTTTTATCATAAATTATATAAAGGTAATATCCTAATTTATTTTTTGTCATAAAATATTTTGAGAATCTTAAATTCTCCATTAATATCATTGAATCATAAAAATATAATTCAATACCAGAACATATTCTTAAATTTTGTGGACCTAACCAATAAGTTTTATATCCCTTTTCACAATTATTATTCGTTATATATAAAATTTTTGAATTCCATGATTTACTTATAAAAGGCCATTCAGATATTTCTATATCATTTAATAATTCTTTTTGTCCAAAATCAGGTTCATTTATGAAGATTTCATTTTCAATATAAATGCAATTTGTTAATATTTTTAATTTTTTTAAATTTAATCCAAAAGTTGTAATTAAATACTTTTTTCCAGTTTTTTTACAAATCCAATATGGTATTTCAATTAAATAATTATTTGTACCATATTCATTATTAAAAATTATATCTTTAGAATATGTTCCTTTGTAATCATTTTTATTTAAACGTAAAACTTTACTTTTATTTATTACTTGAAAATCACTTTCATCATTTTTATACAATAAAAAAGATTCTTTCAAATCAAATTTTGGTAGTTTTAATGCGAAATTTTTAATGTTCATGCATTGATAATATATATTATATAATATTTTTGGATCTATTTCATATGAAAACCATTTTGATCCAAATATATCCCAATTATTTTTCACAAAATTTTCATTTACATTTTGTATATTTTTCAGAAATGATTTATTTATTTGTTTCATTTTCATACAGAATCCCCATTCACAATATTTAAATATATAACTCCATATATCCCAATAAATTAATTTCCCAAATTCCATTTTTTATTTTTTATTTATTTTCTCTTTAAAAACTTTCATTCATTTAAAAAATTATTTTAAAAACATAAATTATATCTCTTATTTAACAAAAATTCTTAAAAAATTTAATAATTTATAAATTATTCAATTTAAATACTATCGAAATATCTATTTTAATATATTATTTCAATTGTAAAGTATGTCAATTGAAGAATTTCCAAAAATATATTCATTAAAATCTGCACTAAAAAATATTGAAAGAAAAAATAATAAAATAAGTAATTATAAAGGAATTGCTTATGAAGAAAGTAATTTCGAGAAACCAAATTCTGAAGAAAATAATTTTAAAATAAAGGATACATATGGAAATAAGGAAATATATAATATTATGAAAGATTTAAATAAGATTATAGAAATAACATCAGAAGAAGGATTTGATTGTTTTAAAAAAGATTTTATTATTGAAAATCAAGAAACATCAAATAATTTAAAAAAAATATTAAAAAAAGAATATAAATATCATATAAATTTTGCAAAAACATCAAATAATAATAATCATTATTTATTTTTATTATCTAAAGAAAAAATTGAAAGAAAAAATTGTTATGATAATTTATTATTTCTCATAAAACAAAAATATGGAAAAATTGAATAAATAAAAAATCATTTTTATTTTTAAAGAAAAGTATAAAATTATATTTTAATTATTTATGGGTTGTTGCAGTTCAAAAGATGAAATCATTGATCCAATTATATATAATCATGATGATATAATTGAAACATCAGTATTAGAAACTGAAACTAGATTTATTTCTATTGAAAATATAAATAATAGTATGGAATTTGTGGAAAAAGAACAAAAAAAGATAAATGAAAGCTTCTATAGTAAAAAATTAAATAAATGGATTGAGAATGTAAATAATAGAATTCGAGAAAAAGTTAAACTTGGAAAAAAATGTTTTTATTTAGATTTTGATAAAGATTATTTTATTGATGAAAATGGATTTAAATATTTCAATTCTTCTATAAAAAGTTTTTATCAAGATAGAATCAAAATTATTGAAATTTCAAACAAAATTATTTATTTATTTTGCTTTTCTTCAAAAAAGATTTGCTTTTGCAATCAAGAAAATTTAACTTTAAATATAGAAGATTTTTTAAAGAGATTGGAATAAAAAACTTTTTATATTTTCTTTTAATCTTTAAAAATGGAAGAATTAATTGAAAATAAGTTTTCAACTAAAAAATTTGATAATTGGATTAAAAAAAAGGAAAAAAAAGAGAAAAAGCATCTAGAAAAATTATTAAATAATTATTTTCATAATAATTTTAATAAAGTAAAAACAATCGAATTTATAGAAACAGAAAATGAATCTGAAATTTTCTTATTTCAGATTCAAAATATATTAGAATTAATTAATTTAAATAATTTAATTAATTTAAATAATTTAAATAATTTAAATAATTTAAATAATTTAAATATAAAAAATGATAAAGATAAAATAATTATAGAAAATAATGAAGTAAATCTTTCAGAAAATTATTTGGAAATTATTTATAAAACAAATTATTCAAATTTAATAACAATAGATCAAGATTATCCAATAAATGATAATTTTTATTTATTAAAATTTATAAATCAAAATATTAAAGATTCAATCTTTTCGAAAGAATCTTTAAAATTATTAAATGAAAATAATATAAATATAAATGAAAATGAAATTAATATAAATATAAATGAAAATGAAAATAATATAAATGAAAATGAAAATAATATTGATTTATGTTTTTATCAAAAATTATTTATTAAAAAATTAATTGAAAATATTTCCAAGAGAATTGATATATTAAATGGAAATATAAATAATGATTTAAATGAATCTGATTTTATTTTTAATGGTATAATTGCATATCATGAATGTGAAAATTATTTAAAAGATTTAATACCATATATTTTGGAATGTTTATTAAAATTTAATAATGAAAATATGATTATTTTTACAAGTTTTTCTGCATTAGAAAATTTAAAACATGAATTTGAAAAAAAATTAAATGAATTATCGATTAATACTAAATTATTTAAAAATAGAATACAATGGTATTCATATGAAATATTTTCATCAAAAAAGGATAAATTTCCAAGTTTTGAAAATAATATAGTTATACTTGGAGATGCACATAGATTAAGAATAGAACTTTTAGAAAGAAGAAAAGAAAAAAGTCAATATTTAAAAAATATATATAATAATTTAAAAAGATCAAAATACATTTTGATTTATACTGAAACTCCATTTTTTAAATCAATTTATGATTGGATTTCATTATTTGAAATAATATATAATCCAATAAGTAAATCAAATAATAAGAAAATTTTATCAAATATTCAATATGAAACAAATTTTAGAAATTGGTTAGAAAACAAATATCCATTACTAAAAATATCAAATTTATTAAATGAAAGTGAACTGGAAGCAGATAATGAAGAAGAATATTCAGGAATTTTACATTCGCAAATTTTAGGAGAATGGACAAGAATAGATGATTTTGATAATATAATAAGTATATATAGATATTCATATAATAACGATTTATTTCAAAAAACTTCAAATTATATACATTTTATTAATATTGAAAATGAAAATAATCCCTCAGAAATGAATATTTCTATTCAAAATTATCAATATATAAAGAATTTTAAAGAGAAAGATGAAAAATTATTATTCCAATTAGAAAATTCGCAAAAATTGAGTTATTTATCACCATTAAAAAGCTTAGATATTGAACATTCTTTATTCATAAAAAAAGGGAAATTATTATTAAATTCATTGAAATTAAATTCAATTATAAAAGTTTTGAAACCAATATTTGATTGGAATAATCAATTAGAAAATGATTTAAATATAAAATATAAAATAATATCAAATTTAAAACAAGAAGAAAAATTACTAAATGTAAAAAGAGTTATTTTATATGTAAATAATGATGATGGTATATCTCTAATAACAAAATTATTTAATCATGATGCTTTTATCGTATTAAATCAACAAAGAGATACATTGAAAGTAGATTTAAAATTATTAGAAAAATATAGAGATGGCTCAAAACCTTATTTAATATTAAAAAAACCACCACAAGAACCACTTTTATTTGCATCTACTCATAAAATATTATTTATTACTCCACCATTAACTCCAGGTGAAGAAAAAAGAATAATTTTAATTGGAAGAAGAAAAAATTCATTAAATATGACAAATTTTAATCAATTAGATATACATTATTTTTATTTATCAAAGTTTATAGAATCTTCTCCAATTCAAAATTCAACTTCAGATTATTATGCATATAATTTATTAAATAAAAGAAAGAAATTAGATTTAATATGGATGGATTTAATGAATTTTCATTCAATACAAATGCAATCCATAAAATACGATATTAACACCAATCAATAAAAAAACACCAAGTCAATATGACACACATAAAGACATTTTTAATGACATAGTCTCTGTCGGTTCGATTCCCGCTCAGTCCAATATTTTATTGGAATATGGATGAAAGATACCAGAAACATGTAGAAAGTAGAATATTTATAATAAAAGATGAAAAAAACATACAAATACTCATTTTTCCACTATATATTTCATTTTTATGCATTTTATCTAGGATTTACAATATAGAAATTATAAATAAATTTATTGAATTTCTATCAGTTAAAATATTTCTTAATGTTTTTACAATTTCTTAATAAATCATATGAAATCATTTTTATTGGATTTTTGACCTATTTATTAATATTTTATATTAAAATAATACATATTTCTATATTTTTTTACAATTGTAATTGCTTGAACAAGTCGATTTTAAAATTTCAATTTTTATATGATCTTTAGAAAAAAGTTTATCAAAAATAAATTGTTAAAATATTTTTAAACTACTTTTTTCAAAATCATATATGGTTTTTAAAGTTTTAGTTTTCTTCAAAAAAGAAAAAAAAGTTATAATTTTGAAATTTATAACAATATTATTAAAATCATTGAAAATATCCCTTAAATACAATTTAGACCAAATTTATTATAAAAACAAACAATTTTTGTATATTTTTAGGAAAATTTTATTATTTAATAAATCATTTAATTTATTAAATGATTTATCGATTATTTAATTAAAATCATTTATAAAATCGAAAAATAAATATAAATTTGTTGTTTTTAAAAACAATTTTGTAGTTCTTAAATAATATTTTATAAATCAAATATAAATCATTTATTAATATTAAATCATTTAATCATTTAATCATTTAATCATTTAATCTTATACAAATATATGTTTTCAATTGATTTTTTATATTTTATAGATTTTATTATTATTTCAATAAATCTGTAATATTTCTAAATCATTTAAAAATTATATTCTTCATTTCGAAATTATCTTTAAACTATTAATTATTAAATAAATAAATTATAAATCATTTAT
>Ga0182030_10014816_pt1 | contig 15334 bp, 11 predicted proteins | sample 812S3MmetaG_FD_121299 | JGI IMG/M metagenome (GOLD analysis project Ga0182030, IMG submission 121299) | Permafrost microbial communities from Stordalen Mire, Sweden - 812S3M metaG (Illumina Assembly) | ecosystem: Environmental > Terrestrial > Soil > Wetlands > Permafrost | place: Sweden... | reverse complement strand
TTCTGGTGTGGCAGTTGTTCCGTCAGGGGCATCGCTGCGTAGCCATGTGCGGAAGAGATAAGCGCTGAAAGCATCTAAGTGCCAAGCTCATCCCAAGATAATGTTTCCCGGACGCAAGTCCCTGAAGACCACGGGCAGACCACCCGTTTGATAGGCTGGGAGTGTAAGCGCCGCGAGGCGTTCAGCTGACCAGTACTAATCGGTCGTGCGGCTTGATTGCTTTATTTCTTTACCGAAATAAGCGTTTTTCAACTCGCGAATTGTAAGCAAAGCAATATGATATCCTCCTGTGTGTGGTTTTCAGAGAACGGTCCGAAATTCGGCTTGTTCTTTTAAATTTGGCGTCGTTGGTGGTCCGGGCGGAGATGCCGGCCCCCAGCCTCCGCCTTCATAATTTTGGTGGCCATAAAGCTGTGGTCCGACCCGTTCCCATTCCGAACACGGCCGTCAAACACAGTCTTGCCAATGGTAGTGGTTGTATAGCTTCCGCGAGAGTAGGTTGCCGCCAGTTCTTTAATTCCAGCCGGTCGGAGCGTTCATGTTCCGGCCGGCTGTTTTGTTATGCCCGGCCTGCTCTTATGATCAAACCCGTTCCCCGCTGGCTCGAGCCCGGGCTTTCGATTTAAATCGTCTGCGAATGCCGCCGTTCGCAGGAGGGCGCCAGGGTGTTGTCGAAACACATCGCAATGTTCCGGATGAACAGCCGGCCGCCTTCCGTCACTTCCAGGCCGGTGGCGGTGCGCTTGACCAGCCCGTCCGCTTCAAACGGTGCCAGCGCGGCGAGTTCGGCGGCGAAGTGCCCGGTGAAGTTTAGCCCCAGTTTTGCGGACATCGCGGCGTAATCCAGCGAGAGGTCGCACATTACGCGCATGATCGTCTCGCGGCGGATCTGGTCCTCGGCGGTCACGGCATAGCCCCGTTGCAGCGGCACCCGGCCGGCGTCCACCGCGGCGCAATATTCGGGCAGTTCTTTTTCATTCTGCCAGTAAACCTCCGGGGTTTGCGAGATGGCCGACATGCCGAACGAATAAATGTCCGAGCCGGCCCGGGTGCTGTAACCCTGGAAATTCCGCTGGAGTTGTTTTTGGCGCTGCGCCACCGCCAGCTCATCCTGGGGTTTGGCAAAGTGATCCATGCCAATATAGACGTACCGGTTGTCCTCCGTGAGGCGTTCGATGACGTTTTTGAGCAACTGCAACTTGACCTCGGGCGGGGGCAGGATTTTGTGTTCCAAAATTTTCTGCGCCGGTTTCACCCACGGAACATGGGCGTAACTGAAGACCGCCAGCCGGTCCGGGCTCATTTTCAACACAATGTCCAGCGTTTCGTTGAATGAGGCGGTCGTCTGGTGCGGCAGCCCATAGATGAGATCCAGGTTCACCGAGCCATAACCGAGTCCGCGCATCCAATCCAGCACCTGCTGGGTCATGGCCTGCGGCTGGATGCGGTGGATGGCCTCCTGCACCTGCGGATTGAAATCCTGCACCCCCATCGAGGCGCGGTTGAAGCCGATCTCCCGCAGCGCCGCCAGATGGTCGCGCGTCAGCCGCCGCGGGTCCACCTCCACGCTGGCTTCAATGTCCGGCGAAAAGGTGAAGTGTTTGTGAATGATGTCGCCCAGCCGGCGGATTTCGTCCGGACGCAAGAAAGTGGGTGAGCCGCCGCCAAAATGGAGTTGGACAACCTTGCGCTCCCGGTTGAGCCGCGGGGCGATCCGGGCGACTTCGCGCCCCAGATAATCAATGTAGTCGCGGCCTTTGTCGTGGTTGAGGGTGATCACCGTGGTGCAGCCGCAAAACCAGCAGAGGGTCTCGCAAAACGGGATGTGGAAATAAATGGACAGGTCCCGGGGGCTTTGGTTGTTGGCCTCGATGTGGCCGGACAATTCGTCCCAGCCCAGCGCGTCGCTGAACTTGGTGGCCGGGGGATAGCTCGTGTAGCGCGGGCCGGCCACGTTATATTTCTTCACCAACTCCAGATCCACTTTGAGCGTGCTCATGCTTTAAATTGTTGAACGGTTTCCACCAGCGCGGCGATGTTTTCCAGTTTGGCCCCCGGCGTCAGGCCGTGGCCGAGATTAAAGATATGGCCCGGCCGGCCGCGCATCGCCTCCAGCACGCCCCGGGTTTCGTGCGCCACCACCTCGGGCGTGGCGTCGCTGATCAGCGCCGGCGACAGGTTGCCCTGCAACCCAATGTGGGCCGGCACCCGTTGCCGCGCTTCGGTGAGGGGCGTCTGCCAGTCCACCCCGATGACATCGGCCCCGGTGCCAATCAAGTCCGCCCAACTATCGTGCGTCCCCAGCGAAAAAGCAATGATCGGCGGTGCCTCGCCCGGACCGCGTCCGTCCCCGGGCGCAGCAACTTGGGCCTTGGCAGCATCGCCCGGTTTTTGTGCGTCCGTCCCCTCGCGTCTGTGCCGGTTTTCCCCTCCCCCGGTTTTAGGCCATTCACCGTCCGGTTGTGCCGGCCGCCCCCGGAGCGTCGTGATAATGTCCCGCATCCAGCGGCCGGAAGCCTCCTGAAATTCCCCCGGGGCCAGGTGCCCGCCGTGGCTGTCAAAAAGCTGGAGCGCGTCCACCCCGGTGTCCGCCTGCATCTGCAAATAGGCGGTGACGGCGGCGGTCAATTTCTCCGCCAGGGCACAATACGTCCGGGGATCCCCCCGGAACAAGGCCAGGGCGCGGCTGTATTGCGGCACGCTGCCGCCCTCCATCATGAAGGTGGCCAGCGTCCAGGGGGAGCCGCTGAAACCAATCAGTGCCGTCCGGTCCCCCAGTTCCCGGCGCAGCAGCCGCAGCGTGCGGTCCACGTAACTCAACCGCTCCACCACCCGCTCCACGGACAGCCTCGCAATGTCGGCGGCGGAAGTGATGGCAAAATCCATGACCACCCCGCCGGTCTCACGAAAATGATACGTTTGCCCAAGCGCCTCGGGAATGACCAGGATGTCGCTGAAGAGAATGCCGGCGTCGAACCCAAACCGGCGGACCGGCTGGAGCGTGACCTCCACGGCCAGTTCCGGGTTTTGCACGAGCTGCACAAAGGTGTAAGTCTCCTTGAGCTTGCGATATTCCGGCAGGGCGCGCCCGGCCTGGCGCATCAGCCACACCGGTGGACGGTCGGTGGCCTGGCAGCGGCAGGCGGCTTGGAACCGCTGCCGGCCGGTGGGCGGAGGCTGGACGATGGTTGAACTCATGGCTGTGTGCGCTGCAACCGGGTGAATAGCATAAACCATCCCGGAAGGATAGTGGCTTTGTAAACTTTGGCATTCCCGGCGCATTTTTTGGTTGGCCCGCTTCGGACCGCGCCCGCCTGTCCGCCATAGCTTCACCGGAGGCCGATCCCCGGGCGCAGCAAGGGCCGCCAGATTTATCAACGAGGGAAGCAGCCCGAACCATCCCTCTCGATTTATGGACTGCGGTGGCAATCCCGCGAAGCGGGAGCGACACCGCAGTCCAATGGGGTGAACCGGCGGGATACAGCCGCGCCCCATGCCGTGTCCCCAATACTGGTGACTGGCGGGGGACGCGACTTCTGTTAAGTTATCAGTGTGTTAACGCACCCGGTTCTCGGTGCGTGTGTGTGAAAAGCCCGGAGTTGTGTCCGGGCTTTCTCTTTTTTAACGCTTGGCGTTCAGATCGGTTTGCACAAGAACGTTGATTGTAAATAGGTTGCACCCGTTCCCCTCACCCCCGGCAACTCCCTTGGCGGGAGATTTCCCCAAATGAGAAATTCGCGCTTTGAGGCCCTGATCCAGCGGTCCGCCGAAAGTTGGTCAACGACAATTGTTCTTTTCTTGGGAAATATTAATTGTCGCTGCACAGAAAGTCATATGGAGTGCGGTGACAACCCCGCTCTGGCGGGGGGCGACTTGACCAAGGATGGCAACGACCATAAGGTGGACTGATCGAGCAGCGGCTCCGACTGGTGGTTTTTGCAAATATTAACGCAAATTGATGTAATCCAATGTGTTGTAACGAATATTTGGGTGAAAAATAACCAAAAACAACCATAAATAACCAAAATCACAGTTTCGTTTTTTGGGACGTCCAGGTGTGTCGCCCGGCCGCCGCACCTGCTCGCCACCTTTGCGGGCGTACCTCCTTCCCGCTGGGCGAAACCCATCGGCGGATCGTCCGTCTGCCGGGCATACTCCGGTTGCGTTCCGCCTGCGGGTTGGTCCCCCGGGGCGGGACGCGAGACCTCAGACTTGGTGGTCCGCTGCAAAACTGCCGCTCCGTCCCGGCGGTTGCCATTCAAACTCATGGGTGCGTGTACGGTGCAGGTCCCGCCGGCGTCAAAGGAGAAACTCCCGCAACTTTCCCCCCTGCCCGGTTATTACCTGTTAGCTGCATATGAAAAACAAGCCGCTGACCGATGAATTGCGCGAGTTGTTGTGGCGCCGCCGGTTGACCGACGCCGAGCGAGCCCGTGCCGCCGGACGGCCGGAAGTGCTGGCGGAACTGGAGCTTGATGCCCGTTTGACCAACGCTCTGGCGCAATTGCCGGCGGCCCAGGTGCCCTCCAATTTTACCGCCCGGGTGCTGCAGGCCGTTGACCGGGAGGAGGCCCCGCCGCAGACCTTGGACGGCCGCTGGTTCTGGACCCGGTGGCTGCCGCGCGTGGCCGTCACGGCGGCTGTGGTGGCCTGTGCCGCCGTAACCTGGCAACGCCATGAACTCAACGAGCACCGGACGGCCATCGTCCATACCATGGCGCAATTGGCCGGATCTTCCTCGTTGTCTCCGGTGGAGGCGCTGGATAATTACGACGCGATCCAGCGCATGGGTCAGGCGCAACCCGCCGACCAGAAATTGCTGGCGCTGTTGGAATGAACCTCCTCTGGTCCAGTTTTACGGTCTTGGTTCTGGGTCTGGCAGGTTGCGCCCAAGCAGCGGACCCCACCAATCCGCCGCCCGTCGGGCCCGCCCCCGCCCAGACCCCGGTGCGGGCCACTGCGGCCCGGCTCATGCCGCCCTCCCTGCCGCCGGTGACTTCACCGGTGGCATTTTTCCGACGATTGCTCAGCATGCCGCCCAAAGAGCGGGAAAGTTATCTGACGAACCGGCCGCCGGTCGTCCGCGCGGGGTTGGAGGCCAAAATCAAGGAATATCTGGACTTGGACCCCGACACCCGCGAACTGCGGCTGCGGGCCACGGAATTGCAGTGGCAGTTGCTCCCTCTGCTGCGCACCGCCCCGGCGGACCGGGCCGCACGATTGGCGCAGGTGCCGGAGGATCTGGACCCGTTGGTGCAGAGCCGGCTGGAGGCCTGGGACAAATTGCCGTCGGCGGTGCAACAGGAGTTTTTGGCAAGCGAAGGCCCCCTCAGCGCCTTGGTCGGGCTAAGCCCCTTCAACCCGCCGGCGGCGGATAGCGCGGCCGAGGCACGTCGTGAGAATACCGCCGCCCAATTCAGCCAGTTTTTTGCTCTTACTCCGGACGAACAAAGAAGCACCCTGAAGACCATCTCCCCCACCGAACGGGCACAAATGGAAGCCACCTTGGAGGCGTTTGCCAAGCTTACCCCGGCCCAACGTTTTCAATGCCAGCGTGCCTTTGCAAAATTTGCGGGACTCACCCAGGCGGAACGGACCGAGTTTCTGAAAAATGCCGGGCGCTGGGCCCAAATGACCCCCCAGGAACGCGAGACCTGGCGGGATTTGGTGGCCCAGGTGCCTTCGTGGCCCTCACCACCACCCATGAAGTTGCCACCCCTGCCGCCCAAATTACCGTCCCTGCAACCACCTCCAGTCGTCGCCACCAATCGGAACTGATCGGCGCGCGGCTCCATGAGCCGCAGCAAGTTCGCCTGCTGCCAACCCGGGAAGGCAATCCGGACCATTCGCCGACTCTCGTCCCTGCTGCCGGTCACGAAACCGCGCGCCGGAGTTCGGCGAATTTGAATTCCCATTTGCGCCGCCACGCTTTAAGGTTTCCGGGTGCATCCGATTGCCTTTCATCTGGGTTCCCTGCCCATTCACTCCTACGGGGTGATGATTGCGCTGGCTTTTCTGGCGGGCCTATGGACGGCCGCCCGCCGGGGCGCGGGGGTCGGCCTGTCACGCGAAGATATCGGCGATGTTACCCTTTGGCTCATGATCGGCGCAATTGTGGGGGCGCGGGTGGTCTATGTGACGACCTACTGGCACGATGAGTTCGCCGGCCAGCCGTTTTCGGAAATCTTCATGATCCAGCATGGCGGGTTGGTTTATTATGGCGGATTCATCGGCGCCACCCTCGCCGGGATGGCCGCCATCCGTTGGAAGAAGATGCCGCTCTGGAAGACCGCCGACGTGCTCACGCCCAGCATCGCGTTGGGCTGCGTGTTTGGGCGCATCGGCTGCCTGCTCAATGGCTGCTGCTACGGCCGAGCCTGTTCGCTGCCGTGGGCGATCCGCTTTCCCGCCGACCATGCCACCGGCGGCGCGCCGGTCCATCCCACCCAGCTTTACGATGCCTTGTTCAATCTGCTGCTGTACGGGTTCCTCGCCTGGTTGTTCCGGCGGAAGAAGTTTGACGGTCAGATTTTCGCCACCTATCTGTTGTGCTACGCCGTCACGCGCTCGGTGGTCGAGGCCTTCCGAGGCGATTACAACGCCGGCCACCAGCATTTCGGCCTGACCCCCGCGCAACTCGTCAGCGTGCCCATTTTCTTCGCCGGCCTGGCCTTGGCGGCGGTCTTGTCCCGACGCACCCCGGCCAAATGAATTCCCCCATCCTGCTCGCGGGACCGACGGCGGTTGGCAAATCGGCGGTGGCCATCCATCTGGCGGAGCGGCTCGGCGGCGAAATCATTTCGGCAGATTCCATGCAGGTTTACCGTGGCTTGGATCTGGGCACGGCCAAGCCTTCGCCCACCGAACGCGCCCGGGTGCCCCATCATCTCATTGACATCCTCGGCCTGACGGAGTCGTTCGATGCGGCTCAGTTTGCCCGCCGTGCCAAAGAGACGGCCGCGGAAATTCAGGCGCGTGGACGGGTGCCCATCCTCTGCGGCGGCACTGGGCTGTATTTCAAGGCGTTTCTGGAAGGCGTGGGCGCTGCCCCGCCGGCCGATCCCGTCCTGCGCGCCGCCCTCGAACAACTCCCCCTGGAAACTCTGCTGGCCGAACTGCGCGAATGCGACCCAGTCACTTATGAGCGCATAGACCACCGGAACCCCCGTCGGGTCATCCGTGCCGTGGAGGTCATCCGGCTGACCGGCAAACCCTTTGCCGACCAGCGCGCCGCCTGGTGTTCCCCGGCGGAAGGGTCGGGGGACCCGCACCCGTGGTTTATCGGCTTCAGGCGCTCCAATTCCGATTTGCAGGCGCGGATCAACGCGCGCGTCGATGAGATGTTCCGCCTCGGCCTGGTCGCCGAGACCGAACACCTGCTGGACACCGGCCTGGCGCAAAACCCCACGGCGATGCAGGCCATTGGGTACCGGCAGGTGGTGGAATATCTGAGCCGCGGAACGCGCGGTCCTGCCGCCCTGGCGGAAACCATCGAGTTGGTCAAAATTCGCACCCGTCAGTATGCGAAGCGGCAACTGACTTGGTTCCGCCGCCACGGCAACCCCTTGTGGATCGAACTCCAGCCCGGAGAATCGTTGGTGGCGGTGGCGGAACAATTAATTCAACGACTCCGGGGAGGATAGACCGTTGGATGGTTACCACTTGCTGGCTGGCCGGGTTTGGACGACGTGATTACGGCTCATGCCTTCGTTTAGCGGCTGTTCATCGTAATGCTGGCCGCCTTCAAGCCGGGGGATTCGGCTTTGATCCCAATCTTGCCGTGCTGAAAAGTAGTTTGCACGATGGCCTGCGCCAGACCATTGAAGGCGGAACGGTTGGCGGACTTGTCGGGTTCATGACTGCTCGGGTCGCCGTTGCCCACCCCGATCAATTTGGCCGGCCCGGTCACGGTGAACGTTATCTTGTTGCCGGCCACGGGAACGACCCGGCCTTGCGTGTCCAGCACCGCCACGTCAACCACGGCGAGATCGGCGTTGTCGGCGGCAAGCGCGAAACGGTCGGGGGTCAGGCGGATAGCCGCCGGCGCGCCGGTGGTTTCCACCACGGCTTCGACGGGCTGTCCGTGAAACAGTCCTTTGGCCGTGAGTTTGCCGGGGGCGTATTTGACCATCCATTCCAGATGCCGGTACGGTTGCACCGTTTGCCGGCCCTGCGAAACCCCGTTGAGAAACAGTTCCACTTCCTGGCAGTTGCTTTGAACCCACACCGGAATGGTCTGGCCTTCCCGGTCCGGCCAGTTCCAGTGTGGGAGCAGATGCAGCACGGGTTTGTCCGTCCACCACGCTTGGTAATAGTAGTAACTGTCCTTGGGAAAGCCGCAGATGTCCATGACGCCGTAGTGCGAATTGATGACCGGCCAACCGAACGGCCGCGGCTCGCCCTTATAATCAAAACCGCTCCACACAAAACCGCCGGCCATGAAATCGTTCGTCGCCACGGGCGGCCACGCCGCTTCCACCGTCTGACCGCCCGGTCCGGCATTGATGCTGTAAGCCGAAACGTACCCGCGTTCCCGGTCGCCCCAATAATCGTCCCAATGGTTGGTCTCGTAGCAGCCTCGTGTGCCGATCTCGCTGGCAATCTCGGTGGCCAGGACCGGAGTCGCGGGGCGCCGAGCGTGAACGGCTCCGTACACGTCCGGGTGGTAATTGATGCCAATCGCATCCAGGACACCGAGGAAGCCGCCCGGATCACTGAAGCCGCCATTCATCGCGGCGGTGACCAGGCGCGTCGGATCCAGTTCGTGGACCCGCTGTTGCATCGCCCGCGCCATCGCCCCTGCCTCGGGCGAACCCTGGATCCACTGCTCGTTGCACAGCGACCAGAGGATGATGCTAGGATGATTGCGGTCGTGCCGGACGAGGCTGGTGAGATCGCGGTGTTCGACGGCCCGCGTGTTTTTTGGGGTTTGATCCACGTAGGTGTCGCCCAGATGGCGGTTCTCGGCAATGACCAGAAAGCCCAGGCGGTCACACGCGTCCAGCAGCCCGGGCGCAACGGGATTGTGGGAGAGCCGGATGGCGTTGCAACCCATTTCCTTCAAGCGTTCGAGCCGCCACTCAAACAGCCGGTCGGGCACCGCCACGCCGACCCCGGCATGGTCCTGATGCATATTGACGCCTTGGATTTTAACGTGCCGGCCATTCAGAAAAAAGCCGTGGTCGGCGTCGAAACGAAGCTGGCGCACTCCGAAGCTCGTGGTCAGTTGATCCACCACCCGGCCGGACACCTGGAGGGTGCTGCGCAACTGATAAAGGCAGGGGTTTTCCAGCGACCATAGGTTGGCGTTGGCCAGGAGGATCGGCTGGGTGGCATTGGAACCCGCCGCCGCCGCCAGCGCCAAAACCGTGGATTGCGTTGCGACCCGCCGGCCGTGGGCGTCCAAGATTTCACTCAGGAGGGTGGCGGCCACGGCGGCGGTGCTGGTGTTGGTCACCTCCGTGGTCACCATGACCGTCGCGTTTGCGTGGATGCCATTGGCCGGATCGGCAACCGTCGGTGCGACGAAGACCCCGTCGGGGGCGACATGGACCGGATCAAGCACCACCAGCCGGACATGACGGTAGATGCCCCCACCCTCATACCACCAACCGTCGTAACGCGGATCAACCCGCACGGTCAAAATGTTCGTGCGGCCGCAAACCGCCGCCGCGGTGACGTCCAACCGCGACCTGGCATAGCCGCTGTATTGACTGCCGATGTCCCGGCCGTTGAGCCAGTAGCGGCTGTTGCTGAACACGCCGTCGAACTCCAGCCAGAGGCGCCGGCCCGCCGCGCCGGCCGGAATGAAAACCGCCTTGCGATACGTGGCGGGCGGCGAGGGGAGAAAGCCATGCAGCGAATACCAGCCGGGATCCATGCCCGGATACACGAACGAATTCGTCGCGCTAAAGACGCCTTCGACCACATAATCGTGCGGCACATCCACCTGCCGCCACCCGTGGTCGTCGTAGTCCGGCGCGATGGCGTTGGTGGGAGCGCCGAGTTGGAAACGCCAATCCTGGTCCAGTGAAATCACTTCGCGCGACGAATTGGCCGCCTGCGCCGCGCCGGTCAGACCCACACAGGCGGCGAGGCACCAGGCGCAAAGGACGGCGCAACGCTGTGAAGGGAGCAGAGAGGCTGTCATAGTTCAGAGGAGAACTTATTCCCCCGGGCCTGAACCTGTCAACCTAAGACGCCGACGCTTCCGGGCGTGCCGGGCATGCCGAGGTTGTTGGCAAGGTTGGACGGGCGCGCCTTTTAGGCGGACGAGCTGCGGGTTTGTCCGGCGGAACGGGACGCGATACCTCGGGTTGGTCCCGCAAAACGGGAGGCGGTGCGCCCGCACACCCCCAAAAAAACGAAACTGTTATTTTGGTTGTTTATGGTTATTTTTGGTTAATTTCGAGAGCAACTTGCTGATTGTAAACAACTTGCGAATAACATAATCCTCCCCGTTGTCAGCCCGGCCGGAAACCTCAAAATACTCATTGTAACCAATTGTATTAAAACAGTTTGCGTAAATTTTGTTTGGTCTTGAAAACCTGGCGGCATTGGATGGGAGGTCTGCGGTACAAATAGATCCGCCCGTAACTTCGGGATGCGCCGCCGGGCTCGTCTTACGGCCCCGGCGCGGGGCTCCATGAGCCGCGGCAGGGCGATGGCCGGGGGACGAGGAAGCTGTTTCGAAGCTCGGTTTGGCGGGGGGGTGGGCTGCGGGTCACGGATCCGCCGTCATCCCGCAAAGCGGGACTATGGCGGACAAGCTCCGCGCTCCGGGAGCGAGGATCCTCAGGCTGCGCCCCCCCGGCGTCGCTGGCCGCGAGGGCGCGGCGAAGGGTTAGCAGCGGGAGGACGTGTCCTCCCGGTTTAAAAGCGGTGTCGTGCCACCGCACTCCAGAGGCAGCAAGCCCCGGCAGCGGAAGGGCGCGCGGCCGCCCGTTCATCTTCGGGGGCGGTGCCGGGAAGCGCCCGACGCTTCCTCACGGCGTGGGTTCCGCCAGCGAACGGCGGGCGTTGAGTTCACGCACTGAAAATCCGGCCAGACGTTTGTATTGGTCGGCGATCGTCGCCAACTCAGCCGGAGTCACGACATCCTCCAGCCGGGCAAAGCCGTCCGGCGCGCGCTCTTCAACCAGTTGCATGGCGGCTTCCGGCCCCTGTTTGCGGTTGGAAAGCACAATTCCGGTGGTGACCGGGCGCCGCAACTCTTCATAACGCTCCAAACCGCGCTCCAGATCCCCATGGTATTGTCGGAGGCAACCGGTGAGCACGCGGGCGTCGAGAATCGCCTGCGAAGCGCCGTTGGAGCCGATGGGGTACATGGGGTGGGCGGCGTCGCCCAACAGGGTCACCGGGCCATGGGTCCAGCGCGGCAGCGGATCGCGATCAACCATGGGATAGACCCAGACCACGGGTGCCGCGCGAATCAGCGCCGGAACGTCCAACCAGTCAAAACGAAAATGCTCGAAGGCGGGCAGAAAATCCTCCAGCCGCCCGGGACGGTTCCAGTCCCCGCGTTGATCGAGCGAGGTGGTGTCGAAGCGCAGCTCGGCCACAAAGTTGATTTGCTGCGCGCCCGGACGGGAGGCCGCCTGGCTGATGGGGTAGCAGACGAATTTTGCGCGCGGGTGGCCGGCCATGATCATCTGATCTCCGTCCAGGACGCGGTCAAATTCCGCGACGCCGCGCCACATCACCGCGCCGTTCCAGCGCGGCGGCCCCTCGTCGGGGTAAAATATCTTTCGCGCGGCGGAATGAATGCCATCGCAGGCGATCAGCAGGCGCCCGTCGGCCGTGAGGCCTGGCCATCCGGCCCCGCGGCCGGCAAACCGCGCGCGGACGCCCTGGCCGGGCCGGCCCTCGAATCCGGCAAGCTGGCAACCGAAGTGCAGCCGGGCGGCGCCGAGCCGCCGGGTGACGGCCTCCAACAACAGGAGCTGAAGGGTTCCGCGATGGATGGAAATTTGCGGCCAGCGATAACCGGCGGCCAGGCCCCGCGGCTCGCCCCAGATGCGTTCCCCCCGTTTGGTGTAAAAGGCGAGCTCGCGGCACGCCACGCCGGCCTGCTCGACCGGCTGGCGCAGCCCCAGTTCCTCGAGTTCGCGCACGGCGTGGGGAAGCATGTTAAGGCCCACCCCCAACGGCTTGAGCTCGGGCACGGACTCGAACACCTGCACGGGGAAGCCAGCCGCATGCAGACTCAAAGCGGCGGTCAGACCGCCGATTCCGGCGCCGGCAATCAGGATGTCGTCGCTGGGTGGCATCGATGGGTTGGCCCGGAGTTCATAGGGTACATACAATTAGTGGCGGGGCGCGGGGTGAAGCAAGAGAAAATCACGGAAAACTCCGGGAGAACCGGGCCGATGCAAGAACGCGCGAAAACCGGGGTGGGGACGGGCTCGTCCCCGCGTTTGCAATATGGTCAAACAAACCATGGGGACGAGCCCGTCCCCACCCCGGTTTTTGAATCCACCCGGCCGGGAGAATTTCGACAAGACCCGCAGGTTGACACGATGGGGGGATCTCGCTAGCTTCGGCGGGTGAACCCGAACCTGACGGAACTGAATGCACCGCTCCAGGCGAAGCGCCAGCGGCCCGTTCATTCGTTGGCCAACCCCCATTGAAAGCACGTTCCCTATGAATAAGCGAAATCTTCTCCTCACCGGCATCCTCCTCACGGGCTTGTTCAGCGGAAACCTCAAGGCGCAGGAACCGGCGGTCATTAAAGTTGATCTGGACCGGAAAATCGGCACGGTGGATCCGAATATTTACGGCGCGTTTGTCGAGCCGATCCGGACGGTGGTGTATGGCAGCATTTACGATCCCCAATCGCCGCTGGCGGATGAGAACGGGTTCCGGAAGGACTTTATCAAGTTGATCAAGGACCTGCACATTCCGGTGTTGCGGTGGCCGGGCGGGAATTACGTTTCCGGCTACAACTGGGAGGATGGGATTGGCCCGAAGGACCAACGGCCGGCCCGGCTGGAGCTCGCATGGCATCAGGTGGACAACAACCAAATGGGCACGGATGAATACGCCACCCTTTGCAAACTCATCGGCGCGGAGAATTTCGTCTGCGTCAACGCCGGGACGGGGACGCTCGACCAGGCCCGGCATTGGCTGGAATACTGCAACTATGCGAAAGGCACTTATTATTCGGACCTCCGGCGGAAATATGGCCACGAGCAACCCTTTAACGTGAAGTATTGGTCGCTGGGGAACGAAATTGACGGACCGTGGCAGATCGGCCAAAAGAATGCCGAGGACTACTGCAAATTTGCCTTCGAAGCGGCCAAGCTCATGCGGTGGGTGGACGGGGACGTGAAATTGATCGCCGACGGCGCCTCCAATTACCGGACGAACAACGACTGGATTGCCTGGAACGATTATGTGTTGGGGCACCTGGCGGGCAGCATTGATTACCTGTCGGTGCATCGCTATGCCACCGAGGCGTTGGGGGGCGACCGAAGTTTCCCGGGCATGATGTCCCTGGGCCTGGAGGTGGATCAAAAGATCAACCTCATCAAAGCCCAGATCGAAAAGGCGATGAGAGAATCCGGCTCCAAACGGCAGGTGTATATCTCGTTTGACGAGTGGTCGGCGGGCGGCGCCACGCTGACCGGATCACTCATGGTGGCCCAGCACCTGAATTCATTCATCCGGCATGCCGACATCGTCAAAATGGCGAACATCACGATGCTCTCCAGCCTGGTGGGAACCGCCCCGGAGGGCGACTACAAGAATGCGCTATATGAAGCCTTCTCTTTGTATTCCAACAACGCGCGCGGCACCGCCTTGGATGTCTACGTGGACGGCGAAAAGTATGGCAACAACATTTTTAACGACATCCCGTACCTGGATGTCACCGCCGTGTTTAATGACAACACCAAATCACTCGTGGTCAATGTGGTCAACCGGAATGAAACCAACGCGATCACCACCGACGTGCTTTTGCAAAGCGGCGCGTACGCGGGAAACGCCACCATCCATGAACTCAATGGCGTCTCCGTCACGGCGGCGAACACGCCGACCAAGGCGGAAGTTACCGTCGCCACGAAGGAAATTCAATTTGCCGGCAATGCCATCAAATACAGTTTTCCGGCACATTCATTCACCCAGATGGTGATCGCCGTCAAGCAGACCGGCCCGGCAAAAACCCTGTAAATTTGCTTGATCCATCCCAAAACCGGGTCAAAAGCATGCACCAATTGTGCGACCGGGCTGATTATTCATGGAAGCGGCGGCGGACGGCAGCAGGCAAAAAATGCCAATGACGCCGGCCGCACCGTGAGCGCAAAACAAAACCACAAACCAAACCAAATCCAGTTTATGCGGAACTTTTTTACTCAGGCCGTTGGCATCTGTGCCACCGTCGGCTTGTTCACGTTTGTGACCGGCTGCCAGACGAACAGCCCCGGCCCGGCGCAATCCACGCCGCCGGCAGCGACCGTTCAGGCTTCAGCTCCGGCTCCGGCTCCGGTGGCGCCGGTGGCGACCGTTCAGACCCCGGCGACGCCGGCGGCGTCCACCGCGGGGGGCATCATTCGGATCAAGGCCGGGGCCTCCGAGCCGTTCAAGGATACCAGCGGCAACGTTTGGCTGGCCGACCAAGGATTCAGCAGCGGGGAGACCGATGACCATCCCGATTTGAGCATCACCAACACGACCGAGCCGGGCATCTACCGCGCGGAGCATTACTCCATGGATTCCTTTACGTGGCCGTTGGCCAATGGCAAATATCTGGTGAAGTTGCATTTTGCCGAAACCTATGACGGCATCCAAGGGCCGGGGGGGCGGGTGTTTAACTTCAAAGTGCAAAGCCGCGAGTTCAAGGATTTCGATGTTTGGGTCAAGGCCGGCGGACCGTACAAAGCTTATGTGGAATCCGTGCCCGTGGAAATTACGGACGGCAAGCTGCTGATCACCTTTACCAGCAACGTTGAGAATCCGGAGATCAACGGGATCGAGATCATTCCGCAGCCGTAATTCTGAGCCGCCCGAAGTTTGGCCGCGCCGGCAGACGGGGGCCGGCTCCGGGAGGTTCGTCGCGAAAGAAAACCGCGCCTCTCAATTCCTATGCCGCCATGCGGCGGACTGGGACAAGCCGACAGGGCCGGGATTGGCGAACCGAAATGGCGTCCGGCCGACAGTCGTTCAGCGATCCAGTGGGCATACAAGGCTGTTAAAACCCGGGCGTTGGACCAGGCGGCAAGATGCCGCCAGCTACGGCAGGCGGGACGTCCGCCGTCGCCAAGGCTATGGCGGACAGGCCCGCCGCTACAAAAAAGCCGGTCCGCCCCCGCCGTAGCAATTGAAACCGATAGATGCG
>Ga0182030_10014815_pt1 | contig 15335 bp, 14 predicted proteins | sample 812S3MmetaG_FD_121299 | JGI IMG/M metagenome (GOLD analysis project Ga0182030, IMG submission 121299) | Permafrost microbial communities from Stordalen Mire, Sweden - 812S3M metaG (Illumina Assembly) | ecosystem: Environmental > Terrestrial > Soil > Wetlands > Permafrost | place: Sweden... | reverse complement strand
TTTTTCTTAGATAGACAGGTTCTAGAGTAGCTAATAGATTGTTTATAGATACTATAAAAGAGTTTATATATTAAATAGAAATAATATAAGTATATCTGTGTAGACAGAGATTCTTAGTAGCTATAATAGTTTATAAACTACTAAAACAGATCTGATAAAATATATTTAAATAAAGTTCTTTTAAAGAGTATTAATAATAGTAATTCTAATAGAAAGAGAACAGATTAGTAAAACAGATTATAAAAGATATAGATATTTATGAAAAATCTTACAAAACTAATAGATTCTGTAAGAATCTTTTAGATAATTTCTTTTAAATAGATTTTTTAGTCAATATTATTTATAGTAAATACAATAATATAAAAGATTTATTAAAAAATATAGATTAAAGATCAAGGTTATAAATATATTAAGTATGTTTGTCAGACAAAAAGAAAAGTTCTTGCACAGACCATGAAAGTCAGCTGACCTGTCAATTTTCGGGACGACTTCGGGCTGTATTACAGTATTATATAGAAAGGGCTTTGATAAAAAGTGATTGATATAAGGAATTGACAAGAAAAGCTACATGAAATGCTAAATACAAGAGAGAGGAGCCAAATTTCAAGATACTGCCAGATACAAACAGTATATAGCCCCTGCAGCTTTATATTTAGCAATCGTGCATCATCGAACCAAATCCCATCCATGTGTGATCAGAATCCTTACCTACCTACTTCCCAAGGCGGGGCCTGCTAGCTCCCGCCTCAAAATCTTATCTTTTATCGCGCTCAAAAAAAAAATCCATCCCAACCACCTCAAGCATCCCCCTCTTTAACTTGACAGCCTCACAATGGCACCCTCTCGAACTTCGACCGTGAAATCTAAACACGCGACGAATAAATCTGGAATCCGCAACAGCAAAACAAGCAACAAACCCCAAAGCGACGGAGTCTCCAAGTCCAAAAAACCAAAAAGCAAAGGTCCGCCTCCGAAACCCCAAAAAAGCGCGGGAAATCTCGCGACGTTGAAAAAGAAGAGGAGGGTGTATACGGAGAAGGAATTGGATATTCCGAAATTGAATATGATTACGCCGATTGGGGTGGAGAAACCGAGGGGGAAGAAGAAGGGAAAGGTTTTTGTCGATGATAGGGTAGGCTTTTCTTATTTCCTTATATAAGATGGGATTGGGATTGGGATTGGGAATGAGGCTAATGGTGGGTAGGAGAGCATGATGACGATACTAGCGATGGTGAATGCAGATAAAGAAGGGCAGATAGAGTCGAAGATGATGAAAGCTAGGCAGATGGAAGAGATTCGCGAGGCGAGGAAGGCGGAGGCGGAGAAGAGGCTGGAGATTAGGAAGTCGAAGTTGGATGAGACGAAGGAGGGGTTGAGGAAGAAGAGAAAGAGACCGGTGGGTGCCGGGGATGAGGATAGGGAGAGTACGAAGAGAGAGGCTGCTGCGGGAACGAGACCTATGAAATTGAAGAAGAAGAGTGTTTCTTTTGCTTGAGGGCCTTGGGGGTAAGGCATCGCGTTTTTGCATTTGTGGAGTTCTGGATGGAGGATTTGGGTGGAGAATGTTTGGTGTATAAAAAAGTCAAGATACCATGGGATCCGAATTAAAAGTCTTGCAGCATTGTGATTTTGGCTTTATCTTACGAAATTTAAAGAAAATTTGAAAAATGAATGAGAACCTTCCCGGGCGGACACGGGATGAGTAGGCAAAGATTGATGGAAATTGGGATGTAGTAAATGCAACGTCTAATTATGATCTAAGCCTCAATACGCCAGACTATCAAATGCAACGTTTCTATGATGCATGCCTCCCCGTATGTATGTTTGTTTGTCTAAATACAAATAACCCAGGCCGAACACTGGCGTTAAAGAAATACAATCTTCCGTGTTGAATCTTCCTCCATTATGCGTTAGGTTGCCATTTCCTGTTCATTGGCTGAAATCGTCCAGGTGTATCTGTCTTCGAGCTGCCGTTGGCTTCCGAGTGTTCAAGTGACCCGGTATCGATCTCGAAAGCCATGTTGTTTAGAAAATTGACAGCCTGATATGAATGAGCAAAATGGTACAGGACATGATGTAATTGAACTTACAGGCCGGGCATGCCACCTGTGACCATTGGTTTCGAACCAGGACAGATGACCACCAAGGGAAGTTGTACACAAAACTGTGTACGGTGTTTGTTGGATTTCTAGGTAGGGTATCGCTTCGTTGACCGCGATCTATGGAATAAGCTAAGGTCTCTAGGTCGTGGATAGACACTTACAGGATCATCTTTGGCGTTGATAGCAAAAACAGGAATCCTAGCCGCTAATATTGAATCCACTGAAGAGGCATCGCGGTAATATGCACCTTCAGTAGGATAATCCCACAAATGACATTGGACTTCCCTGTCGAACTCATGCAAATACTTGACTTTGCGTATCCTTTCGAAGTTAATTTTCGGATTCTTTGACACTTGTTCATGGTGACCCTCCAGGACTTTCTTCAAGTTGGAACCCATCGTTGCCGAGTAGACTTCTCTTCCGATCCAAGTTTGGCAAAGAACAATATTTGAAATATCCAAATTCCAAGGATTAGAACAGACCACCGCAGCTTGGAGCTCGCAGGTGGCACCTTCTTCCCCGATATACTAGAGAGTCTCAAACAATGAACAATGGATGGATAGGAGTCACTCTTACATTTGTCAGAACGTTCGCACCCAAGGAAAAGCCAATTCCAAACAATGGCCGGTTTGGAAAGGTTTTCCTCAACCATTCAACTGTTTGCCTACAGTCCCATGTAGATCTTGCATTGAACATGACACCGCTTGTAATCTTATGCATAGCACAACCTCTGGAATTGACCACACAAGCTTCCCATTTTCCTTCGCCATCTACTCCAACTAAAGGAGCAAGTACATGTTTCAAATAGACCTCGTAGGAACCACCAGAGAGTCCATGTAAGGCAACTAACATGGGACGATTATCCAGAGAGGCTACTCCTTGAAAGTCCTCATCGCTGAAGTATGTTGTCCTGATTGGAAGCGAGTCGTCGACCTCTGAAAACGGCTTGGATGTGAAGTCAACGGCAAATGTTCCTTCAATGGTCTGTGACTGAAAGATCTTGCGCTTGTAGTGAAGTGGAGGCCCGTCACTTTTCATAGCCGTCCACATGGTTTGCAGATGCCCATTGAAAAGAAGAGGATTTAGACGGCAAGGGGGGGTGGATTCTTGACATATTTTGAGCAAATCTGTCGTAGATCCGTCTTTCTTCTTCAGAGTAAGAGTGCTCGGTGAGTGCGTGAATGTGGTCTTTGCATGACCAAGCCACTCCATGGTCAAGGCTAAGGTAGGTAAGCGCTAGGTGTGAGGCGTCAGATCAATGTCTCTGCTGGAGCTGGCGCAAATAAACTAAAACAGTCAAAGGACCGGTCTAAGTGTTTATTATCATGAAGAGACTTTCCAGGTTAAATGAGATTCGCTCAGAATATAAAGGACTTGTGGCCTTTCCGTTCACTGCAGTTGTATATTATTCTTTCGAAGATCTCTACAAAATCACAGCCAAAAGACATAAAGCTTAAGGATGGCACGGACCACCAACCATAGGTGCAGCTCGCTTAATCTGGGTTGGACGACGTTCTCCTGAGCTCTTCCCGAGCTTTCATGTTCTATGAGGTTGTGAAGTCGAGCATGTCGTATCCAGGCCTTCCGCCACCTGGTAGCAATAATGGTTATTGGAATGGTCATGATCCTCCGATGGCGCAAACACACGGTATGCCAGATGCACGAATCCAGCCAGCTCAGCATGGAAACAGCTCCCAATATCAAAACCTTCCCTCCGATCCTAGTATGGGCCAATACGAGAACTCTCCGTCGCAGTATCACTCTCCAAACCTCTTGACGCCGGCTTCTGGTACAAATGGATCAAATCCTTCTTCTTCGGCCTTCCCCGCAATACAACAGCCTCAATTTGTCAATCCGGCGCAACTCTTCCAACAACCTCCGCAATCTAATTATCACCCCGCTCAGCAAGCTTCCCAGGTTCGGCAATCTCTGAGTTCTGGGTCGCAGAGTTCAGTGCGAATGGCACCAGTTAATATGCCAAATACAAAGCTTGATCAGCCGATGCTATTGATGTCGCTCGCAGAAGAATACTTTGAGGCTGCACACAAACTTGCACCATCCATATCGACTTCGATGACAATTATAAATGTGGAAGCATACGAAAAGCTGATCGCCACTGGGCTAGCTTGCCTGGACACAGCACTGAAGCATATTCGATTACCGCCGAGGGTGGAAGCAAATATGCGACTGAGATATGCAGGTGTACTTTATGAGGAAACGGAGAATTTTATGGAAGCGGAGCTCACTCTGAGCAAAGGCATCGCGTTATGTGAGAGAGTATGTTTCCCAATATTGACATAAAGTTTGCTGCTCTAATTCCAGTCTTAGAATCACTACTTCGACCTCAAGTATGCTATGCAGTTTTTGCTTGCTCAGTTGATGTTCGAGAAGAACCCAAGAGCAGCAATCAAGGCATTAGATGGTCATATTGCAGATGCAAATGCGTAAGCAATTTAAGAATCATCTAACACTTTTAACTAACTCCATGATAGCTATCAACACTATTCCTGGGTTTATGCACTTCGGTTTCTTCGAGCATTTCAATCACTGGAATCTGGTAAACTTTTAGACACTCATGCGGCGGTGGCAAACTTTCGCAGCATTGCTACCGTTTCTGACGCGCAGTCGGAACCTGACCGTGCTATATACATGACGGCGTACCTCATGGAAGCGATGGCACATCTGCAGTCTGCGGGCCCGGAGTCTATGGAACACGCACAGCAAGCTATTGCACAGGTCTGGACATATCAAGAGCACCCTGATGCTAAAATACCACAATTGCTCGGCCTAGCACACATTCTTGATGTTGCATGCAGTCTGAGACTGGGAAATCCACAGATTACAGTAAACAAGTTGAGATCGATGCAAACTATGATGGACCAAGCTCTAAAAGAGAAAACTTGGAGTACTACTAGCGACACAATTGCAATTCCTATCAACCGAAGAAAGAATAGTTCACAAGTCGTGAGCCCAGACACAAGAATGGTCCTCGGAATTGGAGATGATGGTCGGGACAGTCTTCTAATGTCCTTTCTAAATATGAAGGACGCATATAATATCACGTCAGTTCAATGGTCTTTCCCCTCAAGTCGATACTAACTCGTCATAGGTATCTACTTTCCGGCATGGTTCTGCTTCATAAAAACTCGATGGACCAGAAAGGATTCAAATACCTGGAAACCGGACTGGATTCTATAGAAGGTAAGATTTATGGACCTCTTTGCATAGATTCTGTGACTGATAAAGTGATGAAGGGGAAATTCGTACGTGCAAGGCTTCTTCTGGGCTTTTACCCGACTGCCTTGGAAAGCTTCGATGGCGTGGGCAGATCTCCTGCTATCTGACCGCATATATGGCTTTCTGTGCTGCCGCCGTTGCTGACTGGCCCACCGTGAGGACGCACATCAACAAACTGAGAGCCACAGCAAAGAATCTCGAGGTATCTTTGGCTGGACCTTTGGGGACTCTAGCCTTGTATCTCAAAGGAGTATATTATCAGGGTACCGGTGATCTTGATGAAGCTTTACAGGTATATCAAGATAAGAAATTCGATTTGCCGCAGGAAGCACAAGCCAGTCCAAATATTAGCTCGGCGGACCAAGTAGAGCTCGATATTTCTCTTCTTGCTGCTTTGAACACTCTCTGGGTCCTTCAAGACACCGAACGGAAGGATCCTAGCAACAACACTACCCTCATTGCCAGGCTCGAGCCTTTTTGTGGAAATCATCCCAACAAGGATATCCAAACTGCTTTCAATTTAATAGTTGCAACAGTCGAAACAAACCCTCCCGCGCAGCTCTTCAAGATAAAAAATTATTTGAGGTTAGCCCTCGAGGGAGCTCAATATGCGGCTAATACACAATTCCTATGCATCACGCTCAATGTCATGTGTAGCAAATTCTTTTCCAATGTAGTGGGGGCGCAGGCGGAGAAAAGTGCAATGGCTGCATCTGTGCAAGCGAAGAAAAGCGGAAATGTGCTTTGGAGGAGCGTGGCGGATGGGATGCTTGCACAATGTTACGAGGTCAATGGGAAAAAGTCGGAGGCTGAATCGACCCTGGACAAAGCGCAAAGGCTTGCACAACAGGCATTGCCGAATTTCTGAGCTTAGGAGTCGCTCGACTCTTTGTGTTGCGGCGCAAAGGAAAAGGTTGGCAGGCTGGGCTGTCTGGGTGTTTGGGGGCATGGAACTGGCGCAATTTATACCCATTTGCTTTCTAGCTTTGCAAAATGGCAGAGTATTGTAGAAATGAGACATATTGCTCATAATATAGAGGTCGCTCAATCGTCGTAAAATGTATAAAAAAATTCTCACAAATTGGAGAGACCAAGAAATAACCCCAATCTCTGTGATGATCAATATCCATTTACTAGACTCATCTCAATAATCTAGGAATAGAGACCTTTACTGTAAGCTTATTTTAAGTCTATCGATACAGTTGATAATCCGCTCCTATCTCCATTTGGCGGACACGGCAGCTCCCGCTGAACCCTGTCGAAATAGTAGAAACCCTCAAAAAAAATTTGTCGACGCGTAAAAGGTTCCTCACCCTACCTTTCTCAACCTCCTTCAATGTTCATCTCAATATCGCGTGGAGGGACAAGGGTAAGGCCTTCATATATTTGTACATCTTGTTTAGGCAATCTACTGAACTATCCCGAACCTCAATCATTGCGTCAACTACCAGACCACGCATCCTTCTCTACAACCACGAATTATGGAGCCCCGCAGCGAAGACGTGCGCGCCTTTTGCGGGCAAAGTCCAAGATGGTTATCTCTCGATCAACTGATACTCTCGAAGCTTTAAGAGAATCTTTAGCCAAGGAAGACAAGCCTCTGGACGAAGACTTGGATATACGAAAGACTTCGAAATCTGCAAAGTCAAGAAAAAAGTCTGATGCTAAACCTGAGGGAGAAGAAACACGAACATCAACGAAATTGCCAAAGCGAAAGGTGAAGTTCGAGTCCGGTGCTGATCCTTCAGAGGGAGACAAAACGCCGGCGTCAGCGAAGCCGAAGAAAGCAGAGAAACAGAAACCTACAAAGGCAGCTCCGAAGGTTGGAAAGACACCCGCAAAGACAAAAAAGTCCGGAGGAGATAAAGACAGCCCGAAATCACCGCACAAGGCAAAGAATGTTGCACCTGCTAGGCAACCGGTTAGCCCTATTGTAAAGAAGATCGATTCTCACGTTCGCAGAATTGGCCAAAACCCAACAAGAGATATTCTTCTCAGAATCCTCGAAGGCGGCGATCTGTCGGCGAGTGATACAAAGAAAGCTGTACAGGAGCTTCGCGCTACACTTCTCAACAATGTCCCTCCTAAGCCCAAGGATATACCCCTCGCCCGAAGGGTTGCTAGTACCAGCCCGGCCACAACATCTCGAGAAAAGTTTTCCCTTGCACACAAACTCAAGGAATTTGATAGCCTCGAAGATGCGATCCAGGAAAAGCCGACGAAAAAGAAGGTTTTACTTAGAAAAGTGAAAACGAGAGATCCTATACGAAGATTAAGAGGGTCTCCTCTACGCCCGCCCCAGGGTGCAAACGTCGTTCCTAGAATGGTCCCATCGGTGAAGCTACGACCAGTCATGAAGACCGGCCCCATGAAGGAAGGAAAGGGCTTCAATGTTGAAACTGTCACGGCTGATGAGCTTCAATTAGTTCCAGTACACAGAGAACAGAAACGTGTGCCAAGCCTCAGTTACGGACTCGAAAGAGTTTTGTTCAATCCTGGAGTGTATAATCTTCAGGATCCTCGTTCCCGCGTCTTCAATTTTGACCCCTATCTTCAAACAATCATGCCTGTCAGCGAATTCGATTTTAACGCATTGAAACAGTACGTTACCTCTTCGCGCGACATATCCCTCCTGGAGATTGCGCGGGAAGAGAAGAAAAAATATACTGGGTCAACGTCAAGTATGACAGCTGCATTGGCTCACTTTCATTTTCTACTTTCACAGTGGAGGCCAATCAATACGGGGATTCTGTCACAAAATTTCCCTGTTGAGTTTGATTCTTTTACAAACATATCGCGTGGGCCTTCCGCGGTTTTCTTACGATTGAAAGATGGTATTTACGCTATAGACGCTGACAAGCAATTTGATAATGCCAACATATTGAGTATGCTCGGCAAGTCCATGGAAAAATTGCTTACGCTTTCTAAGGAGGACTTCGAGAAATACCGCAAGGGAAATTCTGACCAGATTTCAGAAGAAGATCGGAATGAAGCAGAAACTTTCAACTACACCACTATTGGAGACTTTCTTCTGAGATCTCAGCTTGATGCTCATGATCCTCGACTTCCTGGCACTGGCATGTTTGATCTGAAAACAAGAGCTGTTGTTTCGATCCGCATGGATGTGACGGAATATGAGCAAGGGATGGGATACGAGATTCGTAATCGACATGGAGAATGGGAGTCGTTTGAGAGAGAGTATTATGACATGATTCGTTCGGCGTTCTTGAAATATTCTCTTCAAGTAAGAATGGGTCGTATGGATGGAATTTTCGTCGCTTTCCACAATACTACACGAATATTTGGATTCCAGTACATTAGTCTACCGGAGATGGATTTTGCTTTGCACGGCACTGATGATACGACTATTGGCGATTCGGAATTCAAAATCAGCTTGGATCTTCTTAATAAAGCCCTCGATAAGGCCACAGCCAAGTACCCAGGAAAATCTCTTCGCCTACACTTTGAGACAAGGCCCGCTAGTTCAACGCCCTTCATGTACATCTTCGCTGAGCCTGTGAAGGAGAGTAGAATCGATGAGATTCAGCGAACCAATCAGGCTGCCATTATTAAATTTGAGCAGAACGTTCTCGGCCTGCAGGGGAAGACGGAGGAGGAGCTTTTGGAGGAAAAAAAACAGGCTGAGTGGGAGATTTTAAGAGCGAAAGTTGAAGAAAGTATGGAGAAAGATGAACTGGATATTAACAAGGCCAGAGCGTTCGCTGAGGACATGATCGAAGAGAGTGAATATCATGACGAGCTGTCGCTTGAAGAGAAGAATTCCCTTCTGGATGAGTTGGTGAGGTCCCTCTCTTCCGAGGGAGAATCTCATGTAGAGGACGAGAATGAACCTGTTGTAGTGGACGAGGAAGATGCAGAGGATGACCATGATGAAGAACAGGATGACGTGGAAGATGATCATGATGAGGAAGAAGACGATGTGGAGGACGAAGATCTTGAAGAGGATGAGGAGGAACAACTGGAAGATGGAAGTGCAGATGCTGAGCTTGAGCTGGAGGATAAAGATCACTCGAATGATGCAGAAGAATACTTGCTTAAAGACCCAACCACTGAGGAATTCGAAGTTGAAACATTTCCGGAAGAAATGGTTGCAGAAGAGGATATGCTTGAAGATCCAGCCAATGAAGAAGGTGACCTCGAAGAATCTCTTGAAGAAGCAGGGATCATCGAGGATGATGCCGGAAACGAATCAGCAGAATCCGCAGTCGAGGATAATCAAGTTGCGAGTGAGGATCCTGCAGACGCCGATGAGGAGACGCTAAAGGAGGAGCCCGAGCAAGTAAATGCTGAACGACCGAAACTTGTGGAGAACGAGGGTCTCACCCCCGGTGAAGCAACGGAGGACGTTGGAGAAGCTGCACAATCCGGACTTCCGGATTCCGCCACAGATAATGAAAATCCCGTGGAAGTTTTTGCCATGACTCTGACTATCCGCAATAAGGTCAACAATAAATACGTCGAACGACCCGAAAATCTCTCAGCGAAGGATAAATGGACCGTGGAGTATGCGTTGGCAGATATCAATGAGGCAAGAGGCAGGACCTTGTACGAGGCGACGAAACGAAGACGTGCGCAGGTCCTGAGCAATGTGAAGAAAAATGATGATAATTCGTGGTTTAATGCATATTTGAGTAATTTGAGAAATTTGAGTCAAAAGGGCGCAGAATGGAGAGAAGGACAGAAAAAGATTGAGAAGATTGAGGGTCTAAAAGTCCTTGATATAAAGGATGGGGAGAAGATAGATCCGAAAGATAGGGATATGTAGAAAGAGGAGAAGACGGAATAGTGTCCTTTTTCTATGTAGGAATAAGATGGTAATATAGGATGCCATTGCCTGTACAAAAGGCTGGTCGGCAATTGTAAAATATTTGTATATTATTTGGGTTGTCTTGAAGATAATACAGAGGCTTGGACTTCTCTCCTCTCGATCTCTATGGAATTCATTGAATTGAAGACTCTGCTATGTTTTGAAGTGATAAGGAAGTATGAGTTTGATGTTGAGACAGAGATTATTCGTTATAATCATTACGGAGTAACATATTTCTCCAATCGTGCCTTTGTGGTTTTGAAGATCCTAGGGATACCACTATCTTGAACTAGGACAGTCCTCGCTGACCATCTTTGTGCAGTCAGGAATATATGGGGCATCTGGAATGCCTTACACAGGCAGTAAGTTTCTGACTATAACCACGTCTCTAGTCTTTTCATTGACTAGCTAGTTAATGCATCTAGATGATTGTGAAGGCATGATGAACATTCGAAAGAAAGAGCACAAATATAAAAATATGTACTTCGGCTCCGTCAAAACCAGCAAGGATGAAGTGATTCTCTTTGCCAGGAATTTTTCCACAGTAAGGAAATTTATTAGCCCTTTTACCCCTTACTAGTTAAGTCTCAGTGTCAAAGTCTACAACGAAGATCTTGGGTTCGCCCGTAGTTGAAAGGCACGACTTCTCCGAAATTTGCAAGTATTCTACAGACTTGATCTAGCTCAAACTTTCAAGTTTGTATGTATTACACCACCATAGACAATTTGAGGATAAAAAAGACAAGCGCTCTGTGCTTTGGTATTGTTAACTTACGCATGTTACAGAGCCAGACTATAGACTAGTGGCCTTGTTACGCCTCCCGCCAACAGGGCTCTTACATGTTATTCGTGCCGTCAGTACGGAATCCTGGAAGCTCCAGGCCTCTAAACCATCCGATCTCTGTTCCTCTAAACGATTTCATTTGTCTGAGAACATCTCCTCATCCGTCTGGAATTCATGGCCAAATTGTGACTCGTCGTTCGATGAGATCCCAGATCATAGCTGTTCTGGATGCGTTTTCCTTTTGCTTGTCCATCTTCCTGAGGCGAGGGCGGCGCTCCCGAATCCCTCAATGCTTCCTCATTCTGAGATGTACGAAGGGAATCTTGTGTGAAGGGGACCCCGCCTTTTTCATTTGGTAGCCTGTCGTAGCGTGACGCACTCTGACCTCGCTGCTGTTTCAAGCTTCTCTTCCCCACGATATTATTTGCTGTGGCCTGAATTACATATTTAATGTCTCAAGGTTGCTAGACCATTAAGCAAAACAACAAAACTTCGACTGCGAATGTCACTTCTTCGCATTTGCTTTGATTGGGGTTCCGAGTTATATTTGGATGAAAAACGCCGTACTGCTATCGTTCAGTGAAACGCTCCAGAGGTTGGGCTACTATGGCTTTCTTGTTGCTCATCTTTTCCGTGGTAACTGTGAGCCTTGGTTGGCCACTCCTCAGAATTATTCAAAATTACCATGAAGCCCGCCAAATTGGTCTTCCTATCGTCATAACGCCATTTGCGCTAAGAAATCTCTTTTGGATGTTCACCCAATCCTTTATCGCCCCCCTTCTCAAGCGATTGCCCTTCGGACTCGCAAGTTTTTTGGATTACAGTACCCGAGACTGGTATTTTAGAGACAGGTATCATCTCAGTTCCCGTCTTGGCCCCGCCTTTATCATCGTCAGTCCTGGCCCAACACAGCTCATACTTGCCGATCCTGAGGCAGTTGAGGATCTCCTAGCACGACGGAAGGACTTTGATAAACCGGAAGATCTATATAAGCCTCTGGAAGTTTTCGGTGCCAACGTCAATACGGTTGTGGGCGAAACATGGCAGCGACATCGACGGATTACGACCCCGCCATTCAATGAGAAGAATAGCAATCTCGTTTGGCGAGAGTCCCTTGCGCAAGCTGGTGGAATGCTAGGCTCTTGGATTGATAAAGGACAGGCTGGTGTCACTAGAACAAACAGCGCGATGATGACCCTTGCACTGCACGTGCTAACGGCCGCGGGTTTTGGGAAATCCTACGAGTTCGAAGGCGGAGTAGGGAATCCCGGAGAAGGTCACAACTTGTCATACCGGGACTCGTTGAAGACAATTCTGGAGAATCTGGTACTAGCCTTGGTGGCCCAACCTATCATGAGGCTTTCCCCATCAATTCTACCTCAAAAAGTCTCTGCAGTGCAAGATGCTATCAAAGAGTTCAAGCAATACATGGCCGAAATGGTAGCTGAAGAAAGAGCATCTATAGAGGTGAATCGGGATAACTTAATGAGTGTTCTCGTACGTGCTTCACAAGAAGAGATGCAGAAAGGTAAAGGAAGGAATGGGTTAACAGACGAGGAAATTTTTGGAAACCTCTTCATATATAATTTGGCAGGACACGATACCACGGCAAACACTTTGGCATACGCGGTATGTCTACTAGCATCAGATACCCACTGGCAAAATTGGATAGGAGACGAAATAGATGCCGTTTTCGGGACGAATGAGGATGAAGTAGATTGGGATTACGAGAGAGTGTTCCCAAAACTCAAGAGATGCCTCGCGGTCATGGTACGCAACACGTAATGGTTTCTCCTCAAAGTATATAGGACTAATTGTGAATGCTAGTATGAAACACTCCGCCTTTACGGTCCAGTCATATACGTTCCAAGATATACCACTTCATCTCAAACCCTTATTATCAAGGGCAAAGAACATTCGATCCCTCCTGGTACCTATGTCACATTACATATAGCAGCGCTCCACAGCCTTCCCCAACACTGGGGCTTCGATACCTTAACATGGCGCCCAGATCGCTGGCTCCTTCCCGAATCCGAGGAACTGCTCACACCGCATCCTGGAACGTTCCTGCCATGGATAGCAGGGCCACGTGTCTGTCCTGGCAAAAAATTCGCTCAAGTCGAGTTTGTGGCTGTGATAGCGCGATTGTTTAGAAGACATCGAGTTAGAATGGTGCAAGAATCCGGAGAATCACAGAAAGAAGCGGATGAAAAAGCGAAGGCGTTGATTGAGGACTCGAAACTGAGTGTTACTCTCAGTATCAAGCACCCTGAGAAGATAAAGCTGTTGTGGGAAGAGTTAGGGTGATCCTCTGCAACTAGTAGGCCATGATATATTCTGGTAAATAGGACTAGTCTTATGGACAGCAATTCAAGTCCTAAGGCACGTCCCTAGTTGCTTTTGCTTTATGTTTGATAATTTCTGGCACAATTAGATCGGCACCTTCGGGTTTTTGGTCCCTGTTGATATATACTGGAAGTACTCCATGTTAAAGTTTTAAGCAATCTTTGGCGCTTATCGATGGTGTTGAAAGTTTGAACTTACGGCCTAAAGTAAGGGCCCACCCACCGCGCGCCAAAAGTTGATATCCCTAACTGCTGCGGCTTGAATTTAGCTACGAGAAACAGATACAATTTGTGAAATCTCTCTCTGAACCGATATTTTTGGCACAACATATGAAGAGCCAGAGAGCGAATGAACGAGGAAAGGAATCATCACTACTATCGAGGGAGGATTTCGTCCTGTGCGCCTCGGCGAGGTCTACAACACCAAGTACAAAGTACTTCAAAAGCTCGGGTATGGCCGTTACTCTATCACATGGCCGGTGAAGAATACATTGGACCCAATTTCTTGGCCATGAAAGTCTTAAGTGGTGAATGCTACCGAGCTGGTACCGATATATTTGAACTTGAGATATTGCAGCTGTTGGGAAAGACCAATAAAGATCATCCAAGTGGTTGATACATCTCTACACTTGCAGACTCTGTCAGGCATGAGGGCCCGAACGGGTCCCACGTATGTCTCGTATTCAAGGTCATGGGCGAGAGCTTCTCCACCTTCCGGTCCTGGTTCGGGAAGGGACAACTACCAAGCTTATTACTTCAACGCTTTACCACGCAACTACCTCAGGCGGTGGACTGTACCCATTCACGTGGAGTGATTCATACAGGCAATTGTGTAATTCTTGAATGAATAATGAGAGCCTTGCTGATAAGGAGAAATAGATTCAGACTAGTAATATAATGGTTCGGATTTCCGACGAATCTTTTTTCACTGAATACTCAAAGAGCACCGGGTCTGATGCCAACCCCCCCGGAGGAATCAGAGTCACTAGTAATAGCTACTTAGAGACTATGAGACTATAAGACAATTACTTTCCAAACGGCTTCAACATGATGACTCTTGACATCGCCCTCTCAGACTGGAGAGTAGCTAGTTGGACGGAGAACCACTTTACTGAGTTCATACAACCGCTGCTTCTTCGCGCCCCCAAGGTCACCTTAGAAGCTGCGTGGGGACTCCGGGAGGACATCTGGAATACCGGCGCTCTCGTACCGGAAGTCCTTTCTGCGGAACGAATGTTTTGTGGGAAAACGGACTCCGAAGAGTACAGCACTCGAATATGTCTCGAAGAAATGGTTACTCTCTTTGGGGCTGTGCCTCGTGCATTATTGAAGCAGGGGGACCCGATGATCAGTTTGGAAACTTTTGACGCTGATAACAATGTGCAAGCCCCTCAGCTGAAAAAGTAAGCCGTGGAGCTGGAAGTTAGATTTGCTTATTTCCCAGTCCCAGAACCAGAGAGGGAAAAGTTCATTGCATTTATCAGGTCTATGCTGATGTTGGACCCACAGAAACACAAGTCGGCAATAGAGCTATTAGATGAGCCTTGGGTAAAGCACAGCGAGTGTGTAGATAATCCTTTGGTTGGGACGCAGAGGACTTCATACGTTGGACCCTCTCTGCACCACCGACCCGCATCATTGTCTCTCGTAATTTGAGATAATGTCCGGCTCAAAAACAGCGATATATGCCAATTGGATCGATATTTTGACTGAATAACTAGCAAAAGAACCACCTCAACGCGTTTTGAAAATTTATTCGCTTCCAGTCCCTTCACTTCTTCCTTTTTGTCTTGCCGTCCGACCTATTCTTGTATTTTGGGAAGACAATTGATGCTTTCCGACTACTTCGCCTTTTCTCGATTCGTCCTTTTCGGGTTGGCTTTGACGATGTCTCCTTATTTGGTTCTTGATCAATCTCCATATCTATTTAATAACTTTAGCTTTGCCCTCCGCATATAACCATAGACAATAGACCATACCTGTTCCTTCCTTGGTACCCGCTGCAGGAACAGCATTACCAGTTTCAGTGGAATCTAGCC
>Ga0182030_10014814_pt1 | contig 15335 bp, 15 predicted proteins | sample 812S3MmetaG_FD_121299 | JGI IMG/M metagenome (GOLD analysis project Ga0182030, IMG submission 121299) | Permafrost microbial communities from Stordalen Mire, Sweden - 812S3M metaG (Illumina Assembly) | ecosystem: Environmental > Terrestrial > Soil > Wetlands > Permafrost | place: Sweden... | reverse complement strand
CACCACCACTGGCAAGCTCGCCGCCTACATCACCGCGCAGGGACGCAGCGTCCTCCTCTGCGCGGCAGATACCTTCCGCGCCGCCGCCATCGAGCAGCTCGAGGTCTGGTCCGAGCGCATCGGCGTGGAAATGATCAAGGGCCAGTACAACGCCGATCCCGCCGCCCTCTGCTACGACGCCTACGTCGCCGCCGACAAGCGCAACATCGAGTTCCTCATCTGCGACACCGCCGGCCGTCTCCATACCAAGACCAACCTCATGGCCGAGCTAAACAAAGTGAAGCGCACGCTGGAAAAACACGACGTCGACGCCCCCCACGAATGCCTCCTGGTCGTCGATGCCACCACCGGCTCCAACGCCCTTCAACAGGCCCGCGAATTCCACCAGTCCGTCCCGCTCACCGGCGTCATCGTCACCAAACTCGACGGCAGCGGCAAAGGCGGCGTAATCATCTCCATCCAGAACGAGCTAAACATCCCCACCCGCTTCATAGGCACCGGCGAAAAGCTCGAAGACTTCGCCCCCTTCGACGCCCGCCAGTTCATGGAGCAAATGCTCTGAGAAAGTTAAAAGAACCGGAGCGCGAAGCGCCTATCTTCACCTTTTAACTTTTAACTTCTTACTTTTAACTTTCAAAGCATCGTCCCTTCCATCCGCATATTCGGCGGCCAGGGCTGCATGAGGCGCGTGCCGTCGATCCGCCACGAGTCCCCTTCCCGCACCATCATATACACGCACGGCATTACCGCGCCGTCCTGTCCTATAAGATACACCTGCATCGTCGCGTGATGCCCGTTTGTCTGCACCTCTCCGTACTCCGCCCGGCTGACCCGTGTCATGCCCGGATAATCGGCCTGCACCATCGCCGCGAATTGATCGAGGTTATAGCGCGCCTGGAATTCTCTCGACGCGTACTCATACGCCCGCGAAATATCTCCTCCGCGCAGATCCCCCAATTGCCGCTCCACCACCGCATACAGATCCGCCGGCTTCACATTCGCATCCGCCCGCGCCTGGAGATACGCCGTCACCACCGCCGCCGTCCCGCACACCGCGAAGAAAAACGTCAGCAGCGTGATCTTGATGCGCGCCGTCATCATCGGGCTTTCATGGCTGGACCGCCGGCGCCGCCGCCAGCCTCCTGAGAAAATCGAAACTGAAAATCCCCGTTCCATGCCCATCCTCCCACGTGGGCTGCCACGCATAGCCTCCCACCAGATGATGGCTGCGCAGCCGGAAACTGGCCTCCGTATGCGACACCTTCGGCTTCACCACATTCCCGAGCACATCCGGCTCCCCGCCGCATCCCGCGCACGGGCAATGCCGCCGCAGCGTCTCCAGCTTCAGATAGGACTCCTGCCCATCGCTCCACACGATGGCTAGCTCGTCACCGATCACCTGGAGGTTCGTTGGCGCCAGTCTCATTGCCGGAAAGTATCCCCCCGCGCCCAAGCCTGGTCAAGGTCGCCCGCGGCTCACGCAAAGTTGATATTGCCGATGATTCCGCCGTCGCCCGCCTGCCGCAACAAACTCAACAAATGAGCGCATTCGGCCTGTCGAGTGCGGCGGCGGACCAATACGATCAGACCGGCGAACGGTCGGGGCGGCTGGGCTTTGACCGCCGCTTGGGCCAGCGCCAGAAAGTGGTTGCGATTGCAACTGATGATCGGCAACCAAAGAGATTGGGCATGGGTAAACACCTCCTCGTCGCTCGCGGTGGTGGGAAGCGCCTCCCGCAACAGGACTGCCCCGTGGCCCCAATGCCGCAAAAGACGCGCGACCGCGTCCGGCACGTCATGATCAAGCAGGAATTTCAAGCCCGCGGCTCGCTCATTTGCTCGGCCACCAACGCGTCAATCTCGGTGCGGTGGTCTTCATAATAAGAGAGGCACTCGTAGATTTGTGCCCGTGTCAGATCCGGAAAGTTCCGCTGTGCCTCTTCGACGCTTGCCCCGTTGACGATCAAGCCCACTACGTCGTGCACCCCGATGCGAGTGCCTTCGATGATGGTCTCACCCCCGCAGACACCCGGTACATTCACGAGGTAACGATAAGCTGTGGCTGCCATGCCTCGCATTTTATACTCCACCACCTTCCCCCGCAAGCCCGCTCATTGGAACCGCCCCGCTTGCACCTATATTTTAACATTCACTTTAGCTTTTCGTGCTTATCGGGTTGACGCCGAGAACCACAATATCTAGCGATTCCTCCGTCCCTTTTGGGTTTCCGCACCTCTAATTATTTGCGCTATCCCGTAGGAGACCGTTATTTATCTCATGCTGGAAACGCACCACCAGCTAAACCACCTCTCGCGTGAGTTCCTGGCAATGTTGCAGCGCGTCTTGCCTGATATGGTATTCCGTACCGCATTCACTGACCAGCTTGTCGTTACGATTCCATTTCGATCCCAAGAGGTCGGCGACATCACCGTTTGGCTGGACGAAGGCGAGGTTACGGTTGGAATCGGCCAATTTCATCATTCTCATTTTCAGGTCTCTACTCAGTCAGCGCCCACGCTCGATGAACGTGAGCGGGTCGCAGCGGAGATTGCCGCTAATTACATCCGAGACGTTATCGGAGAGCGCGTCCGGTTTCGGGTCCAGTTTGCAGCCGGGCGTTGCCTGGCTTCCAGCAGTTGGTATCCCGAACATTCTGACGGCGGTGTCCGGCTATCACGCGCCGAGGAGGTACGAAAATTTGTTTGGTTAGGCCGAATTGAATAGCGCCGTGTCGCCCTAGAAGCGGTTGTCGACGGGAAGAAGAAATCGTCCTGCCCCTACATATTGGGGCTGTGGGCGTAAACCGGAAAAGCACGGAACTTTTTTGGTTTTCCGAAGGATTCACGTCCCCTTTACTCGCCCCCCTCAATCCTCCCCGCCCACCCCCGCCTTCCACGCCTTCCCCTTCCTCTCCCCGAAAATCGCCGTCCCCACTCGCACCAGCGTCGCCCCCTCCTCGATCGCCACCTCGTAATCCCCGCTCATCCCCATCGACAGCTCCGGCAGCCCGACCTGCAGCTTCTCCTGCAACCCGTCCCTCAGTTCTCGCAAAGCCGCGAAGTAACGCCTCGAGTCCTCCGCCTTCGGCGAAAACGGCGGGATCGCCATCAGCCCTTGCACATCCAGGCGCGGCATCTCCGCGATCAGTCTCTCCATCTCCGCCTCCAGCGCCGCCGGCTTGAACCCGAACTTGCTCGCCTCCCCCGCCACATTCACCTCCAGCAGCACGCGCGGCCTCTGCCCATCCTCGTCCGCGATGCGCTGCATGTCGCGCGCCAGCTCCAACGAATCGATCCCGTGGAGCATCTCGAACACCGGGAGCGCCTGCCGCACCTTGTTCTTTTGCAAGTGCCCGATCAGATGCCAGCGCGCCCGCGACGACACCAGCGGCATCTTGGCCCGGGCCTCCTGCACCCGGTTTTCCCCAAACAGCGTCTGCCCTGCCGCCAGCGCCTCCTGGAGCACCTCCGGCGGATGCGTCTTCGTCACCGCCACCAGTTCCGTCCCCTCGGGTTTGCGCCCCGCCTTCCGTGCCGCCTCCGCCATGCGGTCCCGTACTTCGGCCAGTCTTTCATCGATTCCAGTATTCATAGGTAATCCAAAGCGTATTGAAGCGTATTGCATCCGTCATTAGGAGGGCTTATGAAACGGGCAAATCGTTCATGCAATCGCACGTTTCACGGGGTAGGAAACATCCCCATTTCTCCTGATGCAGATCGAGACATTCAAGATATTCCGCGACCTGTCCGAAAGCGGCAGCTTTTCCCGGGCTGCGGTTTCCAACGGCATCACCCAGAGTGCGGTCTCCCAGCAGATCCGCGCGCTGGAGCAGCGGTTCAAGGTCATCCTCGTGGAGCGGGGCCGGCGCGCCTTTGCGCTGACCGCCGAGGGGGAAGCCTTCCTCTGCGCGAGCCGGGAGATCGTGGAGGTTTACGAGCATCTGGACGACCGTATCAGATCCCTTTCCAATGTCGTCGAAGGCCAGCTCCGTGTCGGGGTCATCTACTCCATCGGCCTTCACGAGCTGCCTCCCTACATCAAGGCCTTCCGCATCGCGCATCCCGCCGTGGAGGTCCATGTCGAGTATCGCCGCTCCTGGGAGCTCTACGGCGCCGTCATGGAGGAAGAGGTCGATCTCGGCCTCGTCTGTTACCCGGTCAAGAAAAAGGGCCTCCTCATTCTGCCTTTCCTCAATGACCGGCTCATCATGATCTGCCATCCGCATCATCCGCTGGCCAAACGCGCCTCCATCAGCCTCACCGAAATCGAAGGGGAGCGCTTCATCGCCTTCGAGCCCGACCAGCCGACCCGCAAAGTCATCGACCGCGCCTTTCGCGACCACGGCATCCACGTCCATCACGCCATCGAGTTCGACAGTGTCGAGACCGTCAAACGCGCCGTCGAGATCGAGAACGGCATCTCCATCGTCCCCAGCCGCACCGTCCAGCAGGAGGTTGAGAATGAGGCGCTCGCCGCCGTGGAAATCGCCACCCCGGAGATGTGGCGTCCCCTCGGCATCCTCCTCAAGCGCGACCACGCCCGCTCCCCCGCCCTGCGCGAATTCCTGGCCCAGCTTCAGAAGCCGCTGGAGACACTGCCGCCAGTGGCGGCGGAAATTCGAAATTGACCGATTTGAATGAAGAGAAGATGGGCGGTCTGTCTCGCTTCGCTCGGCTCGAAATAAAAATCAGAAATTCGAAAGGAATAAGCTGCGTGAAACGCGGGGACGGCCTGAAATCAGAATCGAATGCGCGCCTGGCGCGCCAAATAATTCGAGTTTCTGATTTCGAATTTCGAATTTTTCCACTCTGATTCCCCGATCTCACCAAGCTCGCACATTGCACTCACCATCATCCTCTCCTTCTCCTTCCATCGGCATCATCGGCGGCAGCGGCCTTTACAAGATCGACGGCCTTACCGATGCCACCGACATCACCCTCACGACTCCCTTCGGGCCGCCCAGCGATAGCATCGTCTCCGGTCAGCTCGCAGGCCGGCAGGTTTACTTCCTCCCCCGGCACGGGCGCGGCCACCGCATCATGCCGCATGAGCTCAATCACCGGGCCAATATCTACGCGCTCCGGTCCCTCGGCGTCCGCTGGATCATCTGCGTCACCGCCGTAGGCAGCCTCCAGGAGCGATACCAGCCGCGTCACATTGTCCTCCCCTCGCAATTTTTCGACCGCACCAGCCGGCGCTCGGAGCATACGTTCTTTGGCGGCGGCATCGTCGCCCATGTCGCGTTTGCCGATCCCATCAGCGCCGATCTCCGCCATATCATCGCCCGGACCGGCGCCTCGCTCGGCTACACCATCCACAACGGCGGCACCTACGTGAACATGGACGGCCCCGCCTTCTCCACCCGGGCCGAGTCGGAGGCGCACCGCAAGATGGGCTTCGACGTGATCGGCATGACCAACGTCGCCGAAGCCCGCCTCGCCCGCGAAGCCGAGATCGCCCTCGCCACCATGGCCATGATCACCGACTACGATTGCTGGAAGCTCGAGGACAAGCCGGTCACCGCAAAAATGGTTTTCGACAACCTCCTCTCCAACGCCGCCGCCGCCCGCGAAATCCTCCCCCGCGTCATCGAGCAAATCCCCGCCCAGCCCGACTGGCCCGAGCATCATTCCCTCGACAACGCCCTCGTCACATCCAAAGATCTCTGGCCGCCGGAGACCGTCAAGAAGCTGCGCCCGATCATCTCGCGCTTTCTCTGAACTGCTTGAGCTCGTCAAAATCTAACCCTCACAAAATCGATATCCGATGAAGTTCAAATATCTCGCTTTCCTTCTCCTACTGCCTAACCACTGGCTCATAGCGGGGAATTCTGTGGAACAGACACCTATTACGATGGACCAGTTGATGAGCGAACTGCGAATTCAAGGGGGCAATTTCAAATTTACCTTCGATCATCCCGTTTTCGCCCGCGTTACGACTGACGTCACCCCCGAAACAGGTTCTTCCCAGCCGCAAATTGAACATTTCGCATCCAAAGGCCCGCGCAAGGAATTTGACCTATACTTTTCCTCCTCTCCAATGTTCGTAGGCCAAACGCCCATCGTTGGAGAGGACCGGAAAATGTTGGTTAATCTATCAGGCTGCCCTGCTACGGCGGGGACACGAATCATTTACTACAAAGACGAACTCCAAGGGAACGGCGTCGCTATGTACCGGCCCGACATTCCCAATATTCCCGAAATAGGAAAGCAGTATATACTCCATTGGTACTTCAAAAAGGGGGAAGAATACCACGCGAAAGCCGTGATTGAGTTTTCAGATACTTCCTTCCCGAACGATTGAGCGAGATTAGAAGCAATGCCGCCTTTGCCTCAGATCGCACACGACCACCACCGCGCTTCACAAACCGCGCTGTGCTTCGCCCGTCACGATTTCTGCTAACCGCCCCAAGCCTGTTTCGTGTTCGGCTGCTCCAACAACAGCCGGGCCTACGGATACGGGTCCTTGATGAACTTCCGAAATTTCCTGCTTTCTTCTTTCGTCATAGGCCGGCCGCCGAATGATCGGATAATCTCGTCAGCACGCTCCTCCGTTAGCACCCCCTTGGCCGGATACCAGTTCACCGCCTTCATCTTCCTCTTGGGCGCAGCTTTAGTGCGCGCGGAAGAAGCTTGCGTGCGCTTCGTGGTTTTCTTGGCAGTCGCGGATGGCATCCCATTCCTTTATGCGCCCGCGCCCGGGAATGCCACGAGGAAACTCGTATCGACGATCAGGAGGGTCACTTGCCGAAGCCGTCTATGTACTTCGGATTGGTGGACATGTCCGACGGTCCATCCTTGACGATGCCGCAGAGGTCCCGCACCCGATCGAACGCCGTCTTCTTGCGCGGCTGCCGGGGCCGCTTGAAGGATTGCTTGAGCGCCTCGCGCACGAGCGCGGATTTTGGCAGCATCGCCCGGGTGGCTTCAGCCTCGAGCCGCTCATTCAACTCATCTGGAATTTTGCAGGTGATGGTGACCACCGGCGAAGGGTAATACCCGCATGCGCAAACGTCAATACTGCCTCACTTTCACCGCCCCCGGATGGGCAATTCATAAATACGGGGACATTTTAAAAATTTTTCCGCTATTTTGGACCTTCACCCTCTTCCGCATTATCCGCTCTTCACCTTTTCGAGTTTCGAGTTTCGAATTTTTTTCCCGGCATTGCATTCCCCCCTCCGGTCCGTAAGGTGAAATCCTAATCGCATCGCATTCATGGCTCGAACTGCTCTTTTTCTAACCCTCGTCCTCTCCCTCGCCGGCGCCCGCGCGCAGACCCCCGCCGCATCGCCTGTTTCTCCCGCACCCGCCGCCGCCGCGGCGCCTGCATCCACCCCGGCGCCGCTCGCGCCCGCCTCAACCGCCACTCCGCCTCCGCCCGCCGTCTCCGGCGCCACCAACAGCGTCCGCCCCGCCCCTCCCACGACGGCCAAGGTCACCTTCTCCCGCGTCAATGTCGATGGCCCCTACATCGCCATGACCTTCGACGACGGCCCGAGCGGCGGGTCCACCAATAACACCAACCGCCTCCTCGATCTCGCCGCGAAGAAGCACATCAAGCTCACCTTCTTCCTCATCGGCGAATGCGCCGCGCGTTACCCGCAGCTTGTCCAGCGCGAGCTGGCCGAGGGCCATCAAGTGGGCAACCACTCCTATACCCACCCCGATCTCGCCAAAATGAGCGACGACGCCGTGCGCGCCGAGATCCGGAAGACCCAGGACGCCATCATCAACGCCTCCGGCTACAAGCCCGTCATCATGCGCCCCCCTTACGGCGCGCTCACCGCCAGCCAGCGCCTCTGGGTCGCCCGCGAGTTCGGCTTCAAGATCATCCTCTGGGATGTCGATCCCCTCGACTGGAAGCGCCCCGGCTCCCAGGTCGTCGCACAGCGCATCATCGCCGGCGCCCGGCCCGGCTCCATCATCCTCTCCCACGATATCCACTCCCCTACCGTGGACGCCATGCCGCAGGTCTTCGACACCCTCCTGGCCAAGGGGTATAAATTCGTCACGGTCTCCGAGTTGCTCGCCATGGACAAAGGCCCCGTCGTCAAGCCGAAGAAGCCCGCCGCCGCTTCCGGGACCCCGGCCCCACCGGTCCATAATACGGCCGCCACCATTCCCGCCTCGACACAGTAGGCGGTAGGCGCGTAGCTAAGCGCTCAGTCCAAATGGGAACCATGATCGGCGAAGACTACCTCCAGGCCCGCGCCCAGCTCGGCACGGCGCTCTACGCCCTCACCTCCCTTGCCCACGATCTCCAGGCCACCCCGGAGACCATTGACACGCTCCAGGGCCTCAACTCCAGCCTCCGCGAGCCCTTCCTCTTCGTCGTCATGGGCGAGGTCAAGGCCGGCAAATCCACCGTCCTCAACGCCCTCTTCGGACGCGAATTCTGCCGCGCCGACGTCCTCCCCGCCACGGACCGCATCTACCTCTTCAAGTACGCCGCCGAGCCCAGGGACATCCCCATCAACGAGCACCTCACCGAGTGCTACCGCCCCAACAATTTCCTGCGCGACTTCAATATCGTCGATACCCACGGCACCAACACCATCGTCGCCGAGCACCAGCGCATCGCCGAGGAATTCGTCCCCATGGCGAACCTCGTCCTCTTCGTTTTCTCCATCACCAATCCCTGGGGCGCCTCCGCATGGGACTTCCTCGATCTCATCCACAATCGCTGGAAAAAGAACGTCCTCCTCATCCTCCAGCAGTCCGACCTCCGCAACGCCGAGGAGATCGAGGCCGTCAAAAAACACCTCGAGCAGACCGCCCGCGAAAAACTCGGCTCCTGCCCCCCGATCTTCGCCGTCTCCGCAAAGACCGCCTTCCAGGCAAAGACCGGCGCTCCCGCCCAGCGCGAGCAACTCCTTGCCGAGAGCCATTTCGATCAATTGGAGAGCCACATCACCAAGACCATCGCCAGCGGCGAATCCAGCGCCGGCAAGCTCCGGTCCGTCTGCCAGAGCGCCCAGGTCATCGTCCGAGAGCTGGCCGAGAAAGCCAAGGGCGCCTTCGCCACCATCCAGAAGGACAACGACCGTATCCAGCAGCTCGGCGGCGTCCTGGAAGAGCGCAAGGAGCAATCCCTCCGCCAGGTCGGCGGCGTCCTCTGGTCACTGGCGCAAAACTTCGAGCGCACCCAGAAAAAGAGCGAGGAGCTGCTCGCCGAGCGCCTCTCCTGGGGCCGCACCTTCCAGCTCATCTTCCGCAAGCAAAAGTGGCACACGGATTTCCAGGAGAGCATCGACCAGCAGCTCCGCGAGACCCTCAAACGCCAGATCGCAAATTCCATCGAACTGCTCGAGACCGACCTCAAGGCCGTCTGGCAGCAGCTCCACGAGAGCATCCAGAAAACCTTCGCCGCCGAGGTCCCCGCTCCGCCGGCCCCGCCCGATTTCATCAACGAGCGCGACCAGCTCCTCAAGCGCATCGAGCTGACCCTCATCGAGCGCATGTCCGGGCGCGCCATCGAGGACCAGATGACCCGCATGTTCAACGACGCCGCCACCTGGATGCGCCTCCCCGCCGGCATCGCCGTCGCCGGCGGAGCCGCCACGGTCGCCGCCGCGCTGGCCCACATCGCCATTGTCGATATCACCGGCGGGGTTGCCGCGTTGGCTGCCCTCTCCGGTGCGGCCGTCGCCGTCGTGAAACGCAATCGCATCCTCGGCGAGTTCCGCAAACAAATGTCCGACAAGCGCGAGGAAATCCTCAGCCCCGTCGAGGATCATCTCCGCCACGCGATCGGCCTCTTTTACCAGGAACTCGGCGCCACCTTCCAGCCCCTGCAAGCCTTCTGCGGCGCCCAGCGCAAAATCTACGAGCCCGTCCTCACCCGCCTCAAGCAGCTCGAAGAGACCTTCGGCAAACTCTCCTCCCAGCTCGGCGTGAGCAGCACCGGATTGCAGGGGAAGTGAGTTCCGCTTCCACGGGTTTCTGTTGATCCGATGCCAACGATCAATATCCCGGGGCCGTATGAGTTTGGCTTCTTTTCTAACGAAAACGCTGAACCTTCCCACGTCCACGTGGCCCGTGAGGACAAGGAATGCAAGTTCTGGATTGGCCCGGTTCGCTTCGCAAAGAACTGGGGCTTTCCCGGTCACGAGTTGCGAAAAATTGAGAAACTGGTAAGAGAACATGAACATGAAATCCAAGCCGTCTGGGACAGGCACTTTGCAAGATGAGAACCCGGTGGGAAAGGCTGTGAAAATAACGGGCGAATACCTTGCCGTGACCCTGGAGGACGGGCGCATCATCAGCACCCCGCTCGAATGGTATCCGCGCCTCCTCCGCGCCACCCCCGACCAGCGCGCCGCTTGGAAATGGTGGGGATCGAGGCGGGCCATTCATTGGCCGCTCCTTGATGAGCACTTGGGCATCAGCGGAATGCTCCGTGGAATCCCCTCCATCGAATACACGCGCCAGCCCACCCACGCCGCGGCGTAATTTGGGGGGGGTTCCCAAGTCCCGCGGACCGGTTTACCGGCCTTTCGCCCCTGAATTGACATCCCCCGGTTGCCAAGCAATGGCAACCGACTCTCCCAACTCCAGGGGCAGGCACTGCGTGCCTGCCATCCCCCACAAACCCCGCACTTGCCACACCCCTCCCGTTTTTCCATTCTCCGGGCATACGGCCGCAAATGACCTCCACCTCCCGCTCGGTTTTTTTCAGGCGTTTGTTCAGCACGGTCATCATGTGGGGGGTCGCCCTCTGGATCATCTTTGCCGGGTTCGAGGTCGGCTTTTTCTTTCTCGTCGGCGCCGTGGCGCTCCTTGGCCTCTGGGAATTCTACCGGATGCTGGACAACAAGAAGCTCCCGAACTTCAAAATCCTCGGCCTCATCTGCGGCGTGGTCTCCATCTCAGGCAGCTTCCTCTATTACTCCCGGATCGGCCTCGCCCACTCCTATGACTTCGAGGTCGCCGTCATCCTCTTCTTCCTGCTCATCGTCTTTGCCCGCCAGATGTTCGAGCGCACCCGCGACACGCGTCCCGTGGAAACGATGGCTTACACGATCTTCGGCTACCTCTACGTGGTCTGGCTCTTCAATTTCGTCACGAAGCTGGTTTACCTCTTCCCCCATCACGGCGATCACTTTACCGGCCAGTACTACGTCCTCTACTGCATCGTCGTAACCAAGTTTTCCGACATGGGCGCCTACGTCGTCGGCAGCTTGTGCGGCAAGCATCTGCTCATCCCCCACATCTCGCCCAAGAAAACCTGGGAGGGCTTCTTCGGCGCCATCGGCTTTGCCATTCTCGGCAGCTACGGCACGCTTTACCTCAGTGGCGACCGCCTGCCCGCCCTCAACCCCCTGCACGCCGGCATCCTCGGCGTCCTCCTCGGCTTTGCCGCCATCATCGGCGACCTGGCCGAGTCCATCATCAAACGCAGCACCGATACCAAGGACTCCGGCAACATGCTCCCCGGCATTGGCGGCGTTCTCGATCTCATCGACAGCCTGCTCTTCACCGCCCCGCTGCTTTTCTTTTACTCGCGCCTCATCCTGCACATCGGGATCAATCAATGAGAAAGCGCCGCGTCGTCATCCTCGGGGCCACCGGCTCAATCGGCCAGAGCGCCGTTCGTGTCGCCCGGGACATCCCGGACCGCATGGAGATCGTCGGCCTCTCCGGCAACCGCAATCTCTCGAAGCTCGCCGAGCTTGCCGCCGCCTTCCCCGCCGCCGCGCTCTGTACGACCTGCCCCGTCACCCCCCTTCCCGCCGCCCTGGAGCCGCGGGTCCGCCATCGGGGCGCCCAGGGTCTTATCGATCTCGCCACCCTCCCCGAGGCCGACCTCGTCCTCATCGCCATCGTCGGCACAGGCGGCCTCAAGCCCGCCCTCGCCGCCATCGAGGCCGGCAAGGACATCGCCGTCGCCAGCAAGGAGATCCTCGTCATGGCCGGCCAGGCCGTCATGCAGGCCGCCCGCCGCAAGGGCGTCAAGGTCCTCCCCGTCGATAGCGAGCACAATGCCATCTTCCAATGCCTGGAGGGACGCGACCCCGCCCAGGTCCGGCGCATCATCCTCACCGCCAGCGGCGGCCCCTTCCGCACCCTGCCCGCCGCTCAGCTCGCCTCGGTGACCCGCGAGCAGGCCCTCTGCCATCCCACCTGGAACATGGGCGAGAAAATCACCATCGACTCCGCCACCCTCTTCAACAAGGGCCTGGAAATGATCGAGGCCCGCTGGCTCTTCGATGTCGAGATGGCCCGGGTCGATGTCATCGTCCACCCCCAGAGCATCGTTCACTCGATGGTCGAGTTCGTCGACGGCTCGGTCCTCGCCCAGCTCTCTCATTCCGACATGTGCTTCCCCATCCAGTACGCCGTCACCTGGCCCGAGCGCGTCCCGAATTCCCTCCGCCCCCTCGATTTCGCCCAACTCGCCCGCCTCGACTTCGAAGCCCCTCGCCGCCAGGACTTTCCCGCCCTCGATCTCGCCCGCGAAGCCGGCGAGCGCGGCGGCACGTTCCCCGCCGTCCTCAACGCCGCCAACGAGGTCGCCGTTGCCGCCTTCCTCGCCCGCCGCATCCCCTTCCCGCGCATCTGGGAAACGGTCGCCCACGCGATGCATCGCCACGCCGCCGTTGCGGAACCCAGCCTCGATGATATACTGGAGGCTGATCGTGAAGCCCGGGCCGCGGCTGAGGGCTACGTATCCACTCATGCATGACCGCGGCTCTTCCGCCTTGATCTTTCTTTAACGCTGCCGGCCCCCGCCGGCTGCGTTGCCAGCCCCTTTTTTCCCATGCTCCTGCATCTCATTAAAATCCCACTTATCCTCATCGAAGTCCTCGTGGTCTTCAACCTGATGATCATCGTCCACGAGCTTGGACACTTCCTCGCCGCAAGATGGCGCGGCCTCGTCATCGAAAAATTCGGCATCTGGTTCGGCAAACCCCTCTGGAAGAAGACCGTTGACGGCATCGAGTACTCCTTCGGCTCGCTTCCCTTCGGCGGTTTCGTCGCCCTGCCGCAGATGGCCCCCATGGAGGTCATGGAAGGCAAGACCGAGACCCCTCGCGAACTGCTCCCCCACGTCTCCGCCCTGGATAAAATCATCGTTGCCTTTGCCGGCCCCCTCTTCTCCTTCCTGCTCGCCATCGCCTTTGCCACCCTCGTCTGGCTCGCCGGGCGCCCCGTGAGCGAGGCCGAGGCCACGACGACCATCGGGTATGTCCTCCCCGATTCCCCTGCCGCGGCAGCCGGCCTCCAGGTGGGCGACCGAATCACCGCCGTCGATGGCCATCCCGTACACCGCTTCAGCGGCATGGGCGCCGACAGCATCACCTGGGGCATTATTCGCAGCGAAGGCGACACCATCCCGATCACGGTCGAGCGCATCGTCCACGGCGTCACCCAGACCCTGACCCTCAGCCCTCGCCCGCAGATCGAGCCCACCAAGCCCTGGATGCGCAAGGCCCTCCGCGAGATCGGCATCATGCCCGCCCAGCGTCCCATGGTCGCCCGGGTTCAGCCCGGCAGCTCCGCCGATAAAGCCGGCCTCAAGCCCAGCGACCTCATCACCAGCGTCGACGGCCAGCCCGCCTACACCCTCGATGCCATTGCCGAGTACGTGAAGGACCATCCCAGCCCCTCTTACACGCTTGAAGTAGATCGCGATGGCCGCCTCCTCCATCTCCCTTTCACCCCCTCCGGCGCCCGCGTTCTGGACGTCCTCCCCGATAGCCCCGCCTCCGCCGGCGGCCTCATGGACGGCGACACGATTACCGCCGTCGATGGCAAGCCGATGCCCGATGGCGTCGCCATCAGCGAATACATCCGCGCCCATGGCGATAAACCCATCGTCTTCAGCGTCCTGGACGACAAGGGCGCCGCCCGCAAGACCACCATCACCCCCCTCATCCCCGTCGGCGAGACCGCGCCCCACATTGGCCTTGAGTGGGACCCCAATGAGTTCGGCATCACGGAGGACGCCTACGGCAAGTTCCAGGTCCTTCATCCTGACCCCGTCGAGCAGGTCCGGTCCGGCATGATGTCCATCTTCAACACCGTCGGCGCCATCGCCTCCCGCAAGAGCGACGTCAAGCTCCAGCACATGGGTGGCCCGGTGATGATGATGCGTGTCTACTACATGTTCTTCCAGAGCCGCGAAGGCTGGCGGCTCGCCCTCTGGTTCAGCGTGGTCCTCAACGTAAACCTCGCCCTCCTCAACCTCCTCCCCATCCCCGTCCTCGATGGCGGCCACATTACCCTCGCCCTGGTGGAAGCCATCCGCCGCCGCCCCGTCAACGTCCGCTTCCTGGAGATCATCCAGACCGGCTGCGCCGTCGCCATCATCGGTTTTATGCTCTACATCGCCTTCTTCGATGTGCAGGATTTGTTCGGTTCAAAGCCCGACCGCATGCGCTTCGAGCCCAAGGACGCCTCTCCTGCCCAATCCCAGCGATGAACTACTGCTCCGGCCCCTGCAGCCCATACGTGTACGCCCGCCGCCTTACTCGTGAGGTAATGGTCGGCCCCGTCGGCATCGGCGCCGCCAATCCCATCCGTCTCCAGTCCATGCTGACCTGCGACACCATGGACACAGAACTGTGCGTCCGCCAGACGCTCGCCCTCGTCGCCGTCGGCTGCGAGATCGTCCGCATCACCGCCCCCACCGTCAAGGACGCCGCGAATCTCCAGGTTATCGTCAGCCGCCTCCGCGACCAGGGCTGCTGCGTCCCCATCGTCGCCGATATCCATTTCAAACCCGACGCCGCCCTCGAAGCCGCCCGCTGGGTCGAGAAAGTCCGCATCAACCCCGGCAACTACGCCGACTCGAAGAAATTCAAGATCATCGAGTACACCGACGAGCAATACCTCGCCGAGCTCTCCCGCATCCGCGAGCGCTTCGCCCCGCTCGTCTCCCTTTGCAAGGAGCGCGGCGTCGCCATGCGCATCGGCACCAATCACGGCTCCCTCTCCGACCGCATCATGAACCGCTACGGCGACACCCCGCTCGGCATGGTCGAGAGCGCCGTCGAGTTCGCCCGCATCGCCCGCGAGATGGATTATCACGCCTTCATCTTCTCCATGAAGGCCAGCAATCCCAAGGTGATGATCAACGCCTACCGCCTCCTCGTTGCCCGCCTCAACGAACTCGGCCCCGACTGGAACTACCCCATCCACCTCGGTGTCACCGAAGCCGGCGAAGGCGAGGATGGCCGCATCAAGAGCGCCATCGGCATCGGCTCCCTCCTTCACGACGGCATCGGCGACACCATCCGCGTCTCCCTCACCGAAGACAGCGTCCACGAGATCCCCGTAGCCCGCGCCCTCGCCTCTCCCTTCAACCCCGGCGCAGCCGGCTCGACCTTT
>Ga0182030_10014813_pt1 | contig 15336 bp, 15 predicted proteins | sample 812S3MmetaG_FD_121299 | JGI IMG/M metagenome (GOLD analysis project Ga0182030, IMG submission 121299) | Permafrost microbial communities from Stordalen Mire, Sweden - 812S3M metaG (Illumina Assembly) | ecosystem: Environmental > Terrestrial > Soil > Wetlands > Permafrost | place: Sweden... | reverse complement strand
CCGCCGCCGCCACCGAAGCCGCCGCCGCCGTAACCGCCGTCATAGCCGCCGTAACCGTAACCGCAATCATTGAAATAGCAGCCGTTGTTCAAGGCGCCCCCGACGATGCCGCCGATGATCGCCAATGGAAAACCCGCGCCGCCGCGGTGGTGACGATATCGAACCTGTTCGATCTGCTGATCCGGGCTCGATGCCTGCGGCCTGGACAGGCTCACGGGAGCGGCCGTCGCCGCCAGGGTGGTGAGAAGAGTGGCGGCTGCGGCGAGCGCAGTCATGCGAATGAGACTCATTTTGACCTCCTTGCGTCCGATGGAACGCGTTACGAGAGCGTTTTCAAGCGAAGCGGAAGCCGGTTCGCGTGAAGAAAACGCATTGAAACAGGAAGCTAGAGCCAAGATCCGATTCTATCGGATCGGAAAAGGCTCTAGACCCGAGGCCTCAACGGCCCTCTTTCCGGGTCATATGTTCGCGGATCCTGTCGAATTTCATTTTCTGATCGGCGTCGAGGCTTTTGTAGAAAGCGATCAGCTTCGGATTTTCCGCCTTCAGCGACTCCAGCCGATCCTCAAGAAACGCCTGATGGAATGCGAGCCGTCCCTCGAAGGTCGAGACATCCGGCTTGTTCGCGCAGAGCTTGGTCGTCGCGGCTTCGACAGCTTTCGCCCGCGACTCCTGGAACTCCTTGAACGACGTTTTCTGCGCGTCGCTCAAATGCAGGTGCTCGGCCAGCCTGTCGGCGAATTTTCCTTCATGCTCGGCCTGGTCCGGATGCGCGGCGCATACACGTTCCACCTCGCTCTTGGAGTCCCTGCCGCCTTCCGCCGCCTGCGCCGGCCCAAAGGCGGGAGTCAGAGCCGCAACCGCGACAACGAGCGCCGAAATGCTCAATTTCCTCATATCACTCTCCTGGACGAATTTTTGACCAGTCAAGCTTTGCCATCACGGCGTACGGCGGGGCAGCCTCGGAATCTACTTATACCCAAAAGGGGAAATCGCGCGGCGCGCGCGGCGATCAATCGCCTGCCGCGACCGCCAGCCGCGCCAGCGCGGGCAGGGATTTCACGCCGGTCCGTTTCATGATCGCGGCGCGGTGGTTTTCGACCGTGCGCTGGCTGATGCCGAGATCGGCCGCGATATTCTTGCTCGGATGTCCCGCGAGGACCATCTCCATGATCTGCCTTTGCCGATGCGTGAGACCCTCGAAATGGCCCGCCGCGGCCTCCCGCCAGGCGACCAGCTTGCTGGCGTCCTGCGAATGCTCCAGCGCGCGCTCGACGCAGGTGAGCAGCTCTTCGCGGCTGATCGGCTTCTCGATGAAATCGGACGCGCCGGCCTTCATCGCCTGCACAGCCATCGTCACGTCGGCCTTGCCGGTGATCATCACCGCGGGCGTCCGATGGCCGTTGTCACTCAGGCGCTGCAGCAATTCCATGCCGCTCATGCCCGGCAGGTTGGCGTCGATCAGCAGGCAGGCTTCCCGGCCGGGTTGGTAGGCTTCGAGAAAGGCTTCGCAGGAGTCGAAATCCTCGACGGTGCGGCCCACCTCTTCGAGCACGCTGCGGACCGCGTCGCGTATGCGCCTGTCGTCGTCGACGACGTAGATCACGGGGGGGCCGGAAGCCTCGTGGACAGGCTCTTGCGCCAGAGGCCGAGGCGCCGGTTGTTTCGCGCCCAATGTCTGTTGGACGGCCAGGGACACGTCGTCCAGCTTCACCGGCTTGTTGAGGAGCACGCACTCGGCGGCGGCGATCGCGCGCAAGGTCTTGGTCGAGATGTCGCCGGTGAGAATGATCGCCGGAATGAAATGGCGCAGCTTTTCGCGCAGCTTGCCGATCACTTCGAGCCCGTTCACGCCCGGCAGGTTGAAATCGGCGAGAATGAGGTCGGGTCGGCAATCCTCGCGCTCGATCAATTGCACTGCCTCCGAGCCATCGTAGGCGCGCGCCACGCGATGCCCTTCTTCGTTGAGCGAAATCGCGAGCAGTTCGCGCAGCTCCGGGTCGTCTTCGACAATCAGGATCGTCCCCTGCCGCTGCGCCTTTTCTCGTTGAGAGGGAGCGGAATTTTGCCGCGCATCCCTGGGCTTTGGCGCCGAAGTTCCGGCGGGGAGAGCCACTTCGATGGCGAAGACCGAGCCACGACCGGGGCGCGAACTCACCCGCACGCGGTGCCCAAGGAGATTGCCGATCCGCCGCACGATGGAAAGGCCGAGTCCGAGGCCGCGACTGCGTTCGCGCGCCTCATTGCCGATCTGATGGTATTCCTCGAAAATCGCATGTACTTCGTCATCGGGAATGCCGATCCCGGTGTCCCAGATCTCGATGCTCAGCATCCCCTTGCGTCTGCGGCAGCCAAGCAGGATTTTCCCGGCCCTGGTGTATTTCAGCGCGTTTGACACGAGGTTGCGGATCATCTGTTCGAGCAGATTCTGATCGCTGCTGATCGACAGCCCGCAAGGGACCATGCGTAGGACGAGCGTTTTCGCCTGGGCCTGGTAGGTGAACTCTTCGTACAATTTCGCGAGCAGGTCATTGACGGGAAAGCGGGTGATTTCGGCTTGAACCACGCCGGCTTCGATCTGGTTGACGTCGAGCAGCGTGTTGAGCATGCCGGTCATCGCGGCAAGCGTCTCGCCGATCCGGCCCACCAGCTTTTGTTCGCGCTCGCTTTGCACCGCGCGTGTGAGCAGCCCCTGAAGCAAGGCCAGCGTCTGCAGCGGCTGGCGCAGGTCGTGGCTGGCGGCGGCGAGAAAGCGCGACTTGGCGGCGTCGGCGTTTTCCGCCCGCCGCTTGGCCGTCGCCAGCGCGTCATTGACGTCTTTGCGCTCGGTGATGTCCTGGAAGGTGATGACCACGCCTTCCACGCCGTCCTGTTGCGTCCGATAGGGCAGGATGCGGCGCGTGTACCAGGCGCCGCTGCGCGCCTCGATCTCCCGTTCGATCGGCTGACGCTTCGCCAGCACGGCCTTGGCGTCGGGCAGAAGGGCGCTGTCCGCCGCGAGCGAGGAGAGATCCGCCAGGGGCCGCCCGACATCGCCGGGAATGACGTTGAACAGCAATTTGGTCGCGGGCGTGAAGAACCGGATGTTCAGGTTCACGTCGAGAAAGATCGTGGCGACATCCGTGCTGTAGAGCACGTTTTGCAGATCGTCGGAGGTAACCCGTTGCCGGTCGAGCGTCTCCTGAAGCTGGTTGTTGAGCGCCGTCAGCTCCTCGTTGAGCGATTGCAGCTCCTCTTTCGAAGTGAGCAGCTCCTCGTTCGTCGACTGGAACTCCTCGTTGACCGACAAGGCCTCTTCGTTGATCGCCTTCTGCTCTTCGCTGGAAATCTCGAGATTGCGAATGGCGCCCTGCAATTCCGCGCGGGTGGCTTCCAGCTCCTTTTCGAGCTCCAGGGCATGCGGCGTCTCGGCCGGCGTCCCGGCGCGATCCTGCCGTCCCTCCCGCTTGGCTTCGTCGAGAAAACAGATCAGCGCCAGTTCCTCGCCGTCGATCAGCACCGGCCGCGCCGATATGCCGAAGCTCAGCGCCCCGCCGTCGCGATCTACGCGGCAGCCGCCGACGGACACCGGCGCGTTTTCGTGGAAGACCCGCTGAATGAGCGACCTGAGCTTGGAGCCCAGGCCCTTGCGCGCCATCGCGAGCAGATCATGCGTCGGCTGCCCCGCCGGCACCGAGAGATAGCGATCGGTCGGCCCAACCGAGAACAGGCAATCGAACTTGCGGTTGATCAGCACAGCCGCCGGCGCATAATTCTCCAGCACCAGCCGCCGGCATGTCTCGGCGAGAACGGACTGCCGCGAAGATGAAGGTCGCTGGCTCTGGCGCGCCGGAACACGCACGCCGTCAGCGCCGAGGAAGCCGAAATCGCCAGGCCGGCCGCGCGCCGTATGACGAAAGATACGCTCGTTCTTGGCGATCGCCGTGAAGCGTCCCTCCGGCTCTCCGACCGTCTCGGCGCTGCCAAGCAGCAGCACGCCGCCTTCGCGCAATGCGAAATGGAACAGCGCCATGACCTTCGCCTGCGCCTCGGCGCCCAGATAGATCAGCAGATTGCGGCAGGACACGAAATCAAGACGCGAGAACGGCGGGTCGGCCAGAACGTCCTGCACGGTGAAGACCACGTCGCCTCGCAGGTCCGAAGAGATCCGGTAGCCGCGCTCCTCCTTGACGAAGAAACGGGCGAGCCGTTCGGCCGTGACGGCGGTCTCGATGGTGGGGGGATAGAGACCCTCTCGCGCCTGAGCCACCGCATCCGAGTCGATGTCCGAGGCGAAGACCTGCAGCTTGACAGTGTTTCCGGACGAGGCGATCGCCTCGCGGAACAGCATGGCGAGGGAATAGGTTTCCTCCCCCGTGCTGCAGCCGGCGATCCAGATGCGCAGCGGCTGGTTCGCCGGCTGATCGCCGACGAGGCCGGGAATGACGTTTTCGGCCAGGAACTGGAAGACTTTCGGGTCGCGGAAGAAACTCGTGACGTTGATCAGCAGATCCTTGACGAGAAGATCGAGCTCGGCGGGATCGTCGCGCAGCTTTTTCAGGTAGAGGTCCATGTCGCCGGTTTCGAGCGCCATCCGGCGCTCGATCCGGCGCTGCAGCGTGCCCTGCTTGTACAGTCTGAAATCATGAGCGGTTTTTGTGCGCAGCAATTCCACGATTTGCGCCAACCAGCCCGGCGCCGGCTCTGGCGGCGGCGCGCCCTGCGAGGGCCCGTGCGCCGCATGTTTGAGGAGCGCATCCGGAATCTCCGCCACGGACAGAACAAGATCCACCGCGCCGGTCAGGATCGCATTGCGCGGCATCCCGTCATATCCGGCCTCAACCGGATCCTGCACGATGACCAGACCGCCTTTTTGCTTCACCGCCTTCAACCCGGCGCTGCCGTCGGCGCCCGTCCCCGAAAGGATCACGCTGACGACGCGGGTGGAAAACGCCTCCGCCAGCGAATGCAGCAGAAAATCGAAAGGCAGGCGGGCGCCGTGACGTTCCTGCGGCTGGGACAGCTTCAAGGCGCCCGCCTTGACGGAAAGATAGGCCCCCGGCGGAATGACATAGAGATGCTCGCGCTCGATCGGCATGCCGTCCGTCGCCTGGAGGACTGTCATGCTCGTATGACTGGCGAGCAGTTCGACCAGCATGCTTTCATGCGTCGGATCGAGATGCTGGACCAGAATGAAGGCGAGGCCCGCGTCAGGCGTCAGGGCGTCCAACAGCATCCGGCAGGCGTCGAGCCCCCCCGCCGAAGCGCCGATGGCCACAATTGGGAATGCGGCGGATTGTTCCGTCGACTCAAGCGTCTGCGGCAATCGTCCGTTCGATTTTGATCGAGACGATCTTGCCGTACGCGCATTGACGTCTCGCATGCGGAATCTTTCCTTGAGGCTCGCCTGCGTCCCCAGAACTGCGGAGACTAGCACCTTATCGGCGCCTTTGGCGGACTTTCGTCTGGCGCGGCCATGAGTAGTTTCCGAGCCTGCGCCGTTTAGCACGCGCCGCCTATGCTCCAGATCAAGTCCTTGCTGGTTGACGAAAAGTCGCAAGCTGGCTGGAGAAAAAGCATTTTGCGAGCAGCCTCTTGAAAAAGCTCCGCGTGATGGTCGTGGAAGACGACTTCGTGATTGGCCGCTTGCTTGCCGAATTGGTCGAAGCTGTCGGCCACGAGGTCTGCGCGATCGAGTCCAGCGAGAGCGGCGCCGTCGCCGCCGCTGTTCGGTTGAAGCCGGACCTGATGCTCGTCGACGCACAGTTGCGGGAAGGAAGCGGGATCAGCGCGGTCGAAACGATTTTGCGGTCAGGTCCTATTCCTCACATTTTTGTGACCGGCGACGCCGCCACGGTCAGAGCCCTTAGACCTCACGCGACAGTGCTGCAAAAGCCCTATTTCGAAACCGACCTTGTTCTCGCCATCCAGAGCTGTCGATCCGACAAAAAGCCCTGAGCCCCATCGTCGCGCCAAAAGGCTCGGCGTTCGGGCCGTGAGTAATTTCCGATCCTGTCGGCTCCAGAGCGCAGCCGCTAGCGTTCGCTGCATCGGCGTCCCACCCTGGCCGACAAGCGATGGAGAACGCACATGCAATTACATCAAACCGCGTTGGCGGGCGAACCGCGCTTGCGCGTCGTCTTCGCCAGCAAGTCGATCGCTCTCGGCCTTCCGACTGGCTCGACGCTCGGCGACATCGCCGAATGGATCGGGGATCGAGCCCGCGAGCACAATGGCGCACTGCGGTCCATCGACGTCAAAATGGCCACAAGGCGCGGCGCCGACCCTGTCGAAGCGCACTGACAGATCAAGGGCGTTCAGCGCCAGCCGCCCAATTCCGGACCGGCGCGCGTGAAGTCGAAAACACATTCTGGAGCCAAAATGAAACTCAAAATCCTTTTCGCCGCCTTGTTCCTTGTCTTGCCGATTGCGGCAGGCGCGCAGGGCGTGGTTCGCGGGGCCGACGAAGGCGCGCATGAGGGCGATCACGCGGCGGGCCCGGTTGGCGCAGTCGTCGGCGGCGTTGTCGGCGCGGTGGGCGGCGGCGTCGCCGGACTGCTCGGCGTCGAACAGCGCCCGCGCTTCAGGGCCTATGTCATTCACGAACATCATGACTCCTATGCCTACGACCATCAGGTCGCAATTGGCGCGATCCTGCCGGATGACGGCGTGACCACTTACGAGGTGCCCTCCGAATACGGCGTCCGCGCGTATCGCTACGCAATCGTCAACGACCGCACGGTTCTGGTTGATCCGAGAACCCATCGCATCGTCGACGTGATCCAGTAAGGCCGAAGGCCTCCAGGCCGCCGCGCACAAATTCTTGAACGCCCCGCATCGGTCGATGCGGGGCCGTCGAACTCTGGAGATCGGTCATGATTGTGCAGGACATGATAGGCTGCGGCCGCGGCGTCACGATTGACGACGCGATCGGCAGACCTCTGGCGTCCATTGGTGAGCGGCACATGCTTCCGACGATCGACAGTCTCGAACATTATTGCGTCTTCCTCGACCTGGATGGCACGCTTGTCGAGATCGAGGACCGGCCGGAAGATGTCCGTATCGACGAAGGGACGCTGCGCTTTATCGAAAACTTGCGCGACAAGGTCGGGCGGGCGCTGGCGCTGGTCTCCGGGCGGGACATCCACGTCATCGACCGCCTGCTGTATCCGCTCGTTCTGCCTGTCGCGGGCGTTCACGGGCTGCAACGCCGCGACGCTTCCGGCCGGCTTCATACCCCGGTCATTGACCAGAGCATCGTCGAGGCCATCGCGGTCGAGGTTGAAACGGCGTTTCTCGCGGAGCCCGGCGTGGTCATCGAGCGGAAAACCGGCGCCGTGGCCATCCACTTCCGCCTGCGGCCCGATTTCGAAAAGAAGTGCGCCGCTCTCGCTCGAAAAATCACGCGCGGCCGGCCGGAACTGCATCTGATCAAAGGGAAAATGGTTTACGAGATCAGGCTGCATGGCAATGACAAGGGCGCGGTCATCGCAACCTTTCTCGAGGAACGCCCGTTCAAAGGGCGAACGCCGATCTTCGCCGGCGACGATGTGACCGACGAACCGGGATTTGTCACGGTCAACGCCCGCGATGGCCTTTCCATCAAGATCGGCGAAGACGCCACCGCCGCGAAATATCGCGCCGCGAACATTGTTCAATTGCGCAACTGGCTTGACGGACTGTCGCCGGGAGAAAGCGCCGCGCCGTCGAAGACCGCCGGAATGCAGTGAGCGCGATCGAACTGGACTCTGGGAGTCGGTCACATGACCCGTCTTGTCGTTATCTCCAATCGCGTCGCCGATCCCGGCGCCGGCCAGGCTTCCGGCGGGTTGGCGGTATGCCTTCTCGACGCGATGCGGGATCGCGGCGGACTGTGGTTCGGCTGGAACGGCCAGCTTGTCGCCGATGAGAGCGAGATTTCTCCCTCCTCCGTGAAGCACGGCCGCTGCACGCTGATGACCATGCCGCTTACCGAACGCGATCATCGTGAATTCTACCTGGGCTTTTCGAACGAGGTCTTGTGGCCCATCCACCATTACCGCATCGATCTCGCGCATTTCACGCTCGAGGCCGCGGAAGGCTACCGACGCGTCAATGCCCGCTTCGCCGAAGTCCTGACGCCGCATCTGCGCCGCACCGATCTCATCTGGGTGCATGATTACCATTTGATCCCGCTTGGCGCCGAACTTCGCCGGCGCGGCGTCGGCAACGAGATCGGGTTCTTCCTGCATATTCCCTTCCCGCCGCCCGAAGTGCTGACCGCCGTGCCGGAATACGAATGGCTGGTGAACTCGCTGCTCGACTATGATCTGGTCGGTTTCCAGACCGCCGCGGATCATGCCAATTTCTGCCGTTTCGTCTGCGAAATCCTGGGCGGCGAAAAAATCTCCGCCTCCACGCTGCGCGTAAATGGACAATATTTGAAAGCCGGCGTCTTTCCGGTCGGCATCGACGTCGAGTCCTTTGTCGCCATGGCGCAGGATCCCGTCGCCAGAAAGACAATCCGGCGGGTGGAGCGACACGCCAAGCAGCGAATTTATGCGATCGGTATCGACCGGCTGGATTACAGCAAGGGGCTGCCGGAAAAATTTCGCGCCTTCCGGCGACTGCTCGACTCCTATCCCGACAACAGCAAGCCCGTGACCTTGATCCAGGTGGCGTCGCCGACCCGCGACGATCTGAAAGCCTATATTGACATCCGCCATGAGCTCGAAGCGCTGTCGGGAAAGATCAACGGCAAATTCGGCGATTTCGACTGGACGCCGCTGCGCTACATCCATCGTTCGGTGGCGCGCGAAACGCTCGCCGTTCACTACCGCGCCAGCCGGATCGGCCTTGTCACGTCCCTGCGCGACGGCATGAATCTCGTGGCGAAAGAATATATCGCCGCGCAGGACGAGGCCGATCCCGGCGTTCTTATCCTGTCGCGCTTCGCCGGAGCCGCCGAGGACCTTCAGGAGGCCTTGATCGTGAACCCCTATGACACCGACGAAGTCGCGCACGCCATGCGACGCGCGATCGAGATGCGAAAGGACGAGCGCATCGAACGCCATCGCGCGCTGATGAAGCGCATTCGTCAGCACGACGCCTGCAACTGGATGCTCAGCTTCCTGCGCGAATTGCGTTCCTGTCGCGGCGACTTGCGCGCCAGGCTCGTTGCTGTCACGACGCCGCAGAAAACCCAGACTCCGGTCAAGCTCGTCGCCGGCCTGGCGTATCGTGAGTAGATTCCGAACCTTTCCCGCGACCATACAGAGCCTAAGCTTGGCGCAGGAGTTCAAACATGACCCCATGTCCAAAATCGTCGTCCGCGCAATTGAAAGACGACCTCATCGCGCAAATTCCAAAATTGCGCGCCTTCGCCATTTCCCTGTGCGGCAACGCCGACCGGGCGGACGATCTCGTCCAGGAGACCCTGGTCAAGGCCTGGAGCCATCTCGGCTCTTTCATCGAAGGCACCAACCTCATTGCATGGCTCTTCACGATCCTGAGGAATGTCTACTTCTCGCAATACCGCAAGCGGCGGCGCGAAGTCCCCGATACCGACGGCATTTTCTCCGCCAGGCTCGCCGTCGCGCCGACGCAGGTCGCGCATATGGACATGCTCGACGTTCGAGCGGCGCTGAAACGATTGCCCGCGGCCCAACGCGAGGCGCTGATCCTGATCTGCGCGGCCGGCTATTCTTACGACGAAGCCGCGATCATCTGCGATTGCGCGGCCGGCACGATCAAGAGCCGCGTCAGTCGGGCGCGGGCCGAACTCGCCGCGGCGCTCTCCGTCAGCTCCGGCGCGGATTTTGGCCCGATGGAATGGACGGCGGCGCTGGATGCGGCCTAGGTCACACCGAGCCTGAGTGTTTTCCGATCCTATCGCCATCCGTGCCGGCTTCTATGGTCATTGTTCAAGTTCGAGCCGTCATCGCTCGCTTGAGAGATGATTTCGGGGGAGAGCAAAATGATCGGCCGACTGATATTCGTTCTCCTCCTGAGCGGCGCTCTCGTCATTGCGGCGTCCTGGAATAGTGGCGGCGGCGGCTCCGCCTCAAAATTCGGCCGTCAGTCCAGCCGGCCGGACCAGCTGATCAGGATGTTGACGATCGACCCCGACCGGGCGCCGCCTGCCCCCGCGCCCCCCCCGCCTGCCAGCCATTCGAGCCAGCAACGGATGATCGCCCAGAACTAGGAGGCTTCGATGCGCATGCTCGTCACCCTGTTGATGATCGCCTATCTCGTCGGCGTTGGCGTCGCGCTCGCGCCGACGATCAAAACGAACTGGAGCACTGTCCCTGCGTCGCAATTCGCCGGAAGCATCAGCGATGAACTTCCGGGCGCCTTGTCCTGGCCGGCGACGGCCTATCGCAGCATTGGCGACCATCCGGCCGATCCCGAAAAACCCAACGCGCCGGCGAAGCCGAGCGCCAACCAATAGCTTTTACGCCGCCGAACAATCTATATTTCGGCACATGGTTTGTCGGCTTTGCAACGCGCCTTTCCAAGGCAACTTTTAGAAGAAATCGCCGGGCGATATCGGCTTGATGCCCGACAGCTCCATCTCCACCGCAAACAGCACGGCGCGTGCGATCGAAAGAACGGCCCTGTCGCATCCGCTGACGGCGGCCGAGGGGTCGTGCGCGATTTCCGCGACGATTTCATTGGCGACGACGAAACTTCCGGTGCGATAAAGGCCGCGAAGCCGCCCCGGCGCCGGCGCGCTGAAGAGGACGTCGCCGACCCTGCCCAATGGCGTCCCTTCGTCGAGAAGGCCTCCGATCTGAGCGAGCCCTTCGAATATCCCGGCTTTCGACGCCATGACGTGCAGGTATCGCCCGGCTTTCCCGTTGCTGGATGAGGCGCGTGCGGGTCCGTTGCGGATGACGGCGCCAGGATCGGGTCCGTCCATTTCGATGACAAGGTCATAATCCTCGCCGGCGACCGCCGGGCCGCCCAGGGCGATGGTCAGGTCGGCGCGTCCCCTGATCTTTTCGTAACGGCGCTCCTCGGCGGGACGAACGTCGATAAGCGCGTCCCAGGGCCAGCGTTCGAGGACTTCGGCCAGCGGGTTGGTCAGAAGCGGGATGAAAGCGCGGTTCCGCAAGCCGGCGAGGAACATGGCGCTGCAGGTGGCGCGGCGCGCCTCGACGCCCTCGAGCAGCGCCTCGCCCTCGTGCCAGGCGTCGGAAAAATCCATTTTCCGGCAAAGCGCTCGCGGCGCCTCCGTCTGGTGCAGCGCGACGGCGAACCCCGACAGCAGGAACATCCGCGCAATAGCGGAAGCCGCGTCGCCGACGCCCAGCACCAATATGCTCGAATCTTTCACGGCTATAGGTCTCGATGATCCCGCTGCGCGCCCCATGGCAAGCAAGCTGCGCGCCATGGCAAGCTCAATGTTTCGGCCTCAAGCGTTTTCCAGCGAAGCAGCTACCGGTTCGCGTGACCCGAAGGGCCGCGTTAGCGAACAAAACGCGTAAAAACAGGAATCTAGAGCCCAGATCCGATTCAATCGGATCGGAAAAGGCTCTAGACATGACGGGCCCAGGTCACCAAAGCGACGCGCCCGGAGGACGTCAGGCCGTAAAGCCCCCGTTCGATCCGCTCGAACCAGCCGTAGACATTGCCCTGCAGGATTTTGGCGGCGTCCGGAGCCAGCGGCCGAAGCGCGCGCGGCCGGCTCGGCGCGCTGGCGAGCGCATTGGCGACGGCCAGCGCCTGCTGGCGATAGGCGGTCATCTGGGGCAATCGGTTCGAACCGCCGACGATGGGATCGCCCTTGCGGCGGCGATGCTCCTCGATGAGGCGCGAACGCCGCTTGGCGTCGCGCCTCGGCTTCCACGGCGCGGGCTCCACGATGACTTCGACCTGGCTGTTGGCGGTCACGGCGAGAAGGCCGAAGCCCAGGAACCGACAGAGCTTTTTCACGCGCGAGTCGTTTTCACGGCCGCGTCCGCGCTTGGAGGCCGCGACGGCGAGCCAGACCTCGTCGCAGGCCGATGTGCGATCGACCGCCTGCAGCACCAGTTCGAGCGTAAAGCTTTGCTTCATCTCGCCGATCACGACGAGTTCCGGCGCGCCCCCGGAAAGAGCGACGAGATCGCAGTTGCACACCTCGCCCTTGACCTCCAGGCCAAGGCTTTCCAGGTGGCGCTTGATCGGCAGATAGAGGTCTGTTTCCAAGATTGATCCTGTCGAAGCGGGCGGGACTCAACTTGGCAACGCCTCGTTAACAAAGCGTGGATGCTGCGCGCGCGCCCAAAGCATTTTCCAGCGAAGTGGACACCGGTTCGCGTGAAGAAAATGCGTCAAAACAAAATCTAGAGCCCCGATCCGATTGGATCGGATCGGGGCTCTAGGCCGCGCGCGCGTTTGTGTGGATGAGCGTCCCTACATGCTCGCCGCGCAAGGCGGCGGTGAGCCGGCCCGGCACGAGTCCGTTGATGATCTGGACGTGTTCGAGGTGACGCGCGGTGGCCATGACTTCGACAAGCGCGCGGTCGAAAGGCAGCGTGTTGGTAAACTTCGTCAGGTCCGCGGCGGTCATCTCGCGGATCCATTTCGCCTTCTCGCCTTCCGGCCCCTTGGGATCGACGTCATAGACCCCGTCGACGTCCTCGACGATGGTGAGGCCGGCCGCGCCGAGCGCGTCGGCGAGCAGGAAGGCGCCGGTGTCGCCGCGATGCGGCGGGATGCGCGAACCCGGAAACTCGTGGTGGTGATAGGGCGGAAAGGCGCTGCCAACGGCGGCGCGGGCCGCGCAGAGGTGGATGGCGAGTTGGTTGGCGATGGTGGGATGCTCAAGATAGGAGACGCCGTCGGGCGCGAGCAGCGACGCGAGAATATGGCCGTTCTGTCCGGCCTCGCTGGCGGCGAGCGGCGCGAGGGAGCCGACGGGCAGGCCGAGGTCGAGGCCGACGCCATAGAGATGGCGGGCGCGAATACCGGCGCCCGTCAGGATCAGCAGCCGGTGCTCTGGCAGGAGCTTTCGGATCTCCTCGACAACGGGCAGGATCGCTTCGGCGCCGCGATCCATGATGGAGCGGCCGCCGATCTTCACGACCTGCAGCCAGGGAAGCAGCCGCACCGGGCGCCCGCCCGCGACGGGGCGGGTCAGGCTGTCGTCGAGAAGGGTTTGGCGCGCGAGAGGCGACGTGACGTGCTTGATCCCGAGGCTGTGTTCGGTCATGGGAGTGATCCTCAGCTTGCGGTGATGATGGTGCCGACATGCTCGCCGGCCAGCGCGCGCGTCAGGTTGCCCGGGACGAGGCCGTTCACAACTTGCACTTCGCGGACGTGGCGCGACGCCTTGAGCAGGTCGAGCACCGGGAATTCGAGAATCGAATCGTGCAGGCCGCGCGCCTTCATTTCATCGACCGAGATTTTCGGGATGAATGTCGCGCCCTTGGCGGTTTTTGGATTGTCGGTGTAAAGGCCGTCCTCGTCCTTGACGAAGATCATCGCCTTGCAGCCGAATTGCTCGGCGACGAGGAAACAGCCGGCGTCGGTGCGGTAGGGCGGCAAAACGCTGTCGGCGGATGGGCGCATCCAGAGCTTGTAGGGCGGCATGCCGCTGAAGATGACGGCGTTGATCTCGCCCAGATAGAGCGGCACGGTGGAAAGCCCGGCGGCCTCGACCATGGGAATGCCGTGCTTGGCGAGGAGCTGCCCGAGCATGGCGGCGTTCTGGTCGGCGACCGAGGCGCCAAGCTGCGACAGCACGCCCGCCGGCAGGTTCAGCCCCGCCGCGATCGAATAGAGGTGCCGCGCGCGGGTGCCGGCGCCGGTCCCGATCAGCAGCTTGTGCGTCTTGCGGGCGGCGACGATCTCGTCCACCAACGGATAGACGGCTGCGCGACCGCGGTCGATGAGGCTCTGGCCGCCGATCTTGATGACCGTGGCGTCCGGCCAGATGCGGAAGTCGGACGCTGTCTCCGTCGCGGCGAGCAGCTGCGCGTCGGTCAGCGAGCGCTGCATCAGCAGCCCTTCCAGTTCCGTCGTCGTTTCGGCCATGTCCACGCCCTTCGCCATTGCACCATTTCAAGAGAAGCAAACAGATACAATCTCAAAACCCATCCGGCAATCCGTTGATCGCGCATGGAATGTGCTTCATAGGGAAACCTCAGCGCCAAGCTTGGGTTCCCTGCGCTTTTTTGTGCGTTTTCTGAAGTTTTGTGTCATTTCTTCGATGGACGAGGTAGCGGGCGGAAATGGCTGCCAAGCCACGAAATTCATACGACCTAGTCACGCTAAAGACCCTCCCCGGGGGGAATGGAGCCGATTCGATTGTCAGGAAGCTGACAAGGCCTCGCCTTTTCTCCCCGCACTCCCGGCTTTTTGCCCGCTTGGCACATTCGTTGCTCCGCTCCGTCAAACGGACCGGAGCTTCGCATGATCGACCTCACGCCCAACGCCATTTCCGCGGTGAAAACCATCATCTCGACGGCCAAGACCCCCGCGGAGGGGCTGCGACTTCAGGTCGAGGCCGGGGGGTGCTCGGGTTTCCAATACAAGATGGAGCTTGAGACCGAAGTTCGCGAAGGCGACGAAATCGTCGAAGCCGATGGGGTGAAAATCTTCATTGACGACATTTCCGCCGACCATCTGCGCGGCATGAGGGTCGATTTCGTCTCCTCGCTGGAGCGTTCCGGCTTCGTTTATGAGAACCCCAACGCCACGGCTTCATGCGGCTGCGGAAAATCCTTCTCCTGAATGCGTGTTGAAATTGGAGGACGGCGCCATGGCGACGGTCTATCTCGACAATAACGCGACAACCCGCGTCGATGAAAAAGTCGTCGCGGCCATGCTGCCGTTTTTTACCGAGTCTTTCGGCAATCCGTCCTCCACCCATGATTACGGCGCCTCTGTCGCCCCCGCGATGAAAGCGGCGCGTGCGAAGGTGCAGGCGCTGCTCGGCGCCGATTTCGACCACGAGATCGTCTTCACCTCCGGCGGCACGGAATCCGATACGACCGCCATCCTCTCCGCGCTCGAAACCCTTCCGGACCGACGCGAGATCGTCACGAGCGCCGTCGAACATCCAGCCGTGTTGAACCTTTGCCAGCATCTGGAGAAAACCGGCCGCGCCAAAGTGCATCTGATCGGCGTGGATGCCGACGGAAAGCTCGACATCCCAGCCTACCACGCGGCTCTCTCCGCGCAGACGGCGCTGGTCACGATCCAATGGGCCAATAACGAGACCGGCGTGGTCTTTCCGATCGTGGAACTGGCCGCGGCGGCGAAAGCGGTCGGCGCGCTGTTCCACACCGACGCGGTCCAGGCCGTCGGCAAGATGCCGCTGTCGCTGAAGGGCGCCGCCATCGACATGCTGTCGCTGTCCGGTCACAAGCTGCATGGCCCGAAAGGCAT
>Ga0182030_10014811_pt1 | contig 15337 bp, 9 predicted proteins | sample 812S3MmetaG_FD_121299 | JGI IMG/M metagenome (GOLD analysis project Ga0182030, IMG submission 121299) | Permafrost microbial communities from Stordalen Mire, Sweden - 812S3M metaG (Illumina Assembly) | ecosystem: Environmental > Terrestrial > Soil > Wetlands > Permafrost | place: Sweden... | reverse complement strand
CTGGCCCGACGCGAAGAGCTGCTTGAAGTTGCTGAAGCAGCAGGCCATCGGCTCGCGTCGCGCGTCGATGATCTTTGCATTCGGCAGGATCAGGTGAATGAGGCCAATATGCCGGAAGTTGTTGGGCATCTTGTCGATGAAGAACCGATTGCCCTTGCGGTAAACCTGTGTATCCACGATGAACTTCTCGCCGAACTGCTTTATCCGCTCCGCGCTGAGTTCAGAAAGCACTGCGGGGTATCGCGGCTTCGAGTCTTGCTGCTCACGGCCATTGAGCCTCTGTACGAGCCGCGGAATTTCCGCAAGCTCCATCGTTCCTTCCACCTGCGAGTGCGAGGCCAAGATCTGCTCGAGAAGCGTGGAGCCGGCCCGTGGCAATCCGACGATGAATATGGGGTCCGGCCGGTCGCAGCCGACACCTTGGCGCGCCGCAAAGAACTCACGCGTGCATACGGACGCCTGAAGACGCAGGCTTCGCTCCATCGAATTCGCCGAATAGCGGCTCTCGCTCTTTTTAAATGCGTTGCCGCTCTCGTAGTAGCGGAAGGACTCCTCGTAACAGCCTCGATCCTCGAGTGCCTTACCCAAAGCAAAGCACAGGTGGTATCGATCGACGAGCGCCGTTGCGTCCGCTCGTTCCTGGCTTCGCATGTGCGCGATCTCATCATCCGTGAAGTGATAAGTCTTGAGATTCGCGAGGCTCCAGTAGGCATCGCCAAAGCTGGGTCGAACCGCCGCAGCAGCTCGATAAGACTCGATCGCCGCCGATTGCTTCCCGAGCGTCTTGAGTGCGTGGGCGATCGACAGGTGTAGGTCCGCCTGCCCCGGATCTTGCGCCAAGAGTTCGTGGAACACCCGCAGTGCCTCGCCATGGTCGCCGAGACCGACGCAGGCATTGGCATAGACGATCCGAAAGGCGCGGTTCTCGGGCTCGACCCTGCATAGTTTCCGGGCCTCTTCGAGCGCCCGCGCGTGCTTGTGTCGTTGTAATAGAACGACGGCATAGTCATAACGCGCACCATGATAGTCCGGCGCGAATACAAGGACGCTCTCGAGCAGGAATTCGGCGTCGTCCAAGACATCGAGCTTCATGCCGATCTGGGCAAGTAGTCGCATCGCTTCGATGTGATCGCCGTGCGTTTGCAGGAATTGACGCACGACCCGTTCCGCACCATAGACGTCGCCTTCGGCCAACATGCTCGACGCGCTGACAACCGGCGGCGGGAGTTTCGCGAGTTGCGCGGCCTCGCGCGCCGCACTCTCAGCTTCGGCGCCGCGCCCAGCGGACCGGCATAGATCCTGTAATGCCTTCCAGCTCGCGGGGAGCGCGGCATTCAAGGTCACGGCGCGCTGGTAGGCTTCTATCGCAGCCGCCGTTTCCCCGACAGCGCGATAGCAATGGCCACGTTCTTGGAACAAGCGGCCGTAGTCGGGATGAAGCTCCTCAAAGCGCACGAGCGTCCGCAGCGCGTCGGCGATGCGACCGAGGCGGCGCTGGCTGACCGCTGCCAAGTAGAGAACGTCGCGGTTCTCGGGAATTTCGGCGAGTAGAGTCTGCGCGGCCGCGAGCGTCTCGGCGAACTGGCACTCCTTCAGCAATGCGCGTGCGCCGTGAACTGCCGCCTCGATGCGGGACGTAAGCGGATTTTGTTCAGCTGCTGCCATGAACGAGTCCCACCCAAAGTCTGGAGTCCACCACGCGAATCGCGCGGACAGAAAAAGGCGGCCATCGTTGGCCGCCGTTGATTCTACTGGAATGATACGAAGCAGATTGCCGTTCCGCGCCTCGCCGCAGACGCCCTTCCTCGGCGGCGCGGAATCGATCAGGACGCTATTGCCCTCCGAATTTGTAGCTAAACCGCAGACCCAGAGTACGCGGACGGTTGATCGTATTTGCCTTGACAGTTTCGCTGTAGTCCGAGACCAGGTCCGCCCGTGTATTGGTAAGGTTATCCCCGTAAAGCTGCGCCTGCCAAGCGTCTTTCGAGATACCGAGAGAGGCAAAATAGGTCGAATACCCAGGGTCGTCGAAGGCAACGGAGGCACCCTGCAGCGTCGTGCTCACTTTGTCCACCGTCGCATACGAGTGGGCCTGGTGCATGGCGCCGACCTGCCAGAACGCCTGGTACTCGTTGATCGCGAACTCGTAGCGAGCGCGGATGTTGCCCTGGAACGGCGGCGACAGTGCAAGCGACGAGCCCAAGGCTCCGAACGGGTTGACGATATTGATCGGCTGCCCCGTTGAGGGATTGACCAGTGCGAGCGTCTTCACGACGTCACTGCTGTTCCACGAGGCCGCGGCCGTCACGGTCAGCGCATGGGTCACCCGCGCCACGAACGACGTCTCCGCACCCCTGACCCGATAGTTGGGTCCATTGGTCGTAAAGGTCAGATTGCCAGTTACGCCCGGATCGAAGATGTGCATCTGTACGTTGTTCCAGTCTTCCTGGTAGACCGCCCCATTGAATTGCAGGCGACGATCCAGCCACTCGGTTTTCCAGCCGATCTCGTTGTTGGTCAGCGTATCGGGCGCGTAGGCGAGAGGCGGTGTGAAGAGCCCGAAGATCGGAGAGGTCGGCTTGATGACGGAGGCTGCACGATTGAACCCACCCGGGCGGAAGCCCTGCGACCACGTGTAGTACAACAAGGCGTCCGGGGTCACGTGCCAGCTTACGTTAGCACGGCTCCTGAAGCCCGAGTAAGTCGTGTTGAGGTTCTTCGCATCCAGGTTGTTCCCGTTGGTTTCGGGGAGAGTGCAGGGAGAGGTCGGCACATTGCCGTCGTAGGGGCCGTAGATCTCACAGCCGAAACTGCCGACGTTGGAGCCCCTTTCGAAGTTCTCGGTGCGGTAGTAGCGTGTACCGGCCGTGACCGTCAGCACCTTCGGGATCACATCGAAATCCGCCGAGCCGAAGGCCGCTTTTTGAGAGTAGCCGCGCGTGATGTCGTCAATGAACGCGTCGCCCAGGGGCCGTACAGCAGGATTGTCGGTCGTGGTGCCCGGCGGTGGCGCAATAGGGACGAAGTTCGGGCTCGTCCCGTAAAACCAATCGGTATTCTCATGAATGGAGAATTTCTCATAGAACAGACCGCCAATCCCGCGCAGGCGCCAGTCGTCTGGCGTGCTCAGGCGTATTTCCTGGCTCAGATGCGTGCTGTTCTCGTGATCTGTCCAAAAGGCGCTCGGCGAAAAGCACTGTCCCTTGGAACCCGCCGTCGACTTTCCTCCGACAAACGGATAGCCTGGATAGTTGCACTGATAATAGGAAGCGTACGTACCGCGCGAATAGTTCGTGTAGTCCTGGGCCTGATCGACGCTCCGGTCGAGGTAGGCTCCGGTGTAGACGAACTTGAGCTGGTCTATACGGCCATTAATCGTCAACGCCGTGTTCTCGAACTTGTCCTTGTTGTACGACGGGTTGTACAGCTGTACCGACAGGTCGGGCAGAGGTTTCCCGGTACCATCGTACACTTCCTCCCAACTCACGCCCTCCGCATCCATGCTCTGGTACGTCTGCGTCAGCAGCGCATTCCAGTCGTCGTTGATTTTATACAGTGCGGACGCACGAATGCCCTTGTAGACGACTGGATTGATTCCATTCCCGACCTCGGCGTTATTGTTGATTGACGGGCCGGGCGGTACCACGCCTCCGAAATAATTGACGACGACCTTGTCGGTCGGCGCCCGAGTGAAGGTTCCCGGAATATTGTTGATGTAACCGCCTCGGGACTCGTTATAGATCACCGCGCGGACCGCCAGCGTGTCCGCGATCAACGGCAGGTTGATCATGGCGTCGAGATTAGTGCTCGGATCGCCACCGGCGGTTATCGCGTAGCCCGCGTTGACGTTCCCTTCTGTGACGTCAATCTTGGGCTTGTTCGTGATGTAGCGGACTACGCCGGCCTCTGCGCCGGCGCCAAAAAGTGTGCCCTGAGGACCTTCGAGGATCTCGATGCGCTCCAGGTCAGCGGCATAGACGTCGAGATTGCGATCCGGCAGCTGTGCAGATTGCTCATCGAGATAGACCGCGACGTTCGGGAAGGCGTGGGTGGCGCCTCCTCCTTGGACGCCCGCGTTTCCCCCTCCGGTCGATAGACCACGCATGTAGATGTTGCTCTGGCCCGGGCCGAGGCTGGCCGCGGTCACGTTCGGCACATACTTGACGAAGTCGTCGAACGTCGTCACGTTCAGCTGCTTGATCGTTTCAGCGGTGAGCGCCGTAATCGTGATAGGCACATTCTGGATGTTCTCTTCGCGACGCTGCGCAGTGACGACGATCTCGGCGATCGCGTCCGACGAGGCAGTGTTGCTGGGCGCATCTGCGTATGCGGCGGTTGCCTGCGCGCTCAGCACGGCCGAGATAGCGTAAGATAGTCTAGGATTTGCTTTCAAGCTGCTCTCCCTCGATGTTTTTAGCCGTTATCCGAATACTGCAGGCGTCGGCGCTCGCACAATCGACGACATTGGCCTGAACTGTTGTTTGCTCCCTAACGGCGATATCTTGAGGAATCGGTAGACGCTATTGTTCGGTTGCGTCAGCCTACTCTTTGATGGACTCTAATACACAACGGAACCGAAATCGAAACCTGCGTGTTCACACCCCGATGAATAAATTTCATTTGCAGCGCTATTGAAGCCGTTGCATCAATGTTGAGTGCGGTCGGCTCGGCAAAAAGATATACCCGGTTCGCGGCGAACTCTGTCACCGCGTCAGCGCCCGGTCGAACGAAACCGCTGAAGGAGATTCGGCGCGGTGGCGCATTCGAATCGGGGTTTAACGCCAGTTAGGGAGGCGTGAAATGAAACGCGATCAGAAAACGCCACTTCGGCCTCACAATTCTGTGCGAGAGCCCGCGTTCCGGCTAAGCGTCACGGACGGCGCCGAGCTGACCGAAGCGCTGCGGTGCGGTGCTACACGGCGCGAGGTGATGGGATGGTTGATGGCTTCGGGAATGACTGCGACAGTCGCCGGTACGATTATAGGTGGTGCAAGCAATGCCCTGGCGCAAACACCCAAGAAAGGCGGCCAGCTCCGGGTCGCGGGGTTCTCCTCCAGCACGAAGGACACGCTCGATCCTGCGAAAGGCAGCTTTTCGACGGACTATGCGCGCGGCTTCATGTTCTACAACGGGTTAGCTCGGCTCGACGAGAGCCTGAAGGCGCAGCCGGAGCTTGCAGAGTCGTGGGAAGCGAATGCGGACGCCACCGAATGGGTGTTCAGGCTCAAGAAAGATGTCACGTTCCACGACGGCAAGAAGCTCGATGCTCAAGATGTGATCTACTCGATCTTGCGCCATAAGGATCCAAAGGTGGCCTCGGCGGCGAAGACGCTCGCGGACGCGGTCCAGGAAGTCAAGGCAGACGGCCCCAACGTGGTGCGCGTCAAGCTTGCGGGCAGCAACCCCGATCTACCGGTCCTCCTCGGGACGTACAATTTCCTGATCGTCAAGAACGGAACGGCTGATTTCTCGGCCGCTGTTGGGACGGGTCCGTACTCCGTCAAGGAATTCAAGCCGGGCGTTCGGTCCGTCGCGCTGCGCAATCCGAATTATTGGAAGTCGGACAAGCCTCATGTCGAGGAGATCGAGTTTTTCGGCATCCAGGACGATGCTGCCCGCCTCAACGCGCTGCTCGCGGGCGACGTGCATCTGATGGGCCAGCTCGACCCGACGGCCATCCCACGGCTCGAATCGACGCCTGGCTACGCGGTGTTCGAGACGAAGTCGGGTCAGTTCTCGGAGCTGGTCATGATGGAGGATCGCGCACCTTCCAATAACGCGGATCTGCGTGCGGCATTCAAATACCTGTTCGATCGCCCACGGCTCGTGAAGACCCTGCTGAGGGGCCGCGGCGTTGTCGCCAATGATCAGCCGATCGATCCGACCAACCCCTTCTATTGCACCGATATTCCGCAACGGGTGCAGGACTTTGAAAAGGCGAAGTTCCACCTCAAGAAAGCCGGCATGGAAAACGTCACCGTTCCGATCTACGCGTCCGACGCGGCGGCACGGTCAATCGAGATGGCCGTTCTTCTCCAGCAGGCTGCGCAGCAGATCGGCCTCAAAATTGAGATTCAGCGTCAGCCGGCTGATGCCTATTGGTCGAACACCTGGATGAAGCGGGCGTTTCATTTCGCCGTTTGGAACCCCCGGCCGACGGCGGACATCATACTCACGCTTACTTTCAAGTCCGACGCCGAATGGAACGAAAGCCGCTGGAAGAGCCCGGAATTCGACGATCTGCTGCTCAAGGCGCGCTCGGAGTTCAACGACGACAAGCGCAAGACGATGTATTGCCGGATGCAGCAGCTCATCCGCGATGATGCGGGTCGGGCCATTGTCTGTTTCAGTAGCTTCCTCGATGGCGTTTCCTCCAAATTAAAGGGACTTCGACCGATCCCGCTCGGCAACTTCGGCGGCGGGCAGTTCGCCGAGGATGTGTGGCTTGACTCTTGAGCTATTTCCCCGGCTGTGCGGTGGTCCATTGATGGGGCGCACGACGTGATCAGGCTGATCGCCGGACGGCTCGGGCTCGGTGCTGTTACCTTTCTGGTCGTGACGCTCATTGTCTTTGCGGGCACCCAGCTTCTTCCGGGTGACGTAGCGCAGCAAGTGTTGGGTCCGAGTGCCACGCAGGCGACGCTTGCGGCGCTGCGCCATACGCTGGGTCTCGATCAAGCTCCCTATGTTCGCTATCTCAGTTGGTTGGGTAGGCTCTTGACCGGCAATCTCGGCGTTTCGCTCGTCAACGGCCTGCCCAACAGCGAACTGATCGGTCCGCGGCTTCTGCATACGCTGCTGCTCGCGGGCGCTACGGCCGTCTTTTCCGTGCCGTTCGCGCTCGTCGTCGGCGCTGCCGCTGCGATGCTTCGGGATTCTCTCTTCGACCGGGTCGTGACCATCGTGACGTTGTGCGTCGTCTCGGTTCCTGAGTTCTTTCTCGCCACCGTCTTGGTGCTGATCTTCGCGGTCAAGCTCGGCTGGGTGCCGGCGATCTCCTACATCACCGAGTTTCACTCGGTGGGCCAGCTTCTGCGCTCGCTCGCTCTGCCCGTCGTTTCACTGTCGTGCGTGGTGGTCGCGCAAATGGCGCGGATGACGCGGGCCGCGATTCTGAATGTGATGAACTCGCCTTATATCGAAATGGCCATTCTGAAAGGCGTGCCGCGGCGACGGATTATCCTGCGTCACGCCTTGTCCAATGTGATCGGTCCCATCGCCAATGTGGTGGCGCTCAATCTCGCCTATCTCGTCGGCGGCGTGATCATCGTGGAGACGATCTTCGCCTATCCAGGTATCGCCAAGCTGACGGTCGATGCGGTATCGACGCGTGACATGCCGTTGCTCGAAGCCTGCGCCATGATTTTCTGTTCGGCGTACCTCCTTTTCGTGTTGCTCGCCGACCTCTTCGCGATCGTGTCGAATCCGCGGTTGAGGCACCCGAAGTGAGGAGCGCGGGAAGATGAGCATCGAGGCTGCCGGGGATACCGCGCCGACTCGTCGCCGGCTTCGACTTTCCGGGACGGCGTGGGTCGGCGCGAGCATCGTAGCTTTCTGGATTGCAATGGCGATCGGGGGACCATGGCTCGCACCCTACGATCGAGGCACGCTGGTCTCGGACAACATATTCGATCCGATCGGATCGCAGTTTCTTCTGGGCACCGATTATCTGGGGCGCGACATGCTCTCGCGCCTGCTTGCCGGTGCTCGCACCACGCTCGGACTGGCCGGAGTCGGCACGGCGCTCGCGATCCTCATTGGCGCACCCTTGGGCATGCTGGCCGCGGTCATCGGTGGCTGGGTCGATATGGCGCTGAGCCGCGCAGTCGATGCGCTGCTCTCGATCCCGACTTTGTTGTTCGGCTTGGTGATCGTTGCTGCTATCGGGTCATACATTCCCGTGTTGCTGCTCGCAGCCGCGCTCGCCTATGCGCCGGGCCATTTTAGGCTCGCGCGTGCGCTCAGCATGGATATGAACGTCATGGATTTCGTCGAGGTCGCCCGCGCGCGCGGCGAGTCGACCTGGTGGATTGCGCGCCAGGAGATCCTGCCCAACATCGTCATGCCGCTACTGACCGATATTGGCCTACGCTTCGTCTTTGTGCTCCTGTTCATGAGTGGCCTGAGTTTCCTCGGCCTCGGCGTGCAGCCGCCGGACGCCGATTGGGGCGCGATGGTGCGCGAGAACCTCTCGGGGCTTTCTTATGGCTACGCTGCGGCACTCGTACCGGCGACAGCCCTCGCCAGCCTGACGATCGGCATCAACCTGGTGATTGACAGTCTGTCGGCCAGAACGGGCCGCAATATTTCGCGAGGCGGAGCCTGAAATGGCGCCCCTCGTCGTGGTCGATGGGCTTTGCATCAATGCGCTCAAGATCGATGGACGCGAATTTCCCATCGTCAAAGACGTGAGCTTCACGATCGATGAGGGCCAGGTGCTCGCCCTCGTCGGCGAGTCGGGGTCCGGCAAGACGACGGTCGCGCTCGCCATGCTGGGTTATACCAGGCCGGGCTGCCGCATCGTCGGCGGGCGCATTCGCGTCGGCGATGCGGATGTGCTCTCGCTTACGCCTGCGGCGCTGCGCGGTCTGCGGGGCGCCACTGTGTCCTATGTCGCGCAAAGCGCCATGGCGTCCTTTAATCCCGCGCTGAAGGTCGGCGAGCAGGTCGTGGAAATCGCCTTGACCCACCACCTCATGGGCCGCGCCGAAGCGCAAGCCCGCGCGATCGAGCTGTACCGCGAACTCGCGTTGCCCGATCCGGAAGGCATTGGCGAGCTCTTCCCGCATCAGGTGTCGGGCGGGCAGCTCCAGCGACTCATGGCGGCCATGGCACTGTGTGCTAGACCTAAGCTTCTGATTCTCGACGAGCCGACGACCGCGCTGGACGTCACGACGCAGATTGAGGTCCTGAAAGCCTTCAAGAATGTCATCGGGATCGAACGGACCGCGGCGATCTACGTCACCCACGATCTAGCCGTCGTCGCGCAGATCGCCGATCGGATCATCGTATTGAAGGGCGGTGAGATCCAAGAAGCCGGCGCGACCGATGTCATTATCGAACACCCCACCCATGTTTATACGAAGACCCTCATGGCCGCTGTGCGGCCGCCGCCGACTACTGACAGCGGCGATGATTCCAAACAGACCCCGAGCAGCATGCCTCCGATCGTTGAAATCAAGAACGTTACCGCCGGCTATGGCGGTCTCGATGGTTCCGGCAATCCCACAATCCCGGTCTTGTGGAATATCGACCTGGCCATCCGGCGATCTTCGGTCGTCGGCGTCATCGGGGAGTCGGGTTGCGGTAAGAGCACGCTCGCCCGTGTTATTGCTGGCCTCTTGCCTTGGACCGCAGGCGCCGTGTTGCTCGACGGCGCCGCGCTGCCACCTTGCGTGAAAGATCGGACCCGCGAGCAACTTCGCAAGGTTCAGATCGTCTTTCAGATGGCGGACACCGCGCTCAATCCGCGCCAGAAAATCGCTTCAATTCTCGGTCGGCCGTTGGAATTCTTCCACGGAAAGGCGGGCGCGGGCCTGAAGCCGCGCATCGCTGAGCTTTTGGACATGGTTCGATTGCCGCGGTCCTTTGCGGATCGCTATCCGACGGAGCTGTCCGGCGGTCAAAAGCAGCGTGTCAACCTCGCCCGAGCACTTGCCGCCGAACCGGATCTGGTGCTTTGTGACGAAGTAACGTCGGCGCTCGACGCGGTTGTCGGCGCCGCCATCATCGATCTGTTGCAAGAGCTGCGCCGCGCGCTGGGTATCGCTTACATGTTCATCAGTCACGACCTATCGACAGTCGCGTCATTTGCCGACGAGATCGCGGTTCTGTACGCCGGCCGATTGGTGGAGGCGGGCGACACCCGAAGCGTGCTCGCGCGGCCGCGCCATCCTTATTCGGATCTCCTGGTCTCGTCGGTGCCCGAGTTGCGCATGGGTTGGCTCGAAGACACCGCAGCGATGCGTGCAACGAAGGCGGCGCAGGGCGGTGTCGTGACGAACATCGGGGTGGGTTGCGCGTTTGCCGATCGCTGTCCTTTGCGAATCGAACAACTGTGCGAACGCGAAGTTCCGCCCGCTAGGAGAACCGATGCGGGCCTTGTGATTTACTGCCATCGGACGCTGGAGGAGCTGCGCACCGGAGTTCCGACCTGTAGTGCGGATTTTGGCACCCAGGATGCGACCTGAAAAGAGAAGGATCACCTCGCTCAGAGCAGCGCTGAGGAATGCGCGCCGTCGCAGTACTCGCGGACCCAGGCGACGAAGCGCACGAGACTGTCGATTTTCGACTTCCGCTCGGGCCAGATCAGATAATAGTTCCAGCCGGTGGAGATTTGCTTGGCGAAGGGTGCGACGAGCCGGCCCGCCCGCAGGTGGTGATCGGCGTAGGGGGTGCGTGCCATGGCGACTCCGAGCCCGTCAAGGGCCGCCTCGAGCGCGAGCAAGCGGTTGTCGACGCGGATCTGTCGCGATTGCGCGATCATGGGCTGTCCTTGCGACGCCCACCACATGGGCCATTCCTCGGGCTGAGTATCGCAGTAGATCAGGGTTGCCTGCGCCAATGTATCGGCCATCAGGCCGGTGCTGACCGCTGCCGCCAGGCGGGGGCTGCAGACGGGGAACACGATCTCTTCGAACAGGAATAAGAACGGCATCCCAGCTGGCGGCTCGGGCAGGTAGCGGATCGCCAGATCAATGTCGGAGCCGGTGAAGTCGATGGGCTTCAGCGATGTGATCAAACGGACATCGACCGTCGGGTTGGCCGAGTGAAACGTGTTGAGCCCGCGCAGCAGCCATGAAGCCGCCAGACTCGGAAAGAGGTTGATCGTCAGGCTCTTCGAACGCAAGTTCAGTTCGATGCGCGCGCTGGCGACCTCGAGGAGATCTAACGCCTGGCTGATCTCCGCGAAGTATACGCGGGCCGGTTCGGTCAGCTCAAGCGCGCCGTTCTCGCGGTAGAAGAGACAGACCCCGAGTCGTTCCTCGAGCTGCTTGACCTGGTGGCTGATCGCCGATGGACTGACGTTGAGCTCGAGCGCCGCCTTGGTGAAGTTGCCATGCCGGGCCGCTACCTCGAAGGCCCTCAGCGCGGCAAATGGGGGTAATCGTCGATTCATGCGGTCGCTCCGGCCGACGTTGCGGGTACGCAACGTAGCATATCGCGACGCCGGCTCCAATCCAGCTCGAACTACACCCGTAGACGGAGCGGGCATGGTCACTGAAACAAGCAATCACCGCCGCTCAAGAGATCGCGTTTTCGATGCGGCAACCGTATTCTGTCGGCGATTCGGTGAGCCATTCCCAGACCGTCAAGGCGAAGCTACGCGCAACGTAAAGATCGAAGCTGGGTGCCTCATCGACTGCATGCAGAAGCGCCCCGACATGACCCAGAAGGCTTTGCGCGCAGCTGCCGGCCGGAAAGGCACGTGGATGAAAATCGATGCCACATCCCTTGGCGAGAAGATCGCGGCTGCAGCGTCCGGTAATCCGAAACACCGTCCGACCATGGCTGAGATCGACCAGTACCGCTGGCGTGCTGGTGAGCGCCTCGCTCAAGCGCGCGACGAGCTCGCGCCCCGGCCGATCGGGTTCGACAACGAGCCAACGATCCGGCCCGACCCAAAGGATGGTCACGCCGTCTTTCTGTATCGCGTGATTCGGCGTCGCAGCCACCATAATGCCGAGCGCCGCGGCTATGGCGGCGCGAACTGTCGCCGCCGCGTCGCTCAAGGCCGTCACCTGGACCATCGCGAGCGGCCGGCGTTCGGCAATGATGATGCCCGGATCGCCTCGCGCGGCGCCCAGATCGCCGCGCGGGTATGCTTCGGCGAGGGCCGAGAGACGTTCAGCCACGGAGACGCTCCCCTTTGAAATCGTAGAAGACCGGGTCCGTGACGCGCACCGGAGTCGATTGATTGGCGAGTGGAAAGTGCGCGTGCACGGTTTCACCTTTGCGGGTCAAGCCGCCTTCGAGAAAACCGAGCCCGATTGGGTGTCCGAGGGTTGGGCTGTCGGCGACCGAGGTAATGCGCCCGATCATCGGAACCGCCGGCGCGGTGCGCGAATCGGCTACGATCTGCGAGCCCGCGCGCAGCAGCGTCGTGCCGTCGAGCGGAACGAAGCCGACGAGACGATGGCGCTTCGGATCGGCAAGCCCCGGCCGGCCCAGCGAGCGACGCCCGATGAAATCCTTCTTGGTGCTCACCATTCGGCCGAGGCCCAAGTCTGCGGCGGTCGCGTTGCCGTCGAGTTCGCCACCCCCGACGTGTCCCTTCTCGATGCGCATGATGCCCATCGCCTCCGTGCCGTAAGCGGTGATGCCGACCGCCCGACCTGCTTCGATGATGGCTTTCCAAACCGTATGTCCATAGTCGGCCGGCACGTTGATCTCGTAGGATCGCTCGCCGGAAAAACTGATACGGAAGATGCGCGCCGGGGCACCGGCAATGCGTGCGGTGCAGACACCCATATAGGGCAGCGCCGCATCGCTCACATCGCCGTCCTCAAGGACGCGTTCCAGGACTGCGCGGCTGTTGGGTCCGGCGAGCGCCATCGCCGCCCATTGCTCGGTCACCGACGTCGCCTGGACATGCAGCTTCGGCCACACCACTTGCAGCAGGAACTCGAGATGCTGCATGACCTTGACGGCGTTCGCCGTGGTCGTCGTCGTAAGGAAGTGCTGCTCGGCAAGCCGCGAGGTGGTGCCGTCATCCATGACCATGCCGTCCTCGCGCAGCATCAGGCCGTAGCGGGCGCGGCCGACGGGGAGCAACTTGAAATCATTGCTGTAGACATGATCGAGGAACTCGGCGGCGTCGGGACCCTGGATGTCAATTTTGCCGAGCGTCGATACATCGACGAGGCCAACATTGCTGCGCGTCGTCAATGTCTCGCGGACAATTGCGTCATGCAGGGTCTCCCCGGGATGCGGATAGGTGCTCGCGCGAAGCCACAATCCGGACTCGGTCCAGGTGGCACCCGCCACCTGGTGCCAATCGTGCATCGCCGTGCGGCGTATCGGCTCGAAATGGCGTCCGACATCACGGCCGGCGAAGCTGCCCAGCGTCACCGGCGTGTAGGGCGGCCGGAAGGTCGTTGTGCCGACCGCCGGGATCACCTCACCGCGCAGCTCAGCAAGCAAGGCGAGCCCGGTGACGTTGCTCGTCTTGCCTTGGTCCGTGCCCATGCCGAGAGTCGTATAGCGCTTGAGATGTTCGACAGAGCGATATCCTTCGCGCGCGGCGAGACCGATATCCGACACCGTCACGTCGTTCTGGATGTCGACGAAGCGTTTTCCGCGTGCCGCCGACGCCACGGACCACAGCGGCTGCAGATCGGTTGTCGTCGCGCGCGGCCAATCCGGCGTCGGCGATGGAATACCAGTGCCGAACCCTGTCGCCTGCGCCGCTTCGGCGCCGGCGCGCGCGCCGCCTGCGAGACAATCGACCATCTGGAAATGTCCCGCAGCGGCACCCGCGGACCGTTCCGCTTGCTTCGACTTTCCGGGGACGAAGGCGGCTAGCGTCTCGTTCCACTCGGCGCGGCCGCCCGATTGCACGTGCAGGTGCAGGGTCGGGCTCCAGCCGCCGGAGACGCAGAGCAGATCGCAATCGAGCTCAACCATGCCGCGGCCCTGAAATTTGCCGATCGGTACGATGGCGACGCCGGTCACTTGCGTGCTGCCGTGTGCCGCCGCGACCGCATGACCGAAGCGGCACGCGATCCCAGCCGCGAGCGCTCGCTGAGGCAGCGTTCCGGCACTTGCGGAGCGTGGATCGACGATGGCGACGATCTGCACGCCCGCGCGCTGCAAATCAAGCGCTGTTGCATAAGCCGAGTCATTGTTGGTGAAAATGACGGCCCTCGTGCCGGGGCAAACGGCATACTGATTGACGTAGGCGCGCACCGCTCCGGCCAGCATGATGTTTGGCCGATCGTTATTCGCGAAAACCAGCGGTCGCTCGATCGAGCCTGTCGCGAGCACCACCTGCCGAGCACGGATCAACCACATCGCTTGCCGAACCCCGGGTACCGACGGCTCGGGCAGGTGATCGGCGACGCGCTCGACAACGGCGACGAGGTTATGGTCGTAATAGCCGAATGCGGTGGCGCGGCTCAGAAGGCGAACCTCCGGCAGAGCACGCAGCTCGGTGAGCGTCGCCGCCAACCACGCCTGCGCTGGCGCATCGCCAAGGGCCGCGTGCTCGCGCGGTAACGCGCCTCCGAGCGCCGCCATTTCGTCCACAAGAATGACGCGTGCCCCGGTCCGGCCGGCGGCAAGCGCCGCGGCGAGGCCGGCGGGACCGCCTCCCACCACGAGCACATCGCAATGCGCGTAGCGCTTTTCGTAATGATCGGGATCGGCTTCTTCCGCGACGTGGCCCATTCCGGCGGCGTGGCGGATGAAATGCTCATAGAACCGCCACGCACCTTTCGGGCCCATAAAGGTCTTGTAGTAGAACCCCGCCGGCAGCAACGGCGCCGCGAGTGAGACGGCGGCGCCGAGATCGAAGCGCAGCGACGGCCAGCGGTTCTGGCTCGACGCGTCCAGCCCCTCGAAGAGTTCTACCATGGTGGCGCGGGTGTTCGGCTCGTTGCGCCCGGCGATGCGCAGCTGGACGAGCGCGTTCGGCTCCTCCGGCCCGGCGCTGACAATGCCGCGCGGCCGATGATACTTGAAGCTGCGCCCGACCAGCCGAACGCCGTTGGAGAGCAGCGCAGCGGCGAGGCTGTCGCCCGCAAAACCAGTGAGACGCCGACCGTCAAAGGTAAAGTTCAGCTTGTGGGCACGATCGATCGCGCCCCCCACGGCCAAGCGAAAGTCTCGACTCATGGCGGCTTGCCTGGCACAGCGAGTGGTGCGCCCGGCAGTGCGGTGCCGGTGATCTCATGGGTCAGCGTGTCGCGTACCACTTGGATCCAGGCGCGGCACCCCGCCTGGTGCTGCCAAAATTCGAGATGCGGTCCCTTGGGATTGTCGCGCAGATAAATATAGGCGGCCCAATCATCGTCCGACACGGTTGCCGGATCCGGCCGCCGCACCGTTGCGTCGCCGCCATAGCTGAACTCGACCTGGTCACGGGGACCGCAATACGGACATGTAATAAGGAGCATGGGGGTTCTGCTAGTGCGCACCGGGCGCGGGGCCGGTGCCTAGTTCGTCGATGACCTCGCCTCGAGCGAAACGCTCGAGCGAGAACGCTTCGTTCAAAGTATGCGGTGCGTCGTTCGCGATGGTGTGAGCGAAGACCCAGCCGGAGGCCGGTGTCGCCTTGAAACCGCCGTAGCACCATCCGCCATCGATGTAGAAATTGCGCAACGGCGTCTTGCCGATG
>Ga0182030_10014809_pt1 | contig 15339 bp, 9 predicted proteins | sample 812S3MmetaG_FD_121299 | JGI IMG/M metagenome (GOLD analysis project Ga0182030, IMG submission 121299) | Permafrost microbial communities from Stordalen Mire, Sweden - 812S3M metaG (Illumina Assembly) | ecosystem: Environmental > Terrestrial > Soil > Wetlands > Permafrost | place: Sweden... | reverse complement strand
ATCTGCGTTCATCGGCGGCTAAACTTTCTTCTTTCCGCGAAGCTGGGGCTCAGCCTAATTTCCATGGCGCATCGAAATTGCGGCGCGACCTCAGGAGTTCGGAGGCTTGCACGGTTTCCCACACCGCCAGCGCGAGGGAGGGCCGAAGCCCTCAGGATTTCCCGGCGCAATACACGGGAGGCGCAGACATGAGACAAAAAAAAGGCGCCTCCGGGAGATCATCCCAGGGGCGCCTTAAGTTGTTACGGATTACTCGACTCGCGGACTAGAACCTAAGCCTCAGGCTGAAGGTCAGCTGCCGGGGAGAGTTCAATTGACCGCCGTTGCCGTTCGCGTTGTTCGAACCGATGACGCCCCAATCGGCTGGATCGCCGATAGAGAGGTACGGGTCGTTCTGCGCAACGTGGTTGAACACGTTGGTGAATTGGAAAGACAAGGTGCCGGACACGCGCTCTTTGAATATGCTGATGTCCTTGGCGATGTTCATATCCATGTTCCAGTTCGCCATGCCGCGAATCAGGCCACCCGATCCGCAACTGGTGTCGAAACCCAGGACGCAAGGCCGGAACTCATTGAAGGTTGCCGCCGGATTGGAGAACATATTCATACTGTTCCCCCCGTTGGCAGCATTGCTGTTGACGCCCGCGCCGGTTGCGCTGTTCGCAATGTTGACGTTGTAGTGGGCCGTCGTGCCGCCAGTCCACGGACCGGCGAGAACCGCGCCATCGTTGGTGCCGCCGGTTTGGGTTTCGCCGAACGACTGGTTGCCATTCCCGACGCTCCCAACAGTCAGTGGCGCGCCGCTGCGGGCCGTAAGGATAGGGGCGATTCTCCAACCGCCGAGCACACGGCCGACGAAGCCCTTCTGCGTGCGGAAGAACGGCTCCGACCAAAGGAAGGTCTGAGTATAGGTGAACTTGTAATCCCAGAACTGCGGGCCGTACATGGATTGTTTCACGTTATAGGGGTTGAGCACGGTATATTCCGAGGTCGCCTGCGACTGGTTACCCGTGCCGAGCGAACGTCCCCACGTGAAGTTCGAGAGCGTCGTCACACCGTGCCAGTCCCTGGTGGTGAATGTGGTGTAAAGAGCATTGTAGTTGGAGTGGCCCGAGCTGTCGTCGGCGTAGATGCCCGACGCCTGGCCGGAGGGTAGCGCCGCGCTTTGGCTGCTCGGAATGGTGCGGCCCAGTTGCCAGGAGGAAACCTGGCTGAGAGCCGACCAGAGGTCGAACACATTCGTCCCCTGGATAGCGGTGTTCATGTTGGGGTTGTTTACGACGGCAGCAGTGCAGCTACTGAAGCCCTTGCAGAAGGCCGAATTCGCGCCGCCCAGCGCGGACTCGAAAAACGGCTGCACAGGAACGTTGGTGTTCCCAGCGCAGGTGGGGCTGAGGCCGCACATCGGGATATAGGTGCCCGCGAAAGCGGACGCGAAGCTCTGGCCGCCCAGCGTCATCATCGTCGGAACGGCATCGAGATCGCGCTGCATCCACTCATGGTTGATGAGGCGGCCGATGTAGCCGACTTCGAACAGCACCTTCGGTTTGATCTCGCGTTGGATGCTGAAATTGAAATTATAGGTCGCCGCAGGCCGGAAACTGGGATCGAGCACGGAAGCCGCGCCAGCTGCCGTCGATCCATTGGTACCCGGATAGGAAGGCTGTGGCAGCGTCGTGGAAGGCGTCGGAATGGGAGCGGTGAGACCATCGGTGCCGATGCGGAAGGCACTCGCCGGGGTAACACCGGCGCTACCCAGGCACTGGCCGTTCATGGAAGCCCCAATGCAGGAAACCGGCTGGCCGAGACCCACTCCAAGCAGCGGAATCAGCACCAGACCAACGCCGTTCAAGCGGCTGTAGATCTGGCCGTAACCGCCGCGGATGACAGTCTTCCCGTCACCCACCAACTTCCCGAAGATGCCGTCGTGGCCCTTGGGATTCCAGGCAAGCGCGGCACGGGGACTCACGCCGCCGTAGAACGGGTTGAAGGGGTACTTATGGCTCGCGCCGCTGACATTAGCAATCGTCGAAAAGCCGATGATCGGGTTGTACACCTGGCCCGACGTCGCCTCCGAGGCCTTGGTGGCGAAATAGTTCGTGAAACTGATCGGATGGCCGTTGGAGTCGACCAACTCCACCTGCTTGCCATTCTGTTCCACCGGCGGCATTTCGATCTGATAGCTCAGGCCGTAGGTCAGGCTGAGTGTCGGCTTAATGTGCCACGAGTCGGTGATGTAAATGTTGTAGAAATCGATGGTGCTCTTGTCGAACATCGGCGTTCCCGCCGGGTTCAAGGTGAGGCTGGCGCCGCTGCGGGTGAACAACTGCTGCGGCTGGTCGACGATGCCCAGAACTTCGGAATAGTACTTGTTCCAGGTGGAGACTTGGCTGGACGGCAGCCCCGCCGGCTGGTCTGCCGCCGAGTATTGGATGCCCGAACCGTTGGCGATCTGGTACACCGGCGAGGTGTTGATACCCTGGCCGTTGTCGTTGCGCGCGTGATAGTCGAAGTTCCGGCTGTAGTTGCCGCCAAACGAAATGACGTGGTTGCCCTTGACCTTGGTCACATCGTCTTTGAACATGGAGTCGTGGCCGTCCCAGAAACGCTGGCGTGTGTTCTGGTTGTTCACGTTATAAGGGATCAGATCGTTCGAGCTCTCACCGCCGATTTCCAGCGCTCCACCCAACCCCGGCAGTTGCGGCGGTGCGGCTGACGATGCCCATTGCCACCAAATTCTGGTAAAGCTGTAATGGAAATCGTTCGTCATCGTCGGGTTAATAGTCGTGGTCATGCCACCTACCAGCATGTCGGGCTTCTGCGGGCGCGGAGCACGCGCCGCCGGGACTCCCAACTTGTCGCCCGGCAGTGCGCCGCCGATGTCGACCTGGTTGGTAGTCAATTGGCTAAGCGCGAAATACCGGTAGCTGCCCATCAAGCGCCACTTGTCACCGAAATCATGATCGACGCGGGCGACCAGGAATTTGGAAGTCGTCGGAAGAGACGCCTGGCCTTGGAACCCTTCCACGTTGTGGGCATCGCCGGTGTTGAAGTTGTTCGGCTCCGGCATGTACTTGTTCCAGATTTGCGAAACCAGGGAGTTGATCCCGATGCCGCGCGGATCGCAGCCGATACAGTTCGGCGCGTAGGTGGTTCCATTCACCGTCACCGGGTTCGGATTGATATTGAAGGGAACGTAGGTGCCGCCTTCGTTGATCTGAATGACGCCCGCGCGAAGCGTGTCGGTGGGCACCGGCTTGTTGATGATCGCCGATTGCGGGAAGTTGAAGCCTTCATACCCGAAGAAGAAGTATGTCTTGCCGCCCGCCAATTTCGGCAACATGGGGCCGCCCACGGTGAATCCGTACCGGTTGTTGTGGGTGATGGCGATCGGGGTGTAGCCGAGGTCCCCGCTGGGCGTGTGGTTGTTGTCCCAGTTATTGGCTCCGCCTACGTCGCTGGAGGAGTAGTAATAGTACGCCGACCCATGGAATTGGTTCGAACCGCGCTTGGTGACCACACTGACCTGTGAACCGGAAGAGCCGTTGAAATCGGCGGTTTGTCCGGCGGTTGACACTTTGAATTCTTCCACCGTGTCGGGAGGAGTCGGAAGTACGCCGCTGGGAGGGCCGCCGGCGCCGGCATAACCGCTCTTGGCGTAGCTCCCGGTGTAGTCCGTCATGCTCCCGTCCATGTCGTTGGAGTTGTTGCCGCCATCCAACTGGAAGGTGTTCTGGTCATACATCGCTCCGGCGACTTGGCCACCCGGCGAAACCCCCGGCTGATAAATCGCCAGGCTCGACACGTCGGAACCGAAGATGGGAAGATACGTGATCGACGGTCCGCTAACGGTGGTGCCGACGGTAGCATTGACCATCTGCAACTCAGCGCCCGGCGCCGAAGTGACTTCGATCACGCTGGTCAACTGGCCCACTTCGAGGGCGGCGTTGACGGTCACGGTTTCTGCTACCCGAACATCCTGCTTGTCCACCTTGCGGGTTGCGAACCCAGTCTTGGAAAACACGATATTGTAGGTTCCCGGGCTGACGTTGGGAACGTTGTAGCGCCCAGCCTGGTTAGACACGGTTGCAATAGTGACGTTGGTTGACGGATCGGTCAACTTGATCGATACGTCTGGGATTGCGAGGCCTTGCTGGTCTTGGACTACACCTGTCACGGTGCCCGATGCCGAAGACTGAGCCCAAGCGGAAACGCTGCATATAGCCAGCAGCATGGCAATCAAGAGAACGGCCCGGCTGGAAACTGCACCAGTGGCCAAAGATTGAGACCTGGATCGGCCGCATGAGATCCCGAGAACCCCTTTTGCTGGCCCGACCCGCGACAAAAAACCCCGTTTCAACTCCGTCATATATCCCTCTAATCCTCCTACTGAAGTAGCTGAAGCTGACTAACCGTACAAGAAAGCCGAACGGAGAGGATAAACTGTGAGGGAAGGGAAATCGACGATTGCTCACCCGAGCAGGCCCAAGAACAAACCTCCCCTGTCTCCGTTTGAAATCTACGCAAAGACACCTGTAGAACCGGAGCCGGGAGAAAGGCAACTTCAGACAGGGAAATGCCCAGCTACTTTACTCCCCATTAACCCGAGCTGTTGTGGGTGCCGTGACGTAGGGCAGCAGATCTTCGAAATATATAGGGTCAAGTTTAGGCTGGAGAAGGTTAACTTGTCAAGCGAAAGGTTAAAACAATATGACAGGCCAGAGTGTTCCGAAATCGGGTGTTTGGGATCACGATTTCTTCGAAATGGCGGCTCGAGCAGGCGAACTCCGCTCGCCTGGACACGCGGGTGCGGCAATGCCGCAAGCCGTCAGGGATCAGCTTTCAGCCGGATCGCCGCGGGGTTCGGACCGTGGAAATCGGAAACTCTTTGGCAAGATATGGCACCACGGAAACACGGAGACACAGAGAAAACCTGAAGACCGGATCGGCCAAGGCGAGGGCGAGTTGCGTGTCTTGCCGTAATTTCGAGCTCACAGAGTTGGGGGAGCCCACAGAGCATCGAACCGGGCGGGCCCGGTTTGGCGGGGGAAGAAACTCGGCTGCGGCGGCGATTCTTGGGCTTCGACCGTGCGGTGCGACAAGTCCTTTGTTTCCAACATTCATAGATTTTGTTTCTTAGGAGAAAAGAGCTGGGGCCTGAAGTTCCTGAGAGCTGGATCGCCGCGCGGGTTCGGACCGTGGAAATCGGAAACTCTTTGGCAGGATATGGCACCACGGAAACACAGAGACACAGAGAAAACCTGAAGCGCGGGTTGGCCAGGGCGAGAGCGAGTTGCCGGTCTTTGCCGTGATTTCGAGCTCACAGAGGTAGGGGAGCCCACCAAAGAGCTGGGGCCTGAAGTTCCTGGAGAGCGCTCAGCCTGACGGGCTTTCGGCCAGAATCGTCGAGGCCCGCCCGCAAAGACTCTCATGTGCCGTAATACAGAGCGCCAAGGAGGCGCCACCGCAACGGCCACTACCCCAGCAATTGCCGCTGGCCGGCAATGCGCTGCTCGCGCTCGCGGGCGAAGCGCTCGACGCCGGCGACGATCGACTGGGGATCGAGGTGCGCTTCCTCGATCACCTCGCCCTCCAGTCCGCCGGTACGCCAGTGATTATCCCAGTCGGACGTCAGCGAGTACTCGTCGGTCAGCGGCCCCACATTGCGCACCGGCCACATGCGGCGCGTGCCGGTGGAGATTACCATGAGGTCGTAATAAGCTTCGGGCGGTAGCACCGAATGGCGATAGGCTTCGGGCTGGCGGTCGAACAGGTCCTCGCTAACGGCTGCGATGACTTTCACGTTCACGCCGGCCTCTTCCAGGTGCTTCAGTTCCTTCACGAGGTTCACCGTGGAACTCGAACCCTGCACGACGACGTAGCCGTGGCGCGGGCCGGGCCCGAAGTCACGGATCACGTAGAAGCCTTTGGCTGCGGCCTTCAGGTCGCTGTCGGCGAAACCGGAGCGGTCGGCCACCGGGAAATCGGGGCGCGCCACTTCAAGGGTGATGAGTCCGACTTTGGGATCGCGCGCGGCAATCTCGGCGGCGGCGAAGTAGCCGGCGGCGACGTCGTTATAGTCCCAGAAGTTGAGGTTGATGGCTTGGCCGCGCGGGAATAGCTTCCACACCTGCGGCGCGAAAATGCCGAAGTGGGTTCGGGCGTCGGCCGCCGTCTCCGGGCCGGAGTGCGCCGAGAGGATGTGCAGCACGCCGACGCGGAATTTGCTGTCCTGATTCTGCTGGCTCCAGACGCGCGCCGGGGTGTACATGAGCGGCGTGAATGCGCCATACGTGCCGCTTAGGGCCCACACGCCGGCGAACATCCCGGGGTCCACGGACGCGCTCTGGCTGATCATCCCGATGGCGGTGGAGACGTTGCCGGCTTCCTGAATGGGCGCCTTGAGGCGGGTGGCTTGCGGATTGCGCTCGGGGTCATAGTGGCCCCACAGGCTGCCGTGTTCCACGTTGATGGATTCCGAAAGGTCGGCCGCTACCGTGAAGAAGCGGTTGCCGGTGACGTAGTTCATCCACTTGATGATTTCCGAGACGCCGCGGCGCGGGCCCGCGATCTCACCCGGTTTCCGGAAGAGGATGATATCCACCTGCTTATCGGCGCCCGATACGGGGTTGTGCGCGGTGACTTTCTGCGGGTCGACGGGAAGCTGCGTCACGCGCAGGCGATCGTCGAGGAACGGGTCGTGCTTGGTGTCGATGCGCAGCGGCAGATCGTCCTTGACGGTATCGCCGATGGCTACCAGGCGGTCGGCCAGCCAGTCGCCCAAGCCGTTGCGGTCGAGCAGCGACATCACCACGTCGATGTTGGTCTTGAACTGGATGAGGCGCTCGCGCGGATCGCTCACCGCGCCCTGGCGGATGCCGGCGAACTCAACCTGGAAACGCTTTTCGAAGGTCTGTGCCAACGCGACGAAGTAATCGGAGTTCATCTTCATGGCGAAGGGGTGGCTCTTATAGCCCACCAACTGGTCGCCGAAGCCGGGAAGTTTACCGTCGACCGCGCCGGGCCAATACCCCTTGGTAGTCTTGCCGATCAGCACCATGGGACGGCGGTCCGCGGGGTCCCAATCGTCCATAGTCTTGAGGGCCGCGACGATCGACGGGTAGTCGTTGCCGTGCGCGGACTCGAGCACGTTCCAGCCATACGAGGTCCACTGATCGGCCAGGCGGTAGGCCTCATAGCGCGATTGAATCACGCCGCCTTGCAGGCTGTCGTCGATGCCGGCGTTGTTGTCGGAGAGCAGCACGCGGAGGCGCTTGCCCACCTGGAGCGCGAGGGCCTGCGTCTTGAACTCCTGGGCGTGACCCTCGGTGAGGGCGAACTCGCCTTCGAGGGCGAAAATCTTGGGGGAATTGAGGCCGGCGCCGGCGTAGTCCCAGAACGCGGCCTTGCCGGCGGCCGATGCGATGCCGACGCCCGACGGTCCGCCATTCACGTCGTTGGTGAGGTCGGTGGCTTCCGAATGGCCGGAGAGCGCGCGGATGCCGCGGAGTTTCGCCTGCGCGAAGAGCGGATGGTCGGCGAGTCCGGTGTCCTGGAGGAGCGTGGCGAGCGCGCCCGCGCCGCGGCGGAAGCCTAGCGCATCGATGGGCAGCATGGCGGTGCGCGGGTCGACGAAATAGCGGCGGTCGCCGGTCTGCTCGAACTTGCGCGCCAGCGCCTGGCCGAGGATCATCCAGAGCGCGTAGCAGGTGGGGACGCTGTGCCCGGCGGCCATCATGAACTTGTCGCCGTAGGGATGTTTGGGGCGGCGATAATCGTAGCGTAGTCCGCCGAAGTCGGGCCCGGCGAGGTGGAGCGAAACATTGTACGGCGTGTAGGCGAGCGGTCCGCCGAAATGGCCGGTCTGGGCGTAGTTACCAAGCATGACGAGGGTCATGCAGGTCATGTACCCAATGTCTTCGATATTCTTGAGGTCCTCGGAGGCGAGCGAGCGGTCCGACGCCGAGACGAGCGGTTCAGTGCTAAGCGACAATTTCAGACTCCCAAGCGTGATGATAACAGGAGGCGCGGGGTGGTTTGGCGCGGCCTCCTTGTTCGCCTGAGCTATTGCAAAACTGCAATACTAGGGACGGATGTCTTGGGTAGTGGAACTGCTCGACGGTCGCGTTCGGGATGAGCTTGAGGCTCTGCCTTTCGATATGAGGGCGCGCTTTCGCCGGATTGCCGAACTGATCCAGGTACATGGTCTGGAAGCGATGCGCGAGCCTTACGTTAAGCACTTGGAAGGTCCGTGGTGGGAGATGCGGATGAAGGGCAGAGACGGGATTTCCCGTGCCATCTACGTCACCACGAAGAACCGCTGGGTGGTGGTCTGAGTGTTCGATAAGGGGACTCAGAAGACGCTGCGGCGGGGAGACGCTGGCACCCTGAAGTCATGGAATAAAGATGAGCTGCCCGCATCGGGGCAGGAAGACTATCTGGCCGCCGATGAACGCCGATTAACGCCGATAAGAAAGAACTCTTGTTCGATCGGCGTTCATCGGCGGCCAATAATGTTTTCTTGCTAGGCGATGGGCTGTATGGTGTTCGATTGCAGCTCGGCGAGGGAGGAATGAAACAATGGCTCAATCCGATTCCCAGGCGCATCCAAATTGCGGGCCACCTCAGGATGTCAGAGACTGAACTAGCATTGGAACGAGCCAGGGAGGTGAATTCATGAGCCGAATTCGAGTTGACGATTTGCACAACAAATGGATGAAGGACTCCAAGTATCGGCGCGAGTATGAAGCGCTGGAAGAGGAGTTCTCTCTGGTGGGTGCGCTGATTGAAGCGCGCACCCGTGCGGGTCTGACGCAGGAAGAGGTGGCGCGCCGCATGAAGACCACCCAGGCCGTGATCGCCCGTCTGGAAGGTGGAGGAAGCAAACCCTCCACACGCACGTTGGAGCGTTACGCGGAGGCGACCGGTTCGCGCCTGCGAATCACGTTCGAACCGGAACGCGCGCGGACGTAAGCGGTGACGGGATGAATCCCGACCTTGTTTCTTCGCTCGTTTCCAGGCGGATCCAGCCAAACCGAACAAGGTACACTTAATCGTATGGCAGCTGCGCCAAATCTGCCCCTGATGCCGGTCGAGGAGTACCTCGCCACCCGTTATCCCGATGGGGACCGCGAGTACCTTGACGGCGTCGTTGTGGAGCGAAATGTGGGAACACCGGGACACAGTGCGCTTCAGAAAATCCTGATCGTCCATCTTTCTGCGTTCGAGAAGCCGCTCAAGATTGCGGTCCGTCCAGAATGCCGTACGCGGATCGAGGAGACCCGCTATCGCGTCCCGGACGTGCTGGTCATGGAGCGCCCATTCCGGCAGACAGATCGTGTCGTGGTCGATTCACCACTGCTGATTGTTGAGATCGTGTCGCCCGAAGACAGGCACAGCGACACGTTGCGGCGGTTCCGCGAGTACGAGAAGTTGGGCGTCCGTTATATCGTGCAGATGGATCCGGAAGACAGAACGACGTATCTGTTTGTGCGCGGCGATCTGGTGCGCGGTGACGGTATGGATACCGTCGAGACGCGAAACGGACCACTGCCGTTCCGTACTCGGGACTTGCTGGCACTCCTGGATCAGGAGGACGGCAGCTTCGCGGAGTAGGGGCCGCACTCCTGTGCTGTGACGGTCCGCCCTGAGTTCCGGCGGGCCGAATTGCAGGCCTCCAATATCCAGTTCTGTCCTGCGTCATCCTCTTGACAGCAGCCGAGCGTCCCCGTCGTCACCCCGCACAGAGGGTGCGGAACGTTTCCAGAATGTACTCCACCATGGGGTCGGTGATTCCCGGGTAGACGCCGATCCAGAAGACGCGATCCATTACGAAATCGGTATTCACGAGGTCGCCGACTACGCGGTACGGCGTGCCCTGATAGGCCGGTTGGCGCGTCAGATTTCCGCCGAAGAGCAGGCGGGTCGCGATTTTGTTGGATTCCAAATGCGCGACCACCTGATTGCGGGAGAACGGCGCATCTTTGCGAACGCCGATGGGGAATCCGAACCAACTCGGGTCCGACCCCGGGGTGGCTTCCGGCAGCACGAAGAACTCTTCCATCTCACGCAGTCCCTCGTAGAGCGCGCGGGCGTTGCGGCGGCGCGCTTCGATAAAGCCGTCGAGCTTCTGTAACTGCGCGACGCCGACTGCCGCCTGCATGTCGGTGAGCTTCAGGTTGTAGCCTATGTGCGAATAAGTGTACTTATGATCGTAGCCGTGAGGCAAGTCGCCTAACTGCCAGTCGAAGCGCTTGCCGCAGGTGTTGTCCTTGCCGGGGGCGCACCAGCAGTCGCGGCCCCAATCGCGAAAGGACTCGACGAGCGTCCGGAGCAGCGGCAGATTAGCCAGCACCGACCCGCCTTCGCCCATGGTGATGTGGTGTGCCGGGTAGAAGCTGGTGGTCGCCAGATCGCCGAATGTGCCGGCCTTGCGGCCCTTGTAGGTGGTCCCGACCGCGTCACAGCAATCCTCGATCAGCCACAGGCCGTACTTCTTCGTGAATGCAGTTACAGCATCCAGGTCGAAGGGATTGCCCAGGGTGTGTGCCAGCATCACCGCACGGGTGCGCGGCGAGAGGGCAGCGTCTAACTGAGCGACATCGGCGTTGTAAGTGGGAATGGTTACGTCGATAAATACCGGGATCAGTCCGTTTTGAAAGATGGGGTTGACGGTGGTCGGGAATCCCGCGGCGACGGTGATCACCTCATCGCCGGGTTTTAGCCGCCGATCGCCCAGTTTGGGCGACGTCAGCGCCGACACCGCCAGCAAATTCGCCGACGAGCCGGAATTCACCAGCACGCACTCGCGAATTCCCATCCAGCGGGCGAATTCATGCTCGAAGCGGTCGGCGAAGCGGCCGGTGGTCAGCCAGAAGTCGAGCGCGGAGTCGACTAGCAGGCGCATCTCCTCACCGTCGAACACGCGGCCGGCTACCGGCACTTTGCTTTCGCCTTCTACGAACGGTTGTGCCGGGTAGGTTTCGGCGTAGTATTGCTCTACCAGCCGGAGAATGTCCTCGCGTAAGCTCATTGGTTTGTCTTCGCCGCGGCTCATTGGCCACCGCTCAGAAAATCGCGGTACCAGGAGATGGTGCGGCCGATCCCGGTATCGAGCGTGAACAGCGGCGACCACGCCAGCATGTGCCGAGCCCGTTCGGCGTTCAGGTATTGGCGCCGGATCTCGTTCGACGCCTGATTCAGCACCTGCGGCTCGAGCTTGGAGTCCATGGCGCGGAGGATGCGGTTGACCACGTCGATGACGGTAACTTCCGTCTCGTTCGAGAAGTTGAACGCCATCCCGGTAAGTTCGGGCCGAAAATGGAGTTGCTCGGCGAGTAACATATAGGCCGCGGCGCCATCCTCCACATAGAAATAGTCGCGAATGTACTGGCCGTCGGAGCGGATAACGGGACGCTCGCCGCGCAGTATGGAGCGGATAGTGCCGGGGACGATGCGATTCCAGTTCAGGTCGCCGCCGCCGTAGAAATTGCCGCAGCGCGTCACCGCCACCGGCAGCGAGAAACTGGCCGCGTAGGCCTGGGAGATCAGATCGGCGCAACTCTTGCTGACATCGTAGGGATGGCGGCCTTCGAGCGGCGTGTTTTCGCCGTAGGGGAGCTGGTCCTGATGGCCGTACGCCTTGTCGGAGGAGGCGATCACGATGGATCGCACTCCCGACGACCGCCGGCAAGCCTCGAGCAGGTTCCAGGTCCCCTGAATATTGCTTTCGAAGGTAGAAATCGGATTGCGGTTGGCGATGCCGACGATGGTCTGCGCAGCCAGGTGGATGACGGTGCCGGTCTCATACTCGCCGATGGCGCGCTCCAGGCAGTCGCGATCGCGGATGTCGCCGCGGACTACCTTTACCTGGTCGATCAGGCGTGAGCGCACCAGTTCGCACTGCGGCACCCAGTCGCGCACCAGACAGACGACGTCCGCGCCGGCCTCATGCAGGCGGCGGGTGAGCCAGGCGCCGACGAGCCCCGTCGCGCCGGTCACCAGGACGGGCCGATCCCGCCAGAAACTTCGCGTCATTTCCACAATTTGCAGTGTAGCAATTAGCTGTCGGATGAGATCGTCACCGCAGAGACGCTGAGACGCTGAGGAAAACAAAGTCAAAACCGGAGAGCGCTGAGGGGGCGGAGAGCGCTGAGTGGACTGCTAGCGCGGCGTGGCTGAGACTTATGCGAGGCAGGGGTGCGAGCAGCGCGCGCCCGCGCCGACAAGAGTGTCGGCGCCGGCAGGCAGGAGTGCCTGCGCCACGTCGGGAAGGAAGCCACAGGTCAGCTGGTAGCTGACAGAAAAAGCCCGGGATTTTGCGCGCGCCAGCCGATAGCTGAAAGCTCAGATCTTGTACCATGTACTCATGCCGCCGCTCGATCCCGATGAACCACCGCCATTTCTCGGTAGCTGGCGGCGCGTGTATGCCGCGATCCTGATCTACCTGGGCGTCCTCATCGCCGGATTGTACCTGTTCACCAGAGCCTATCGATGACCACGCTCGATTGGATCGTGCTGGTCACTTCCCTGGTCTCCATCGTAGCGTACGGGCTGTACCGCAGCCGCGGCAGCAACACGGTGGATCGTTACCTGCTCGCCGGGCGCACCATGCCGTGGTACGCCATGGCGCTTTCCATCATGGCGACGCAGGCGAGCGCCATCACCTTCATCTCCACCACCGGCCAATCTTACGTGGACGGCATGCGCTTCGTGCAGTTCTATTTCGGACTGCCGATCGCGATGATCGTCATCTCCGCCACGGCGGTGCCGCTGTTCCACCGCGCCAAAGTCTACACCGCGTACGAGTACCTGGAAAAGCGCTTCGACGGGAAAACGCGCACGCTTGCGAGCCTGATCTTTCTGTGCCAGCGCGGACTCTCCGCGGGCCTCACGATTTATGCGCCGGCGCTGGTCCTGTCGGTGATTCTGGGATGGCCGGAGCGCAACACCACAATGCTGATGGGGGTCACCGTCGTCACGTACACGGTGCTGGGCGGCATCAAGGCGGTGACGTGGTCGGACGTGCAGCAGATGGGCATCATCTTTCTGGGACTGCTGGCGTCGCTGATCACGGTGATCGTGCTGCTACCTGCGAAGGTGTCGTTTGGCGACGCGATGTTCCTGGCGGGCGCGGCCGGGCGGCTCAATGCGGTCACGACGACCTTCAACTGGAACGACCGGTATAACGTCTGGAGCGGGCTTCTCGGCGGAACGTTCCTATTCTTGTCCTATTTCGGCTGCGACCAGTCACAGGTGCAGCGTTATCTCACCGGCAAGTCGATCGCGCAGAGCCGGCTGAGCCTGCTTTTTAATGCGGTGGCGAAAATCCCGATGCAGTTTTTCATCCTGTTCATCGGGGCCATGGTATTCGTGTTCTACCTCTTCGTGCAGCCGCCGCTGTTGTTCCAGCACACCGAGCTGGCGCGCATCGCTGGGCGCGGCGAGTACTCGGCGGTAGCGGACAGCTACCAGCGGGCTTTCGACCAGCGCCGCGAGGCTACCCTGGCGCTGGTGGACGCGCACCACCACGGCGACGGCGCGGGCGAGCAGCGCCAGATCGCGGAGTATCGCGCGGCGCAGAAACAGATCGACCAGGCGCGGACGGAAGCCAGCCACCTGGTGACACGGGCCGGGGGCGAGAAGGATTTCAGCGACACCAACTACATCTTCCTTTCATTCGTCACGAAGTATCTGCCGGCGGGCCTGGTCGGCCTGGTGATCGCGGTGATCTTCGCGGCCACCATGTCGGCCAGCGCAGGCGAGATTAATTCGCTGGCGACGGTGACGGTGGTGGATTTGTACCGGCGCTACTGGCGTCCGGGCGCGAGCGATCATCACTACGTGGTGGCGTCGCGCGCGGCGACGCTGTTCTGGGGCGTGTACGCGGTTGTGTTCGCGGGATGGGGCAAGCGACTCGGGCCGCTGATTGTGGCGGTCAACGTGGTGGGCTCGCTGTTTTACGGGTCGCTGCTGGGATGCTTCGTGCTGGCGTTCGGATTCCGCAAGGTGGGCGGCACGGCGACGTTTGTGGGGATGCTGGCGGGTGAGGCGGCCATCTTCTGGGCGTTCTTCTTCACCAACATTTCCTGGCTGTGGTATAACGTGCTGGGGTGCGCGGTGGTGATGGCCACGGCGCTGACGATCACTTACCTTGCGCCCGCGAGCGGCGCGCCCGCAGAATCCGCCACACAACGTACACCGCTGCCAGAATAAGCAGTCCGAGGCCCACCGCTTTCATATAGTCTTCGATATTCTTTTCGACGGCCTGCCAACGGTCGCCGAGAAAATATCCCAGGCCGAGAAAGGCGCTGACCCACAGGCATCCGCCGGTGTAGGCGAAGAGGGCGAACTGCGGAGGTTCCACCTCGCTCATACCCGCGGCGTAAGCGGTGAGATGGCGGACGCCGGGGACGAAGTAGCCGAACGTGAGCCCCCAGTGGCCCACGCGGGCAAACCAGGCATGCGCCTTCTGTACGTGCGCTTCGGTGATGCGCAGGTAGCGGCCGTAGCGGTGAATCAACTTGATGCCGAAGGTGCGGCCCAGGGTGTAGCTGATCGTGATGCCGCACAGACTGCCCGCAAGCGCCGCCAGGAATGCGAGGGGCAGGGAGAAGTTTCCTTTGTAGACCAGGAATCCGGAGAAAGTGAGCAGCGTTTCATCGGGCACGGGCAGGCCGACGATTCCGAGGACTAATAAGAAGAAGATGGCCAGGTAGCCGTACTGCGTGATCCACGCGAGGACCTGGTGTTCCATTAGCGGAGGACCTGCGAAAAGGCAGCAACTATGTGATTCACCACAGAGGCGCAGAGACACGGAGAAACACATACGGAGAACACGGAGGGGGATGCTGGCGCCGCTGGCGGAGGTTGACGGTTTCCGAAGAGCGGTCCCGGTACGAGACGATTGTTCGGGGTGGCGGTACTTTCGCAAAGCCAGAATCGTATCATTCGTTGATGGGCCTCAAACATTGGCTGAGGTGTGATCCACAAACTAGATGAAACCTCACGTTCGGGAAACTGGGCGTGAGGTGTTGACCATCTGTTTGCAGGCCTTGAGCTGAATTCGGAAGGTTGGTATTTGGCCGCCGATGAACGCGGATAAACGCCGATAAGCACAGTTCTTGGTTCCATCGGCGTTTATCCGCGTTCATCGGCGGCCCATTTTGCTCGTCCGCAGAGTTGCCCTCGTCCGCGGTGTTGCAAAGATCGGCTCGTCCGACGAAACGAGGTGCCTGCATTATTTGTTTCATCTATGACCTGCATCACGAGCATCACGACCGGAACCGCTTGCTTGAGAAGCCTGCGGAGCTTCGCCGTCAACACTCTGATCGGCCAGCT
>Ga0182030_10014808_pt1 | contig 15339 bp, 15 predicted proteins | sample 812S3MmetaG_FD_121299 | JGI IMG/M metagenome (GOLD analysis project Ga0182030, IMG submission 121299) | Permafrost microbial communities from Stordalen Mire, Sweden - 812S3M metaG (Illumina Assembly) | ecosystem: Environmental > Terrestrial > Soil > Wetlands > Permafrost | place: Sweden... | reverse complement strand
TGGCGTCGCTCCAGCGCCGGCGCGCCGAGGCGGGAAGGAGCTTCAGATAGGTCCAGGCCGAATCGGCGTTGGAGACGACGATATCGGCCTCGACGCTCTTGCCCGAGGCGAGCCGCACGCCGCGCGCGGCGCCGTCCTTGACGATGATCGATTCGATTTCCGCGCCGCAGCGCACCTCGCCGCCCTGGCCCTCGATCAGATCGACGAGGCCGCTGACCAGGCGGCCCGTGCCGCCCATCGCGTAATGGACGCCCCAGCGCTTTTCGAGATGCGCGATCAGGCAATAGATCGCGCTTGCGCGGAACGGATTGCCGCCGATCAGCAGCGGGTGATAGCTGAACACCGTGCGCAGCCGCTCGTCCTTCAGATATTGCGAGACAAGGCCATAGACGCTGCGATAGCCCTGCAGGCGAATCAGTTCGCCGGCGATTTTGGCCATGTCCATCGGCGAGTTGAACGGCTCGTCGCCGAGCTGCTCGAAGCCGATCCGGCAGATTTCCTCGGACTTGCGCATGAAGCGCGAATAGCCTTCGACGTCGCCGGGACTGAACCGCGCGACCTCGGCGCGCATCGCCTCGCTGTCGCCGTTGTAGGTGAAGGTCGCGCCGTCGTGAAAGCGGATGCGATAGAAGGGGTCGCAGGCGCGCAGCTCGATCTCGTCGGAAAGGCGCCGCCCGCAGAGCGCCCAAAGCTCTTCAAACAGAAACGGCGCCGTGACGATCGTCGGGCCCGCGTCGAAGGTGAAGCCGTCCTGACGATGCACGCAAGCGCGCCCGCCCGGCGCCTCGAGCTTTTCGAAAACGGTGACGCGATAACCGCGCGCGCCCAATCGCACCGCGGCGGCCAGGCCGCCGAATCCGCTGCCGATCACCGCCGCTCGGGGCCGGGAATCGGGAGGGGTGGAGATCGGCCGGGCGCGATCAAGTGTCAACATGGAATGACAATAACAGTGTCATTTTCAATTGATCAAGCGCGAAAGTGAAAATTGGCGCGAAGAGCGTGATTTTCCTTGTCGCCGGCTCCGCCGCGCCGCCCAAGGAGAAGCTCCGAATTTAGATAAAATCAATGCAAAACAAGACATTACAAGGAATATCCCAGGGCCGCTCCGCCGCTCTCGAAGTCGCCCGAGAAGCCTTGAGCGCCAGATCCGAATGCTCAGGTTCGCGATAGGCTCTCCGGAGAGGGGATGCCGACGGCCGAAGGCCCAATAAGCCGGTCAACTTCGCGGGACAAGGGGTATATATCTAATCAATTGAAATTGCATATATTTTCATTTTCCCGTGATATTTACGTCGCATAAAGCGGGAATTATCCTAACTGGCGCCCGGCAAAGTGTCATATTCAGTTGACAACAAAAACCGTCCTAATAAGATTACACCCGTCGTACGATGACGAATGTGTGGGCACGGCCGGGCGTCCGTACGCGCTCACACGAACCCTGCGTGCGGGTTGAGCACGGGATTGGAAGCAGGCTTCCTGAAGGAGGTAGCGCTATGTCAGATATCGACGACCCAAACCGGGTCTGGCCAACCGGCCTGACCATCCCCGAAAGCGAGGAACTGCATAAGCACCTGATCGATGGCTCCCGGGTGTTCGGCGCCATCGCGGTGTTCGCGCATTTTCTCGCCTATATCTGGTCGCCCTGGCTTCATTGAGGCAGACCAACTGAACCCAATGAAGGGAGACCTTAAATGAACCAAGGCAGAATCTGGACTGTGGTGAACCCCACCGTCGGACTTCCGTTGTTCCTGGGCTCGATCGCGATCACGTCGTTGATCGTCCACTTCGCGATCCTGACCCATACGACGTGGTTTTCGTCGTACTGGCAGGGCGGCCACCGCGATAAAGTGTCCATGTCCGCGCCGGCGCCCGAAGCGCCGAGTCTGGCATCGCTCGCAACGAAACAATCGTCGCAGTAAAGCCTTCGCTGTCTTACGCGAAGTCCCAGGGCCGGAACCTCTTCGGTTCCGGCCTTTTGACCCAAAACGCAAACGCCGCCGCGCCGAAATGGTTCCCTCTGACCTGCCGAAGCGATGAACCGGATCAGCCAGAAAGTGATGCGGACCTGGGCGAGCCTCGGCCCACGCTTCCTCCCGTTCGCCGACGCCGCGACGCCCGATCTGCCGCTCGGGAGGCTATTGCGCCTCTCGCTGTTTCAGGTCTCGGTCGGCATGGCGCTGACGCTGCTCGTCGGCACGCTCAACCGCGTCATGATCGTCGAACTCGACATTCCCGCCTCGCTCGTCGGGATCATGATTTCGCTGCCGCTGCTGTTCGCGCCGTTCCGCGCGGTGATCGGCTTCAAATCCGACACTCATGAATCCGCGCTCGGATGGCGTCGCGTGCCCTTCATTTTCCGCGGCACGATGGTCCAGTTCGGCGGATTGGCGACGATGCCTTTCGCCGTGCTCGTGCTCTCGGGCACCGGCGAATCCTCTCGTTATCCCGCGTTCGTCGGCCAAATCAGCGCGGGCATCGCGTTTCTGCTGGTCGGCGCGGGGCTGCACACCGTTCAGACCGTGGGCCTCGCGCTCGCGACCGATCAGGCGAGCCCCGAATCGCGGCCCAAGGTCGTCGGGCTGATGTACGTCATGCTGCTGGTCGGCATGATCGTCAGCGCGTTCATCTTTGGCGCGGCGCTCGCCGATTTCACGCCGCTGCGCCTCGTGCAGGTCATTCAAGGCTGTGCGGTCGCGACCATCGTGCTCAACGCCGTCGCGCTCTGGAAACAGGAAGGGAGAGGCGCGCACCGGAAGACGCCGGGCCGGGTGACGCCGCTGTTTCGCGAATCCTGGGACGCCTTTATCGCCGGAGACAATGCTCTGCGCCGTCTCGTCGCCGTCGGCCTCGGCACGCTCGCCTTCAGCATGGAGGACGTGCTGCTCGAGCCCTACGGCGGCCAGATCCTGCACCTCAGCGTCAGCTCGACGACAAAGTTGACGGCGACGCTCGCGCTCGGCGGCTTGTTCGGCTTTGCGCTGGCGTCGCGCGTGCTCAGCCGCGGCGCCGACCCGATCCGGATGGCGTGTTTGGGCGCCCTGGTCGGCCTGCCTTCATTTCTCTCGGTCATTTCGGCGGCGCCGTCGCAGTCGGCCTGGTTGTTCGGCCTCGGCACGTTCGGCATCGGTTTCGGCGGCGGGCTGTTCGGTCACGGCACCTTGACGGCGACGATGAACAGCGCGCCCAAGAATCAGGCCGGCCTCGCGCTGGGGGCCTGGGGCGCGGTGCAGGCTTCGGCGGCGGGGTTCGGCATCGCGCTCGGCGGCATCATCCGCGACGTTGTCGCCGCGCAGGATTGGCGCACCGCCTTCGGCCCTGCGGCGGGCTATGTCCTCGTCTACAGTCTCGAGATCGCCTTGCTGCTCGCGGCGCTGGTTGCGATGTTTCCGCTGCTGCGCGGAAATATGCGCGAGGGACTCGTGGGGGCAACGGGCGATGTCGAGATGAGCGTCAGAGACGGCTCGTCGCCCACGCTATCGCCGTCACGGCGCCGAGGAGCCCACAGCTTACGTGCGTCGCGATGAGGCCGTCGGCCCAAAGCTTGGATCGTCGTCCCAGGATCGGAGAGATCAGACCGGAAAAGGCGGCTAGCGCGAGAAGAGCGGCGGCGACATTCCCATAAGGGCCGGCCGGCAATCCGTCGCCGTTGTTCACGTCTTTCAGATAGAAGACCAGGAGTTCGAGCGCCGCCAGACCCGCCAGCAAATGGACGCCGATCAGAATTGGTTTACGTATCCCGCGAAATCGAAGCCACAAATTCGCGCCGCCGAGCGCGATCGCCAAGATCTGGATGAATATAACGGGCAGCGACGTCATTGATCCTCTCGTCTTCGCCTCAAATGCGATCCTGGACCGCATTCGCGAGCGGGCGCCGCTCCCTTGCGCGCGATGTTGGCCGCTCGCGCTCGGGCTTGCAAGCCCCGTTGGCGCATAAAGCGGCAAACCTCCGGAGCGCGCGCCTCGCGATGCGCTCCAAGGCGCGAACAACTAAACGAAAGAAAGGCGCGCAGGGCTTGCCAGGATCGTCTTTATGTCGCAAATTTAATGGGATCACCGGCGATAGCGGACTTGTGCGGCGCGCGGGATTGGAGAGGTCAACCGGGCGCGCGATATGAGCACAATCATCCCCAGATTTTACGATACCTACGGCAACGCGCTCGACGCGGTGGCTCAGCTCAAAAAGAGCGGCTATCGCGACGACGAGATCTCGCTGATCTCGACGGCGCCCAATCGCGAGCCGGGCGAAGATACGGACCCCGCAACGGCGATTGCAAGCGCGGGAATTCCCAGAGACGACGTCGCGGCGTTCGCGAACGTCGTTAAACAAGGCAAGTCGCTCCTCATCGTTCGCGCGGTGTGGGGAGCGGCGGTCAAGGCGATCGGGATCGTGGACAGCCACGCGCCCTCTCTGACCAACGTAGGACGGCGCGAATATTCCTCGGCGCATCTGGCCGGGGAAGGGTCAAAGTTCTCTCTAACGTTTGGGTGGCCAATGCTTATCAATGACGCGTCCCCGTTCTCGAATTTCTGGAAATGGCCATTGCTATCGTCGAACGCGACGCCGTTCTCCTCGATGTTTTCCTGGTCGACGCTGAAATCCGGCTACACGTTTGGAACTCCGAAGTTGATCAACAAGCCGACGTTGTTCTCCGACGAACTCAGACTTCCCACCCTGAGTGATAAGCCCTGGTCGAAGTGAGGCCGGGTTCGGCGACGCTGGGCGAGGTTGTTTGTTAGAACCCTCTCCGTCGAAATAGACTCAAATGCTTTGGGGCAGTTGCGGTTTTTCGCGCTGCGTGTGCGTGGCTTTTTGCTTGCGATAAACAAAAATCATGATAGTATGGTTTTTCGTCAAGCTAAAACCGGTCGGCGTCGGGAAGGCCATGCTCTTCGGGGCTGGGGGACTCCGGAAGAAGGGAACAAATCGACACCGTAAACCATTGAAAACAAGCGGTTCGATACCGAAATGGCGCCGGCAGGGAGGGCGAGAAATCCCTCCCCGGCGAGGGCGCGAAAAGTTGCAGGTTTTGGCGCCTAAGCCCCTGAAATCGCTTGATCGCTTACCAGACCTGCGGGGGGCCTAAGCGACCTTCTCACGGCAACGCGGCGAGCTCGACAGCCTGACCCGCATCCTGCGCGGCGGACGTATCGGCTCAGCCCTCGATTCCCTCCACCGCCGAGATCTCGATCCCGAAGCCGGACAGGCCGACATATTTGCGCGGATTGCTGGTGCGCAGACGGATCGAGCTGACGCCGAGATCCCTGAGGATCTGCGCGCCGAGGCCGATCTCGCGCCACTGCGACGCGCGCTCGCCGTCCGAGCTTTTCGCCTCCGCGCCGCCGAGGTTGGCGGGAACGCCCGCCGCGCCGTCGCGCAAGTAGACGAGCACGCCCCGTCCCTCCTGCGCAAAGCGCTGCAACACGCGCGGAATGACGCCGGCGCCGAAAATGTCGCCGAGGATGTCGGCCCGGTGCAGCCGCGCCGGCACGTCGCGCCCTTCCCCGATCGCGCCATGCACGAAAGCAAAATGCAGCACGGTGTCGAACGGCGTGCGATAGGCATAGCCGGTGAGCTCGCCGATCGCCGTCTTCACGGGAAAGGTCGCGACGCGCTCGACCAGTTTTTCGCGCGACTGCCGGTAGGCGATGAGATCGGCGACCGAGATGCGCGCGAGCTTGTGCGCGGCCGCGAACGTCTCGATTTGCGGGCCCATCATTACCGTGCCGTCGTCATTGGCGAGTTCGCAGATGACGGCGACGGGCGGCAGCTTGGCGAGCTTGCAGAGATCGACCGCCGCTTCCGTGTGGCCCGAACGCATCAGCACGCCGCCGTCCTTGGCGATCAGCGGAAAGATATGCCCCGGGCGGACGAAATCGCTCGCGCCCATATTGCCGTTGGCGAGCGCTCGCACGGTATTGGAGCGCTGCTCGGCCGAAATGCCGGTCGTCAGGCCATGGCGGACGTCGACCGAGACCGTGAAGGCGGTGCCGAGCGGCGCGTCGTTCATCGCGACCATCGGCGACAGGTGCAGCCGGCGCGCGTCGTCCCCCGTCAGGGGCGTACAGACGATGCCGCAGCAATTGCGGATGATGAAGGCCATCTTCTCCGGCGTGCAGAGCGAAGCCGCGACGATGAGATCGCCCTCGTTCTCGCGATCGTCGTCGTCGGTGACGACGACGATTTCGCCGCGCGCAAAAGCCTCGATCGCCTGGGTGACGGGGTGGGACATGAAAGGTCCTGTCGGCGCCTCGCTCTTGCGCGCCGGAAACGGGCGCGTGACGCGCCGGGATGGGACGGCCGGGTCTCCCCGGTCGCCCGGGTGAGATAAGGCGCGAGCCCTTACGGCGCAACTCTCAGACCAGCTTGACCAGCATCTTGCCGAAATTGCCGCCGTGCAGAAGGTCGACCAGCGCCTGCGGCGCGCTCTCCAGGCCCTGCCGCACCGTCTCGCGGTAGCGAAGGCGCCCGCTCGCGACGAGACCGGCGAGTTCGCCGAGCGCTTGCGGCCAAAGCGCCAGGTGGTCGGAGACGATGAAGCCTTCGATTTTCATTCTGCGCACCAAGAACAGCCGCATATCGGGCAGGACCGTCGGCGCGCCCTCGTAGGAGGCGATCAGGCCGCAGATCGCTATGCGCGCGAAATCGTTGAGTTGGCGCAGGCACTGCAGGAAGGGCTCGCCGCCGACATTCTCGAACAGCCCATCCAGACCATTCGGTAGCGCCGCTTTCAACTCGTCGGCGAAATGCGGCGACTTGTGATCGACGCAGGCGTCAAACCCGAGTTCGCTGTGCACATAGTTGCATTTCTCCGCGCCGCCCGCGATCCCTATCGCCTTCGCGCCCGCGAGCCTGGCGAGTTGTCCGACCACGCCGCCAACCGCGCCCGAAGCGGCGGAAACGACGACGATCTCCCCAGGCTTCGGCGCGATGATCTTGTTGAGGCCATACCAGGCGGTCACCCCCGGCATGCCGACGACGCCGACATAGGCCTGAATCGGGATCTTCTTGGCGTCGACGGTATTGAATCCCGCGCCGTCGCTCAGCGCATAAAGCTGCCAGCCGCCGGGCCCGACGACGAAGTCGCCGGCCTTGAACTTCGGATTGCGCGACTCGATGACTTCGCCAACCGCGCCGCCGCCCATCACAGCGCCGACCTCCTGGGGCTTGGCGTAGGATTTTACGTCGTTGAGGCGGCCCCGCATGTAGGGATCGAGCGAGAGATAGTGCTGCCGCACGACGATCTGACCCTCGCCGGGCGTCGGTATCGGCGCCTCGACCAGCCGGAAATTTCCGGGCGCAACCTTGCCGCTGGGACGAGAGTCGAGAACGATCTGCTTGTTGACGGACATCGAGCGAGCCTTTGAACGGAGGGTTTGTGCAGGTTCAGTCTATTGCGTTTCGCGGATTGGCGAAACTCTCGCGGCAATAGCCGCTACGCCCCCATCTTGCGCGGCAGATAGCCGACGAAGCTCGCGATCTTCCAGCGTCCATTTCGGTGCGCACATATATAGAGGGTCTGCCAGTCCAGCCGATCTTGTCCGCCGTCTTGGCGCGCAATCACGCCGTCGAATTTTTTGCGGGCCAGCGCGCGATTCCCCGCAATTTCGATGGCGCTGAGCTCGGTCGCGCGGAAGATCGCGGCGCGCAACGGCTCTGCGTAAGCAATCGCCGCAGTTTCGGCGGCCTGACGCAGCCATTCGTCGCGATAGGCTGATAATTCGGGAAAGGCGAGCGTCCACGCGTCGGGCTGCTTTGCGCCGTGCGCGTGCAAACCGAAAAACCCGTCCGCGACGAAATCGCCCTCCACCATCGACCAGTCGCGCGCGAGGAACGCGTCAATGTCGCGCTCGACAAGCATCTGCCAGATCGCGCCGCGATCGGCATCGCCGGAAAACGGATTAATCAGCGCGCCCATCGAAGTCCTTTCAGGCCATCAAGCGATCAGTCAACGCGACCGCGCGCGGTCACCGGAGTGACCTCAATCACGTCACCGCCAGAAATCAGGGCAACCGTATCGAACAGGTTCGACACGACGCACGCATGATTTGGAACAATCCGGACGCGTTCGCCGATTTCGGGCCGTTTCGCGCAAGCCGTCAGGTCGACCACCCCATGCTCCTCGCTGAGCGAACGAATGACCGCATCGGGATATTCGAGCAAGAGGCCAAACCCGTCGAGGCCGAGCGTATCGCTCGAGAGCGCCTTGGAGCCCGCGTCGATCACCGCGCGATCCGGCGTCGGGCGGCTGACGACCGTCGCCAGCACCGTCAGCGCACAATCCTCGAGCGTCCCCACGCCTTTGGCGACCTGATAGCGGTCGAGATAGATGTAAGTGCCGGGACGATGTTCGGTGACCATCGCCGCCTCGGCGGCTCGCCAGAGATCGGGCGTGCCTCCGCTGGAGACGATTTTCGGCGGCAAACCCTCGCGCGTCAGCAGGTCCACGGCGGCGGCAAGCCAGGCGGCGTTCGCTTCAACCTTACCCGCGGCGGGATAGGTCATGAGTCCGGCAAAGGCGAGGCCGGACGATGCCGCGATCAGCGTCGCCAGCGCCAGCGCCTCTTCGCAAGTTTGTACGCCGCAACGCCCCATGCCGGTGTCGCATTCGACCAGCACAGGCAACGGGTTGACGGCGTCGCGAAAAGTCCTCGCAAGGCCCGCGACAGTGGCGGCGCTGTCGGCGGTCACGGAGAGGCGAATCCGCGCGGCGAGCGTCTTCAGCCGCGCCAGCTTATGTTCGCCAAGAATGTTGTACGGCAGGAAAATATCCGCGATCCCTGCGTCGGCCATGACCTCGGCCTCGCCGAGCTTTTGGCAGGTGATGCCGACCGAGCCGAGTTCCACTTGCCGCTTTGCGAATCGCGCGAGCTTGTGGGTCTTGATATGCGGCCGCAGCTTCAGGCCCCGGGCGTCGGCAAAGGCTTGCGCGCGCCTGAGATTGGCCTCGACCCGGGGAAGGTCGATCAACACACATGGCGTATCCAGCGATTCAAACGGCATTCACAGCCTCAGGCCCGACTCGGCATCGAACACATGGACCTGAGCGGGATCGACGTCGAGGCGTAGCGTTTCGCCCGGCGTCGCGGCGATGCGCTCGCGAAAGACGCACCGCACGGCGGCGCCTGCAATCGTGCCGAAGACATGGGTCTCCGCGCCCGTCGGCTCGACCACTTCGACCTTGAACGGGAAGCCGCCGTTCTCGCCGACCACCCGATAATGCTCGGGCCGAATGCCCGTCTCGACGCGCTGACCCGACGCGGCCTGAGTTTCGCCGACGGGCAAAAAGACGCCCTCCGACGCGCGCAGCCGCGCGGGTCCGTCGCCCCGCTCCAGCACCCCGGGTATGAAGCTCATCGACGGCGAGCCGAGAAATCCCGCCACGAACTTGTTCACGGGGCGATCATAGAGCTCCAAGGGCGCGCCGATCTGCTCGACGCGGCCCGCGTTCATCACGACGATGCGATCGGCCATCGTCATCGCCTCGATCTGATCATGCGTAACATAGACGATGGTGGTCTTCAGCGCCTGATGCAGCGCCTTGATTTCCGTTCTCATCTGAACGCGCAGTTTGGCGTCGAGATTGGAGAGCGGCTCGTCGAACAGGAAAAGGTCGGGCTCCCTCACGATGGTGCGGCCCATGGCGACGCGCTGGCGCTGGCCGCCGGAGAGCTGGCGCGGGAAGCGGTCGAGATAATCGGATAGATTCAGCGTTTGCGCGGCTTTGGCGACTTTCGCAGCGATGGTCTCGCCCGCTTCGCGCCGGATGCGAGGACCGAAGCCGACATTGCCGCGCACGTTCATATGCGGAAACAGCGCGTAACTCTGGAACACCATCGAGATGTTGCGCCGCTGCGGCGGCAGCGAATTGGCGAGGCGATCGCCAATCCACATCTTGCCCGATGAAATATCGTCGAGGCCGGCGATCATGCGCAGCAGGGTCGACTTGCCACAGCCGGACGGGCCGACAAGCACGACGAATTCACCGTTAGCGACGTCAAGATCGATTCCGTGCAGCACGCGCGTCGCGCCATAGGCCTTCACGAGTTGCTCGATGCGCAGCGCCGCCATTTCACTTGGCTCCAATCACGTCGTTCACGAAACGCAAATTGCCGGCCGTCAGTCCGGCATCGACCGGCAGCACCGCGCCCGTAATGCCTGACGCCGCGTCGGAAGCCAGGAACAGCGCAGCGTAAGCGACTTCCTCCGGCGTCACCATGCGTCCCAGCGGATAATGCGGCGTCACGCGGCGGAGGAGATCGGGCGATTTTTCCAGGCGATGATCCCACGCGGGCGTTCTTACGGAACCCGGACAGACCACATTCGCGCGGACGCCGCTCGCCCCGCGCTCGACCGCGACGGCCTTGGCGTAAGCGACCAACCCCGCCTTTGCGGCGGAATAGGCGGGATTGCCGTAGTGCGAAATCGCGTTGACCGAGGCGATGAAGACGATTGAGCCGCCGCCGCGTCTCGCCATCGCCGCGATGACGGGCGAGGCGATGTTGAAGGCGCCGGTGAGGTTGATCGCGATTTCCTTCTCCCAGACGGTCCGATCGATTTGAGCCAGCGTTTCGCCGCGGGTGAAGCCGGCATTGCTGATGAGGATGTCCGGCCCCCGGCCTGCGCCTTCGAGCGCGTTTGCGGCCTTCTCAACGGCCCGCGCGTCCGTCAGATCGAAAGCGAGGCGCTCTTCGAGTTCGAGCCCTTCCATCGTGTTTGCCTCGAGATCGGCGCCTATCACGCTCGCCCCCGCCGCGCGGAACGCCCGAACGAGCGCACGGCCAATGCCGCCGCCGGCGCCGGTGATCAGCGCGCGCTTGCCTGGGAGGCGGAAGGCGGAAAGGAAGTCGCCCGCCATCGTCACCGCCGCGATCCGCTGTTTGAGATTTGCACCAATGAGCGCACCGAGATTTCCGACGAGACATTCGCGGCGATCGAGAGCCGCAACGTCCGGTAGAAACACGACTATTGCACGGATTTAGGTATCATGGGAGTGTGCGGCGCGGCAGCGGGTTCGCCTTTGGGGACCCGATAAATTGCACGCCACGACATTCAAAAAGGGAAACGACCAAATGACGAAATTTGCGAGGGCTCTCCTGTTCGCGAGTGCGGGCCTGCTGGCTCTGGGCAACGCCGCCGAGGCGGGCACCGTCCGGGTCACTATCGCCGAATATTCCAAGGGCACGGGCCCCTATTTCGAGGCCGCCGCGAAAGCCTTCGAGGCCGCCAATCCCGGCACAAAGATTCAGATCGAAGTCGTCCCCTGGGACAATCTGCAGCAGAAGCTGACGACGGATATTTCCGCGGGCGCAAACTCGGATCTTTCCATCATCGGCACGCGCTGGTTGCTCGACTATGTCCGGCAGGGCGTCGTTGCGCCGCTCGACAGCTATGTCACGCCCGAATTCAAGGGACGCTTCATCGAAACATTCCTCACGCCGTCGGTACTGGACGGCAAGGTCTACGGTCTGCCGATCGCCGCGTCGGCGCGGGCGGTGTACTATAACAAGGATGTGTTTGCGAAGGCCGGCTACGACACGCTGCCCGCAACCTGGGCGGAGTTCAAGACGGCGGCCGAGAAGATCAAGGCGAGCGGAAGCGGCGTCTTTCCCTTCGGCCTGCAAGGTAAAGAGATCGAGACCGACGTCTATTACTATTATGGGCTGTGGTCCGAGGGCGGCGAGATCATCAAGGATGGCAAGTCGGGCCTCGACAGCCCGGCGGCGATCGAGGCGGCGAAGCTTTACAAAAGCTTTATCGATGGCGGCCTCACCCAACCGGGCGTGACCTCCTACAATCGCGAGGATGTACAGAACCTGTTCAAGCAAGGCAAGGTCGCGACAGTCATCACCGCCCCGTTCCTCTCGGGGCAGATCAAGAAGGAGGCGCCGAACCTCAACTACGGCGTCGCCGCCATTCCCGCCGGGCCGTCGGGCGATCACGGGACCTATGGCGTCACCGATTCGATCGTGCTGTTCGCGAACTCGAAGGTTAAGGACGAAGCCTGGAAGTTCCTTGACTTCCTCTTCACGACCGATCAGCGCGTCGCCTTCGACAAGGTCGAGGGCTTTTTGCCCGTCAACGCCGAGGAAGCGAAGAACCCGCTTTTCGCCGACAACGCCGATCTGAAAGTGTTCGCCTCGCTGTTGCCGAAAGCGCGCTTTGCGCCTGTGATCCCGGGCTGGGAGGACATCGCGCAGACGACTTCCAATGCGATCCAGAAAATCTACCTCGGCCAGGGCGAAATCGAGCCGACGCTCAAGGAAGCCGCCGCCAAGGTAAACGCAACGCTCAGCAAGAACTGACGGACTGCGGCCGCCCGCGCTTTTTTACGCGGGCGGCCAACGCGCAGCGTCCGGATGAACCGGCTCGCCCTGCCGTATCTCCTGATCCTGCCGAGCTTCGTGCTCGCGGCCGCGATCATTCTGTGGCCGGTCGGAGAAATCGTCACGCTCGCCGTGCACGACGTCAACCGCTTCGGCATGCTCCGGGGGTTCATCGGCTTCGATAATTTCCGCGAGTTGTTCGCCGATCCCGACTTCTTCGCGGCGCTGTGGCGCACGTTGGTCTGGACGGCGGCGGTCGTGCTGGGAACGCTTGTTGTCTCCACGCCGATCGCGCTCATTCTCAACGAGGATTTTTACGGCCGTAGCCTCGCGCGGGTCCTCATCATGCTGCCCTGGGCGATTTCGCTGACGATGACGGCGATCGTCTGGCGATGGGCGCTGAACGGGGAGAGCGGGATGCTCAACTCGGGACTGCGCGGCCTCGGCCTGATGAACGAAAACATCCAGTGGCTCGCACAGGCCTCCACCGCGTTTCCCATGCAGATCCTGATCGGAATCCTCGTCTCTATCCCGTTCACCGTTACGATTTTCCTCGGCGGCCTTTCTTCGGTGCCCGAGGACCTTTACGACGCTGCCGCGATCGAGGGAGCCGGGCGCTGGACCCAGTTCCGTCTCATCACGCTGCCGCTGCTGCGGCCGTTCATCAACATCGCGTTCGTGCTGAACACCATCTATGTTTTCAACTCCTTTCCGATCATCTGGGCGACGACGCAGGGCGGCCCGGCGAACTCGACCGACATTCTCGTCACCTATCTCTACAAACTCGGCTTTCGCTTGGGCAAACTCGGAGAGGCGTCGGCGGTTTCGTTGATCATGTTCGCGATCCTGCTCGTATTCACTCTGATCTATGTCCGGCTGACGATGCGCGAGGAGGCGGCGTGATCAATCGCAGGAAGTTCATCCGGTCGCTGATCTTCTGGGCGCTGCTCGCGCCTGTCATCGTCGTCATTCTCTTCCCCTATGCCGTCATGACGATCACCGCGCTGAAATCGGCGACGGAGGTGCATGATCCCAACTGGTGGCCGAGCGAGTGGCGCTGGCAAAACTTCCCCGAGATGTGGGAGACGTCGGGCTTCGCGCCCGCACTGCTCAATTCGCTTTATGTATCGGGCCTCACGACCTTGCTCACCCTCGTTGTGTCGATCCCCGCGGCCTATGCGCTCAGCCGGTTCCGTTTTTTCGGCCGCGGCGCCTTCCGTCAGTTTCTGCTGGTCTCGCAGATGCTCTCGCCGATCGTTCTCGTCATCGGCCTCTTTCGCCTCGTCGCCAGCCTCGGCCTGATCGACAATCTCAACATACTGATGTGGGTCTATGTCGCCTTCAACATCGCGTTCTGCGTGTGGATGCTGCAGAGCTACTTCTCGACGATCCCGAGGGACCTCGAGGAAGCGGCGTGGATGGAGGGCGCGGGACGCGCGCGCACGCTCATCGTCGTCTTCCTGCCGCTGGCGGTGCCCGCGATCGTCGTGACGGCGATCTTCACCTTCATCAACGCCTGGAACGAATTCGTCATCGCGCTCACCATGCTGCGCCGGGAGGAGAACTACACGCTCCCGATACGCGTGTTCTCGCTGGTGGCGGGGCGCTATACCGTCGACTGGAATTATGTGATGGCCGCGGCGTTTCTGGCCTCCGTGCCGGTCGCGATCATCTTCGCTTGGCTGCAGCGCTATCTCGTGCGCGGGCTCGCGCTCGGCGCGGTCAAATAGGTTCGGGAGGCGCACGATGACAAAGCAACATTTTGGCGCCTCGCATGTGCCGCTTTCGCCGGCGGTGCGCGCGGGAGACTTCATCTTTGTGTCCGGGCAGGTGCCCGTTGGACTCGACGGGTCGGTCGTCGCGGGCGGGATAGAGGCGCAGACGCGCCAGGTGATCGAGAACGTCGAGGCTGCGCTGAAGCTCGCCGGCGCGAGCCTCGCGGACATCGTCAAGACCACGGTGATCCTGGCGGATGCGCGCGACTTCGGCGCCTTCAACAAGGTTTACGGAGGATATTTTCAAAAGAATCCGCCAGCCCGCACGACGCTGGAGGCGCGACTGATGATCGACATCAAAGTCGAGATCGAGGCGACCGCCTACAAGCCGAAGTAACTTGCCCCATGCGCATCTTCACCGCCTCGCTTGCCACGGAAACCAACACATTCTCGCCGGTCCCCACCGACCGCGCGAGTTTCGAGGCGGCTTTTTACGCAGCGCCCGGCCAGCATCCACAGACGCCGACGCTCTGCTCGGCGCCCATCGTCGTACTGCGCCGTCGGTCGGTTGAGGAGGGCTTCACCCTCATTGAAGGAACGGCGGCGTGGGCGGAGCCGGGCGGGTTGCTGCAGCGCGCGGCTTATGAGCACCTGCGCGACGAGATCCTCGACCAATTGCGCGCCGCGCTCCCCGTTGACGCCGTGATCCTCGGCCTCCACGGGGCGATGGTTGCGCAGGGCTATGACGACTGCGAGGGGGATCTTCTGGAGCGCGTGCGCGCGATCGTCGGCGAGCGCGTGCTGATCGCCGCCGAGATCGACCCCCACAGTCACCTGACGAAAAAGCGGCTGGCGAACGCGGACATTCTCGCGGCCTTTCTTGAATTCCCGCACACCGATTTTCTCGAGCGCGCGGAGCATGTGGTCGACCTTGCGTTGCGCACGCTGCGCGGCGAGATCCGACCGATGATGGCGGCTTTCGACTGCCGGATGATCGACGTATTCCCGACCAGCCGCGAGCCAATGCGCGGCTTTGTCGACCGACTTTGCGCCCTGCAGGGTCGCGACGGCGTGCTCTCGCTGTCGTTGATCCACGGCTTCATGGCTGCGGACGTCCCGGAAATGGGAACGCAGATGCTGGCGATCGCCGACGGCGACCCCGATAAGGCCGCTCGGCTCGCAAGGAATCTCGGGCTCGAAATCTTCGCCTTGCGCGGGCAAACCGCAATGCCGATGCTGGGTATCGACGCGGGCCTGGATGCGGCGCTCAAGCTCGCGGCGCGAAAAACCGGCAGGCCGG
>Ga0182030_10014807_pt1 | contig 15340 bp, 16 predicted proteins | sample 812S3MmetaG_FD_121299 | JGI IMG/M metagenome (GOLD analysis project Ga0182030, IMG submission 121299) | Permafrost microbial communities from Stordalen Mire, Sweden - 812S3M metaG (Illumina Assembly) | ecosystem: Environmental > Terrestrial > Soil > Wetlands > Permafrost | place: Sweden... | reverse complement strand
TGGCACTTTGAAGGGAGGGTGTTACGGCTCAGGGGCGTAACAGGAAAAGAGGCCGTAACAAAGCCTTCATAGGAGAAGTTACGCTGTTACGCCTGTTACGCCCTAAACAGGGTATGGGGCATTGGAGCCTAGTCGGCCATTGGAGCCGCCGCCTGCTGTGCCAGCGCGGCATTCTACAAAAACCGCTGCTCTACCTGAGCCATTATTTCAAACAGCACCGCGCCGAATATTATGACCGCCTGATGGCTGTGCGCACCAGTGGGCATTGGGAGGAATGGCTAAAATTCTTCCTCCGGGGCGTCGCCGAAGTCAGCCAGGATGCTACCCGCACTTCCCGAAAGATCCTCGCGCTCCGCGAAACCTCGCGCCAAAACATCATCAAATCCCTCAACAATTCCACCGCCGGACTCGAGCTGCTCGACGTACTGTTTGAAAGCCCATTGCTATCCGTCAAAACCGTCGAAACCCGGCTCGACTGTTCCTACGTCAAGGCCAACAAACTGGTCCTCCAATTCGAGCAGTTGGCTTTGCTGGAGGAAACCACGGGATGGCAGCGCAATCGCCGGTTCCGGTTCAAAGCTTACCTTGACCTTTTCGACACCAGCACGCCAGCCGATCAGCCGTCCCAGCCAGCCTCCCCATGACCGCCATACCCGACACGAATCTTGATAAACTCAAAACGTTGTTGGCCGAGCTTTTCATGCTCGATCAGGCTGACCTCGATTTTGGCATTTATCGCGTGATGAACGCCAAGCGTGCCGAAGTCACCCGGTTCCTCGAAACCGACCTTCGCCGAGAAGCCCAACCCCGAACTCGACACGTTTTTCCAGAAGCAAGGGCACAACACCAAAGACCAGGAATTCGCCCTGATTTACGTCAATGGCGACAACAACCTGGAAAACCTCAAGCGCCCCGACGAGACCTGGAAAGTCCGCCGCATCGAAGACGAGTTCAAACGCCTCATGTTCGATGTCCAGGATGTGTGAACGGGCCAAAATGAGCGGCCACCCAGGCAAACCGAGTTAACCGCAAAAAATCTATGGCAGAGAAACCAAAATCCACTTCCGAGCTTATCCTTTACCAAACCGAAGACGGCAGCACCCGGGTGGAGGTTCGGCTGGAAAACGAAACCGTCTGGCTGACCCAGGCGCAGATGGCGGAATTGTTCCAGACCTCGATCCCAAACGTGAGCATCCATATACGCAACCTCTTAAAAGTAGGGGAATTGCGCCAGGCCGCAGTTGTTAAAGATTTTATAATAAGTGCAGCTGATGGAAAGAATTACCAAACGCGATGCTACAATCTGGACGTCATCATCTCCGTCGGCTACCGCGTCAAATCACTGCGCGGCACGCAGTTCCGAATATGGGCCACCCAAAGGTTGCGGGAGTATATCGTTCAAGGCTTCACGATGGACGACGAGCGCCTAAAACGCACCGGCGGCGGTGAATACTTTGAGCGATTGCTCGCCCGCATCCGCGACATCAGGTCGTCGGAAAAAGTGTTTTGGCGCAAGGTGCTCGACATCTACGCCACAAGCAGCGACTATGACGGCACCGCAGAAACTTCCCAAAAGTTTTTTGCCACCGTTCAAAACAAGATCCATTGGGCCGCGCACGGCCACACCGCTGCGGAGATCATCGCCGCCCGCGCCGACGCCAACAAACCAAACATGGGAATGACGAGTTGGGCGGGAGCGCGCCCGCGCAAAGCGGACATCGGCGTAGCCTAGAATTACCTGGGGAAGGACGAAATTGAGGCGCTGAACTTGATCGTCTCAATGTATCTTGATTTCGCCGAGTTGCAGGCCAAAAGCCGAAAGCTCATGACGATGCGGGACTGGATTACAAAGCTCGACGGCTTTCTCCGCCTGAGCGAGCGGGACATTCTCACCCACGCCGGTAAGGATTCCCACGACGACGCGTTGTCCAAGGCCAATCGGGAGTATGACAAGTTCCGCGTCCTGGAGGACGCGAAGCCCAGTCCCGTCGAAGTTGATTTTGAAGCCGCAGTGAAGAAGGTCAAGGAGTTGCAGGCTGCGCCGAAGGCAAAGAAAAAGCCGAACAAAAGCGAGAGTTGACAACCATGCCCGAAGCCGCCACATCCCGCCGCGCCCGGAAGGCACAGGCCCCCGCTCTGCGCTTCGATCAGCGGCTGGTCCTCAATCAGTGGATTCTCACCCTGTTTGAGGAGGATTCATTTATCCCGCTCACCGAAGGATTGAAAGACACGAGCCTGGAGGGCTTGGACGAAGACAATATCTCGCGGTTCCATCACGCAATTGCCGCCCGGCTCTTTCAACCTAAACAACTCAGCCGCGACGTGCTGCTGGCCTACGACCAGAATATTGTTCGCCACACCCAGGCCATCAGCGCCCGCCGAAAAGAGCCGCTCCGGTGGAAGTATTTCCAATACCTTGGCCTGCTCTTCGCCGAAATTTACTTGGACCGCTATTTCCGGGACGTCGGCCAACTCCTGGCCGACCTCAACGCCCACCTTGCCGTGTTCAACGCCGGCAAAGACGACCGCGCCCAAGTCGGACCCTACCTGCCCGACGACCTGCACAAACTCGCGTTTTGGAGCGCCACCGGCTCAGGCAAAACGCTGCTCATGCACGTCAACATTCTTCAATACCGCCGCTACCTGAAATTGCACGGCCGCGAGCGGGAATTAAACCGCACGATTCTATTGACGCCCAATGAAGGACTCTCCCGCCAGCATCTTGAGGAGTTCGAGGCCAGCGGCATCGAAGCGGAGATTTTCTCCAAAGATGGCCGGGGACTGTTCGCCGGCCAGTCCGTCGAAATTCTTGAAATCACCAAGTTGCAGGAGGACAGCGGCGACAAAACCGTTGCTGTGGACGCCTTTGAAAGCAACAATCTGGTTTTGGTGGACGAAGGCCACCGCGGCGCTGGGGGTTTCAAATGGAAAAGCAACAGGGACCGCCTTTGCGAAAACGGGTTCACGTTCGAGTATTCCGCCACATTCAGCCAAGCCCTCAAAGCCGCCAACAAACCGGAACTCACGGAGGAATACGCCAAATGCGTCCTGTTTGATTACTCGTACAAGTATTTTTACCGCGACGGCTTTGGAAAGGATTACCGCATTCTGAATCTCGCGGATGACCGCGACGAAGAAACCCGCCGCCTGTACCTCACCGCCTGCCTTCTGGCGTTCTACCAGCAATTGGTGGTCTTCGAGGAGGATCAGTCCGAATTCCGCCCATTCCTCATTGAACGCCCACTCTGGATTCCGGTTGGCAGTAAGGTCACGGCTGTCCGCACCGAGGGACGCCGTGAGGTTTCCGACGTGGTTGACGTTCTCCTCTTTCTCACCGAGTTCATCCAGGGAGGCCATGATTCCGTTGCCCGGATTCAACGCCTCCTTTCCGGCAACACCGGTTTACTCAACAAAAACGGCAATGACATTTTCGGCCGCGCCTTCCCTTTCCTTGTGGAATCCGGCCTTGAGCGAAGCGACGCACGCATGGAGCAAAGACCACCGGCCAATCACAAGGGAACGTAATACGGAGGGGCCGCAATTACCGGGAGGCGAAGGGCGGACAAATAACGCGCAAGGTCGGAACTCAGATATGCTGCAAGCGAGGCCAAAGGCGATGGCATGGGGTGGAAATATGGCCGGGCAAAGAGGGAGGGAGGGAAGACGGCAGAAGCCAGGAGGAAACAAAAGATCACCAGCCAGACAAAGGGAGAGGATGGAAAACGCCCGCACAATCCCGCACAGATTTAGGGCAAAAACAGACGCCGCACAATTTCCGCACAGCCGCACAACACCCCACAACTTTTTCCGCACATTGTTGAACAAAGATGCAAAATAGCTGTTGCAACACTAGGTAAATCTTCGTATATTCACATGCAGGTTAGCGCACAACGTTCAATAAACTGCAACTACGAATACCGACGAAATCAGTCAAAATACAGGTTCACGTCCTGCTAAGCGCACCATTTTTCCCCTTGAGACGAGAAAAACGGTCTTGCGGCACATCCTCCGCGCAAAATCCGCCAATAATGTCATCTCGCCACGCGCCGTCTTTGGCGTGCGGGCGCAATAAGGCGCATTGACGGCTTGACGCCGGTAACATACATGATACCCTATGAATGGTTCTTTTGAGATTCGGGAATACACGGAAAATGGCCGTTCGCCGTTTCGGGATTGGTTTGACGATCTGGATGAAGTCACTGCCGACCGCGTGAACATGTACATTCGCCGACTCGAAGCGGGCAATTTCAGCGCGGTCAAAGCGTTGCAAGAGGGCGTTTATGAAGTGCGGATGGATTTCGGGCCGGGCTACCGCGTGTATTACGGACGCCAGGGGCGCACGATCATCATTTTGCTTGGCGGCGGAAACAAACGACGGCAGGACGCCGATATTGCCGCCGCTGTGCAAGGATGGAAGCGACTTAAACAAACCGGGACATAGAATGATTACAACACGACCTTACAGCGACACGATTATTGCACGGATAAAGCGCGAGCCGAAATTCGCGCGGCTACTATATGCGTCCGCGATTAACGCCATTCTTGAAGGTGAAACCGCCGAGGGGCTGTCCATCCTCCGCGACCTGGTCAACGCCCAAATCACTTTCAAGGAATTGGCCCATCAAACCGGCCTTGGCGAAAAATCACTTCATCGAATGCTCAACAGGAATGGCAACCCCACCGCGCGGAACCTGGGCGCGATCTTCAAGAGCATCGCCGAAGACCTGGGCATCAAACCCCGCGTGGAATTCGCCTGAGAATCCGCCTTGCAGGTCAAATCCGCATTTTCCAGAGGAGTGCCCAAGGAGTCATGCCTTTTCCTCAATTTTTGCGGATGAGGCGGGTTCCTGCAAGCGGACCAGGGCGCGCCGGAGCAATTGGCCTTGATAGGTGTAGCCCGGCGCCAGGGTGTCGAGGATGAGGGCGTTGTCGGGCGGTGCCGCGTCGTTGAGGAGTTGATGGCGCTTGGGATCGAACGGCTCGCCCGCCGGCGCGGTGAGGACGGCGATTCCGGCGCGGCGTCCGAGGTCGCGGCAGGCATTTTGAAAGAGGCCGATCTGCTCTGTCACGGCGGGCTGGCCGGATTGCGCGGCGGCTTGGTACAGGGCATAAACCTGGTCCAACATGCGGATGATGATTTGCAGCCATTCGGTTTCGCCGCGACGCAGTTTCTCGGCTTCAAGGCGCAAATGGGCGCGTTCGGCGTCGTTGGCTTTTTGGAGGAACTCGGTGAAGGCCCTGGCCTCGGCGGCCATGTTATCGGCCAGGCCGGCGGCGGTTTGGGCGGTTTTGGCCGCGGAGTCCTGGACGGCCTGCCATTGGGCGGTGGAGTTGCTGATTTGGGAGGCCAATTCGTCCAGTTTTTGAATTTTGGCGGCCGCGTCGGCCAGTGTGCGGGCCTGGGCCAGCGTCTGGTCGTTGGCGCTGCGGCGCAGGAAGGGCGTCAGGAAAACGCCCGCGCCGGCTGCGGTGCAGAATGTGATGCCCGCCGCTTCCCACCACAGTAGCGGCCTATGGCCCTGCCACCATAGAAGGAGGGCCACGCCAAGAAACACAACATCCGCCACCAGGAACGGCCAGAGCGGCGGGCTTTTGGAATCCGATGTCATCCCCGCAAGATTAGATTGAAATCGGCGGGTGCAAAGCCAAATTTGAGAATTCGGCGGGAAGGCGTGTCTTATTTATGACCAGCACACCTGGGGGCATATCGCTCCTTGGGTGAGCGTCTCTCGATCTTGAATGTGGGATGTCCCCTTGGGATGGAGCATGGCTGCGATAGGACAGAAATGGCGCGGAAATTGCTACGTAATCACGGGGCGAGAGGCGCCGTTTAGGCGACGGGATTGCCCTTTGGACAGCAGCATGAAATTTGACGCATCAAACCGGAGACGAAAAGCGGCCGGGGCCGGAGCCTTCACGCTTGCCGAAGTGATCATGGCCGGCGCCATAACGGCGCTGCTATGCACCGGGCTTGTGAAGTCTTACATGATGAGTTCGTACAAGGCGCAGTACGCGGCCTGCTCGCTGGCGGCCAATATGCAGGCGCTGAAGAAGATGGAGCAGGTGATTTTCGCCAGTTGGGTTCCGAGCTATGGGATCACCAATATCTTCAATCCGGCCCTGACCAACGTTGACGCCGAGAATTTGGAGATGCCGGTGGCGGTTACCAATACCGTCTCCTGCACAAACTACACCACCGTCACGCAGATTTCCACCAACCCGCCCTATCTGATGATCCAGGTGAGTTGTGTCTGGGGATTCAACGGGCTGGGAACTTACACCAACACCGTGGCCGTCCTGCGCGGTCCCAATCTATGAAGACGACGCTGTCCCAAAACAACCGGAGCGGGCGGGGCATGGCATTCACGCTGGCCGAGGTGATGGTAGCCTCGACGATTCTCGTGCTGGTGTTTGGGGCCATCATTTCGGTCAATTTGTGGGGCCTGTCCATGAACCTGCGCAGCCAAATCTGGCTCGATACCAGCGACGACAGCCGGCACAGCATGGGGATGCTCCATCAGGATGTGAGGACGGCAAGCACGATTTATGTGGGAACGGGCAGCCTGGCCGGATTCACCAACGCGGGGGCGACGAATATACAGGCGGGCAACGCCCTGGAGATATATGCCAGCACCAACACCAACAGTTGGGTGCTTTACTTCTATGACAGCGCCAAAAACACGCTGTTCCGCACCAACTGGGACGGAGCGTCCCTTGGCAGCTTCGACATGGTGTCAGCCAACCCGATTACCAACGACAACTATATATTCACGATGCAGGATTACCTGGGCAACACCCTAAGCAACTCAACGCCCTATCCGGTGGTTGCCGTTTATTTGTCATTCACAAAGCTGCAAAACCCGCAGATTGTGATTGAGCCGGGCAGCCCGGTGGATTTTTACCAGATCAACACAAGAATAGCCCCGCGCATGAGGCCATGAAGCTGCTTTTCCCTCCAGACAATCCAGTCAATTCCCGGCGCCGCCGCGGCGGGTGGGCGTTGGCCATCGTCATGCTGCTGTGTGTGGGAGCGCTCATGGTCGTTGCAAGCATCGTGGGTTGGTCCAATGTCGCCGCCAGCAACGTCTCCCGCAACAATGAATATTACGTGACCAGCTATGCCGCCGAGGCGGCCACCGAGAAAGTCCTGGCGTCCGTCGTGGCCGATTATGAGAACTACGGGGCGCCGGTGGTTTATTCCAAGCTATCCACCTATTCCAATTACATCCCGACATCCAGCGACGATCCCTACTGGGGCAACTTCGTTTTTAGTGCCGGGCCGGGACAGGCCAATCGGACGGTGATGACGCTGATCAATCCGACCAATATCGTTGTGATGGGGCCGCCCTACGCGGGCCTGATCATGAATGCGGCGACGTACGAAATCATCTCGACCGCGGTGAACACCACCGGATACCAGGTCCCTGCCTGTGTGGGGCAGCAGATCAACCTTGGGACGATCCCGATCTTTCAGTTCGCCATTTTCTACCAGAATACCATGGAAATTGACCCCGGGGCGAACATGACCATCAACGGCTACACGCACGGTAACAGCGGCATTTTCATTGATCCGAATTCTGGCGTGACGCTGACCTTTTCCAACGACGTGTCATCGTCCGGAACGATCATCCTGGGGGAGAATCCGATGGATCCGACCGCCGGGCGCAACGCCTCGCCGAGCCCGACCTTTGACGGCTTCCATTTGAGCGGGGTCAATCCGCTGATTCTGCCGGTGGGCACCAACTCGTCCGGCACGGCGACGAACACCTCGGCGAACGTCAACGCCATTCTGCAAATACCGCCCGCCGGTCTTTCGGCGACATCGCAGACCGGGAGCAACTACCTCTACAACAAGGCGGACATGATCATCCTGCTATCCAACAACAGCGTGGCGGTGACCAGCGGAGTGCTGTTGAACAACCAGGCGACGGTGATCTCCAATTCCGCCTGGTCGCAGTGGCTGAACACCAACGCGAACACGCAGTTTTACGATCAGCGCCAGGGGATCACGATCCAAACGGCGGACATAGATGTGGGGAAATTGGCCGCCTGGAGCGCGAGCAACAACACGCTTCGCGCGGCGATCATTGCGGCAGGACGGAGCGGGGACCTGAATTCCATCTACATCGCAGATGAGCGGTATAATAGCAACGCGGTGATCACGACCAACGTCAGCTACTCGACCAATCAAGTTGCCACCAACACCACCCCTCACCTCTCCTACCCAGGAAACAACACCTTTTTTCCGCCCGTGACAACTAATACCATCCTGGTCACCAACTCTGTCAAGCCGACCAACGGCACTTACCTCGGCAGCTACACGCAGAGCAGCAATCCCACGCGCTATATATATCAGTTGATTAACGGCTACAGTTACCAGTTGATAACGGGGATCGTGACCAATTACACGTACATCACCAACTGGAACATTGTTTCACAAGCGGGTGTTGTGCTCACCAATGGCGCGACCCTGCCGCCCATGGGGCTGGGCGTGGCCACTCCCGACCCGGTGTACATTGTGGGCAATTACAACGTCTCCACCAACGGCACCCCGGCCAACCTGGGCACTTTCAACACCTCCCAGACCCGCCCTGCAGCCGTGTATTCCGATGCCGTCACCATTTTGTCCCCCAACTGGAACCCGCAAAACAGCTCCAGCGGCATCGGCAGCCGCACGGCCGCCAATGACACGGTCAACGCCGCCCTTCTCACGGGCAATGTGCCATCCGATGGAAATAGCTACAGCGGGGGGGTGGAGAATTTCCCGCGGTTCCTTGAGAACTGGAGCGGCTACACCTTGACCTACAACGGCTCGATGGTCTGCATGTTCAACAGCCAGATTGCCACAGACCCCTGGCCCGGCACGGGCACGGTCTATAATCCCCCGACCCGCAACTGGGCATTTGATCAGAACTTCAATAACCCGGCCAAGCAGCCGCCGCTGATGCCGTTTGTCATATCGGTCAACCGCGGAGCGTGGACATTTCTCCAAACGAACTCTGTGTCCTTCTAAATTCGCAGCCATGAAATTACTCTGCTACATGCTGGCTTCCTGTTCGCTGGCCGCCGCTGACATGAACAGCACGACGAACAACGTTGCAAACGGCTTCCGCGCCTTCGACAGTTACGAGACAATGATCGAAGGGGGCACGGCACGTACGATGGTGGTGGAGGCCGGACGCGAGCACTTGGTCACCCGGCTGCCCCGCGGCTATGCGGCCGCCGTGGACACCGGGGCCAAATCCATTGTCTTCAACGAGGATACCGGAATCATCCCGATTACCTTGCGGGTCACTACCAATTCCCCGGGCATCATGCCCGATGACGACACCTTGCGCACCAACGCCCTGGCTGCCGATCCCGGCGGCGCGGTCATCCAGGTGGCCGGGTGCGCCACCGGATACAAGCCGGCCCGCTTTGTGGATACCACACGGGGCGTGGACGCTATCCACAACATCCGGACGCGCCACGCCTTTGTCGCCTGCCCGGAGGGGATGGTTGAATTTATATTCTCCTCCAAGGACCAGGACTTCGACAAAGGGCGGGTGATCTTCAACCTCTTCCTGTCATCATTCCGTCTGGAGATGATCGAACAAGACGCGGTGAAAGTGGCAAAGTGACGACCCGGCGCCGCCAAACCGCCATGCCTGCCATGAATTCAAAATTGCTTTCCGCCCTGGCGGGAGGCTAAATAGAGCCATGATGATACCAACGCCGCTGAAGAAGGCGAAAAAGCGCAACCAGATTCTCTCCATTGACTTGGGCGCCCGCGCCACCAAGGCAGTGTTGCTGGATCGCATGCAGGATTCGTTCACTCTATCGCGCTATCTCATCACCGACGCTCCGATTTACGAAAAAGGCATTCCGCAGGGCCTCCTCACGGAGCACCTCCGCACCATCGTGGATCAGTTAAGCCCCAAGACGCGGCAAGTCACCCTCGCCGTCAGTTCTGAAGATTCGGTTTTGCGCAGCACCGAAATGCCGCTGCTTCCCCTCAACGATATGCGCCAGATGCTCAAGTTCAATGCCAAGAGCTATTTGCAACAAGACCTGCGCGATTACGTCTTCGATTGCTACATTGTCCCCCCCCCTGCCAAAGCCGGGGCGGAAGTCGGCAAGGCCGCGGCGAAATACAAGGTCTGGGTCGGCGGCACCCGGCGCGAATGGCTGGCCAACTTGGAAGGAGCCGTCAAGGCGGCCGGATTAGTAGCCGACCAAGTTACTCTGGCGGTTCTGGGGCCCATCAATGCGCTTGATTTGGCCCAGCCGGAGGTCTTTGCAAAGGAAGTGGTCGCCCTGGTGGACATGGGCTTTCGCACCACCACAATCAGCATTCTCAACCAAGGCGATCTCTGCCTGAATCGCACCGTCGAAATTGGCGGCGACAAGTTGACGGCCGGACTGTCAGAAGCCATGAGCATCAGCTACGCCGAAGCCGAAGGGATCAAGATCGGCATGCCCAAGGAGGTCGAATCCCATCTTCAGCCCTTGATCGCCCCTTTGGGCCGCGAACTGCGCGCTTCGATGGATTTCTTTGAGCATCAGTGCGAAAAGACCGTCGCCAAAACTCTCGTTTCTGGCGGGGCGGCCCGTTCGGAATTCATCCTCCAACTGTTGCAGACCGAGCTGGGTGTGGCTTGCCAGGCGTGGAATCCCACGGCGGCAGTGAAATTGAGCCTCTCCCCGCAGCAAATGACGGAAGTGGAACAGGTTGCCGGCCAGTTGGCCGTTGTTCTCGGCGCAGCCTCGGCATCCTTCTGAGGTATCGGGCCTTCCTTAAATTCCTCTGGCACGCCCGCTCCCATGTTCAACCAGTCCGCAATCTGAGATCCGCAATCCGCAATCCCCAATTCCCTTGAACCCGGCCGACACGCCCTGCCTGATTTTCAATCCGTCCGCGCAGGGCGGCAAAGCCAGCCGTCTCCGTTCCCATCCCAGCCTCCCTCGCGGCCAATGCGTTTTCCTGGCCACTTCCGCTCCCGGTGACGCCCGCCGCCTTGCCGCCCAGGCCGTCCGCGATGGTTTCCAAACCATCATCGCCGCCGGCGGCGACGGCACCGCCAATGAGGTTCTCAACGGCATGGCCGATGTTCCTGGCGGCTTCCGCGCCGCCCGCCTCGGCATTCTTCCCCTGGGAACCATCAACGTCTTCGCCCGCGAACTCGGTCTTCCACTCCATGCCCGGCGCGCCTGGAAAGTCCTGGCCATGGGGAGCGAACGGACCATTGATGTGGGCCGGGCGGATTTTGTCGTTGCCGGCCGGACTGAGCGCCGCTATTTCATGCAACTGGCCGGGGCCGGGGTTGATTCCCGCGCTATCGAACTGACGGACTGGAGTGTCAAAAAGAAAATAGGTTTCCTTGCCTATGTCGTGGCCGGTTTTAAGGCCCTCGCGGAAAAACGCCCCCTCATCACCGTCCGCGCCGGCGAACGGGGAGAAGGCGGAAGATCGGCGCAGAGCGCCGACGCTACACCGGCAAAGGGCGAAACCGCAGCCGGCGAATGGGTCGGCGTCGGCAACGGCCGTTTTTATGGCGGCCCGCTGCCCGTCTTTCCCCGCGCCCGGCTGGACAGCGGCCTGCTGGAAGTGTGTGTCCTTCCCAAAGCCAGTCTCTTCCGCCTGACTGCGGCGCTGGCCGGCATGGCCGTGGGGCGAATGCACCAATTCTGCCGCGCCCGACAGCTTTGCGCCTCCGCCTTCACCCTCACCAGCCCCGCGCGGGTCCTCCTGCAACTGGATGGCGAAAACGTCGGGGAGCTGCCCGCCACAATTGCCATGGAGCCGGGGGCCTTGCGGGTGATTGTGCCGTGAGACTGCCAATTTTTGCGGCTGGATACGATCGGGACATTCACCGGATTGGGAAGACACCCTGACTGGGAAGACGACCTCATGGCACCGCGCGGTTCGCGTTTCCATTTTATCCGTTGCGTCAGAACGACACTTATTGAGTTCAGTCAAAATGAAGAACCCCGCAGCGAGTTGTGCGCCAGTGGAATGGAGTCGAGAACCGAATCAAGCTTCGCGGTATCGAACGAAAATAAAACACAAGATAGAAATAGTCACATCCGCATTGAAATCGGGCAATGCGGATGTGATTATTTTACAAGCGCGGCAGGGCATGTCGAGAAAAAAGTTCGGGAATATCAATAAAAGGAGGCGCGGCTTGAATGGCCAACCCAGGCTAACGCACTCCTTCGTTTGTCTGCATCGCTTTTTGTTTGCCCTCCGGCAGGTGCGAAATCACTTCAGCGGGCACGGCACAGGGGAAATTGGAGCGAAAGCCGATTGCCCCGCTGGAATTATTCCCGTCCGGCGATTCGAAAAACCTGCCTCCGTAACTCGCCCGGGCTTCGAACGTCGCGGTAGCGCGTGGGCTGGGCGCATCCAAATAGATCTGTCTGTCGCCGTCGTAAGCCCACACTCTCGATTCGCTCTCTATGAAGACAAACCAGCCTGGCTTCGCCCGCCAGTCTTGGCCGACGCCCATTGCACTCTGCCCGAACCCGCCGCTTTCGAGACGCACAAAATTCAGGTAAACATTCGAGACTTCAATCCGCCAGTGGCCATCTGGCGAAGAATTCGTGCCGAGCGTGGTAATGAGCATGGGACGAAACGGGGGCGGCGCGGCCGCATTCGTGGTTAATCCGGGCAGGCTCACCTCGCGCATGACCAGAATTGTGCCGGCGCATCCCGCCGTTTGAAGGGTGGACTTTATCGCCTCGCCGTCCTCGCTTTTCCAATGGATCGAGCGCATCGCCGCGCCGTCAGCGAGCTTCCAACCTCCATTGAGCCGGGTCGCCATTTCGGCCTTGTCCGATACGAGAATAAACTCCCAGGCACGGGGTGGGCGGCCGAAGTGTTGTTCCTGGGTCACTGATAGTTTCCCTTCTTTTAACTCCATTGTCATGTTTGGGCTGGAACAACCAGCCAGGAGGATGGAGGCGGCTGCCAACGCGAGCAGTATGTTTCTTTTCATAGTAAAATATGCGTGCCAAGGACTCGCAAATCCTAATTGTTCGCCCGTTCAATGACAAGTATGTCAATCGTCTCACGGGTTGGAGCCAGTTCCAGGCCGAGCTGGTCCAGCACGGCTTGTTTGAAGGCGTCCTGTTGAGCCTGCGAGTTGCACCATGCTTCTCTGCCGCCCCACTGCCATTTGAGATCTGTATCATAATTGCCATGCAGGCCGGCGCGGTTGACTATTGGTATCTCCAACGTGTTTTCGCAGAAATTGACCCAGTTCAGGAAATCGGTGTTGGCGGTGTGGCTTTCCATGGCACCCGGTCCACTGCTTCCCCCGTTTTGACCGGCGGACCCGGGCTTGCTGGGTCTCAGCCCCGGCGCGTTGGGGGTTTTGACCCGAAGAACCAACGCGTTGGTCTCGATCTTTGCGATTCTTCCAGTGACACCGAATTTTTCCCTTATTCTGCGCCGCAAGGCTTGCATCGCGTCTTTGGACATGTTGTCAATAAAATCATACCTGTCCATCGGCAACTGGGTCGCCATGACCGTCCGGCACTCAGTCCATGAAAAACCGTAAGCGATCTGGACCAATTTTCGGATGGTGCAACCCGATCCGAGGCCCTTGGTCCAATTTTCCGGTATCCCCGCCATGCTCGTGTTCATGTTGCCTTCGAGGGTGGACACCGTCGGCAGAATTTCGACCATCGGCGGCTCACTGTACAACACCGCGGTGGAAATGTCGTTGCCTCCAATGGCGTTCGTCGGAAAAGCCGCCGCCTGCCACGGATATGGAGTCAGATACCCGGTCTGCGCGATGGCCGCTGGAGCGGGCGGTATTCCGTTTTTCACTTCGGCCACCGGAGCGGACGGCGCTTCGATCTCCACGATGGCTATGGTGGCGATTCCAGCGCACAGGATGCCGGCGGCGATTAGGATTGCGGCTTTCGCTTTTGTCCATGCCATCAATTTCAAAACACCTTTTGCGAGGGCCAATGTCGAACCGCCGGCCGCCGCGCCCTTGGCCGCCGCCACAACCGCGATGGTTTTTGCCAGGCCCGCCGGCGCGAGACAAACGGAGTTGGCCGAGATCGCACCGGCGATGACGTCGGCGGTGTGCGGCATGTGGCGTTTTGCGAAATACACCCGCAGCTTTTCCACCGCGCGCGTGACCCGCTTCTGCGCCGCCTGCGGTTCCAGATCGAGCGCATCGGCAATCTCCCGCGCCGACTTGTTCTCGAAAAACCGCAGCACGATGAGGTTCCGGTCTTTTTCATCCAATTGCGCCATCGCCTCGTCGAGGAGGGGCGCGATTTGCCGCCAGACATCGGGGGCCGGCGGGTTGGCAAGCGATTGCATAAAGGCCTCCTGTTCGCGGTTCTGGCGTCGGCGCTCGGTTTTCAAGGCATCGGCGCACGCGTAGCGCGTCGCGCGGTAAAGCCAGCCGGAAAGGAGGGTCCGCCGACCAAGCGACTTCGCCTTTCGCGCGAGGATGATGAAGACGGCCTGGGCGATGTCCTCAGCCAAATGGGCGTCGCCGACCTGCCTGAGCGCCGATGAATAGACCAGGTTCAGATGGCGCGAAACCAGCGTCTCGAAGGCCGTCTCCGACTGGCTGCCGGCGTATTCCCGGAGCAATTCCATGTCATCATTCATCATCCATCTATATACGGACACCGAAACGGAAATGGGACAACGAATTATCAGGAACGCGCCGCCGAATCTGCTCTTTGCATCGCGCATTGCTTCGCTCCAGCCTTCAGCCTTCCCTTTCGTTTCCCCATTTAGCCACCATATCCCACAACTTTTTTTCATTTTTCCTCTTGCCATCCATTAGCTTCCATGCGACTATATCCCACGAAGGCCAGTTCCATACGCCTTCATAGGACGGTAGGGCGGGCACACAACGGAGCCTTGGCAGGTTCCACCCCCAATCAGCAGAGATCTATAAGGAGATCATTATTATGGCACGTAACGGTAAAATCGCGCGGCTGCCCCAAGGGGTCCGCTCTCAACTCAACTCCCGCCTCCAAGACGGGCACGACGGCAATCAAATCCTAACCTGGCTCAACTCCCTCCCGGCAGTCCGCCAGGTCATTGCCGACAACTTCGGCAATCACCCCATCAACGAACAAAACCTCTCCGAATGGCGTCAGGGCGGCTATCAGGAATGGCTCCTCTGCCAGGACATCGCCGCCCAGGCCGCCCAACTCGCCGCCAGCCGCGAAGACCTCCAGGAACTCGCCCCCGGCCAAACCCCCGCCGAACTCCTCACCGCCGCCATCACCTTCCGGTGCAACGCCATCCTGGCCGGACAGCCCGCCGAACTGGACGACAAGGCCCTCATCCAAGTCCGCGCCCTGGGCCACCTCTGCCACG
>Ga0182030_10014806_pt1 | contig 15340 bp, 19 predicted proteins | sample 812S3MmetaG_FD_121299 | JGI IMG/M metagenome (GOLD analysis project Ga0182030, IMG submission 121299) | Permafrost microbial communities from Stordalen Mire, Sweden - 812S3M metaG (Illumina Assembly) | ecosystem: Environmental > Terrestrial > Soil > Wetlands > Permafrost | place: Sweden... | reverse complement strand
TGCCTGCGGATGCACCATTGCTTTTTATAACCAATGCATCATCTGTCACATCATCTTTCCACCACCATTCCTGGTTGGCAACATTCACGGTGAGGCCTATGTGACGGTATGATATGGCAATTGCAACCAGTGCTTCCGCAGTAGTGGCATAAGGAACTGTTTTGCCTCCGCCGAGCTTTCCGTATCGTGCGTCCGTTGCCCTCGGCGCATTCGTCTTTAAACCGTCATTGACTGTAATTGGCATTTGCAGGTTTTTAAGCTGCAGCATTTGAGAATTTCAAATGCTGCAGCGATTTTAAAATGATTAGCTAACCCGGAACTGAATAGGCGTTGATTCGTTTTCTGTGTCGAAGGTTGTCACATAGAGCCTGTATGGAGCAACAGTTGTCGGTGCGCCAAATGTTTCATCAGCGCCGATAGGGCCATTGTTGAGCGGATCGCCATACCATACGGTTTTTGCAGGCTCAGTTGATGGCTCTGCCATCCATAGTCTTTTCGGAGCGTGGTTGTAAGTGAAATCGGCCACCACTGCAGCCCCTTTATTGAACACTGCATGATGCGGAGAAGCTGCAATGGCTGCTGCATTTGGCAGAGCATCACCATCATTAAGCACACCCCAGAAAGCAGTGAACTGATTGGAAGGATTGCCACCACCTCCACCACCTGAAAGGCCGCCCGCATACAACTGCACATAGCCATTCTGATAAGTGATGGTGCCATCATATCCTTTATTGCCGTTCTTGGTAGTGCCGGTCGAAAAATCAAATTTTGCCCAGGCGTAAATGCAATCACAACCCAACTGATAGTACATGTTGGCGGGGCAGTTGCTATCTTTTGCCAGCACGATCAGCGGCGTGTTGATGATGTTCTTAACAGCTTCATGCGCTTCAGCATAAGAGCCGGGAACAAATATTTTCAGTTCGAAATCCAATTTCTGAAAGCCCAGGTCGCCGACTGTTTTTGCGTTCAGCTCGTTTTTTTCCGGAGCGAGCAGGAATTTCACGAACTCTTTACCGGCTTTGAAGACGTGATTGTTCTTCACGATCACTTCATCGCCCGGATTATTATAAGGCCCTTCAGGACACATGATGCCGCCTTCAGCAAAATCAGATACAGGAGCTAACAAAACATAATCCGCAATGCCACTGGCGATGTTCTGCGGGTTTTTTAAATTTCGGTATGCGTAAGCCATGTTTGTTTATTTAAAGGGTTAGTGATTTTTTATATCATTCCGTAAGAGCCGTTGAGGCAATCCAGCGGGTTTGCTACAGGGATAGCAGGATCAACCCAATTGAATAAAGGAAAATCGGAATGGTTTTTATTTAAAAAAATGATTGCATCATTGAGCCAGAACTTTGCAGTGTCCTTGCTTGCGGCTATCAGGTGGCTGATATCTGCAGGGGATGGGGCAGAGCGTGCAGATAAATCATCGTCACTGCTTCTGGTGTTGGATGAATTCACAGAGAGGCCGTTGGCATCCATGCGGATATTTAAAAAGGGTACGGAATAACTCACGGTGAAATTTGCGGTCGCTTTTTTCAATTTGAAAAGCAAGGTTTTTTCCTGATCGCCGAGCGAAGCATCAGAAGCGTCTTTTTCTTTCAGGTCATCAAACAATTCTTCGCCGATGGCAGTCCGGATATTCTGCGCTTCCACATCTGCCATCTTCGGGCGCATTGCCCAGTAGTTTTTGGATGGCGTTTGTGACGGAAAATATTCGTTGAACTCCTTTCCGGTTTTTATAAAGAGGCTGCGGTAATTTTTGAATGCATCATCATTAGCCCATAACTCATAATCAGCTTTATTCTCTTCCAGAAATTGCAGCAGCAATTCTGTTTGCGCTTCCGCTTCAGCAAGGCATGCTTCGCGGAAATTTTTTACCTGATATTGAAAAGCAGTTTTGTTTGTGTTGGTTTCTTCGCGGCGCAAACCTGCATCGCTCAATTTCACTTCGCCTTTTGGCGCGTAGAAATAAGAGATGTAAGGGCCGATTACCATGCGCAATCTGTCGAGCAATGATTTTTGTTCATCGGTTAAACCACTTTCTTCATCCATTGCGCCGTTGTAGTCATCATTCAGTTTATTATAAAGTGATTTGCCAATAACGGGAATGATCATCTGCTCTTCAATATTCCGGATAGTGGGCTTCAGCGATGCGAAATTTACTTCGCTCACCAGCTCGGCATACTCCTGAATTTTTTTTGAATCTTTGAATAACATCAGCTTACTACTTTAGCGGTTCCTTTGCCCTGGTCTAATGTGGTTAAAACAGTATCGCGCACACGGAAAACAATATCTTCTTCCCATTCTTTCATGCCGCCGACTACGCGGTTGAAATCACGCACGAGATAAAGCGGTTCCATCAGCACATTTCTTTCGAGATTGAGCAATGCATTGTAAACAAGGAATGCTTCGCGGATATCGCTGCCGCTTCCGCCGCCACTGCGAAGCATACTGCCGGTCATTCCGGCGCTGAACAATGTTGGGTGCACACCCATTGCAATCAGCACCTGCAGATCAGCAGCGGATTGCGTGATCACCTCTTTATCTATGTTTGTTTTATCCTCAATGGCCTGGATTTTTACCCGGCCATATTCTGTTCTTTCATGGGGGTCTACATCAAAAAATGATATGAAAGAATTGAAGGCATTTTCTTCGCCAGCGAGGAATTGATCCATCTCATTCAGCAACTTCACACGAGCGGCTTTCTGCTGATCTTCGGTCATGCCGAACCATTTTTCCGTGCCATATTTTCTTTCGAAAAAAGTTTCCGGAACTTCTATATGGTATTTTATTTTGAACGCTTTGTTGTAAAGCGTTTTTATCATTGTCGGGATTTTTGAAGCGATCTCAACCCATCCGCTGAGCCTTGCGCCATCCCATGAAGGCACCTGGTAATAAGTTTTGTTCACTGATGGGTAATTGACCGGAAGGATTGCTGATTTGAAGCCTTTTTTATCCTTCTTTCGGGCGGCAATTTTTGTCAGGCTGTTGAGCGGGTCATACATGTCAACGCAATCAAGCTGCTTGACAAATTTGTTATCCACTTGCGAGATGATCACCGGGTTAGCGATCAGACCGGGGATTGATTTTTTCGGGTCGAACTTTGCATATTGATTTTGCGCCAGCCCCCACATCTTGGATAAGAACATGGTTGTGAAGTTGCCATCATCGTCCATTTGCTTATACCTGCAATCGCAGCTTTCCTGATGCACCAGACCAGTGATCGTTTTTGCATCATTGCTGAGGATCGTTTCGCTCCAGCAATTGGAGTACCAGGTCCAGTCTTGAAAATATTCAATAGCCCAGCGGAAAAAACTTCTGGCCTGAATAAAATTGTAAACAGGTTTGTATTTGTCCACTTTAAGCGGCTGGAATACTTCCGTTTTTCCGTTGTCAGTGTAGTCGATAATTTTTCCGGGGATAATGCCTGATCCCCAAAGCGCACGGGCTTTCCAATCGAGGCCAGCTTTGCCAACACCACAATAGGCCATCTGCTGTTCTATGTTCTGAGGGAAGCGATTGTCTTCGCCCCAATATGCGACATCAAGAAGATTCTGCAGTTTACGGATAGGCGCGGCCGTGCCTTTTGGGCTTGATTGAAATGTGCCTGCTTCGGCTGATCCTTTAGAAAAGTAAACAGCGCTCTGGCTCTGGCTTAGATATGCTATTGGCCCGGCAAATTCTACACTCATAAAACTTTCTGGTTGTTTAAATGAGTGATAAGAATGGGGTGAACCTTGCGAATTTGCTTGTTGGGCAGCTCCACGTTGCGGGTGAAGTTCAGGTTGTGGCGAGGGTCTTTCAATTGCCCCGCGCCAGCGGCGAATTTTTTTTCGGTGGGGGTTATTGATGGCTGCGGCTCTCTGTTTCGGGCTATCCGGCATTTAGGCAACTCAATCACTTCGCCGCCCGAGCCTTTCAGCAAATTGGCTGTAATGAAGCGGAGGGATACCCAGCTTCCTTGTTCCAGTATGCTGATTGCTTCTTTGAGTTCGATAGCCATGATGCTGCTAAAATAGAAGGCTATGCGGGAGGCAAAAAGGACAAATAAACAGAGTCAGCATTCCTTATTTGTCCTCCATTTTTCTTTGCTACTTTCTTTTTACGGAGCAGAGAGGAACGGAGCGGAGTAAAAAGAAAGTAGCCGCACGGGTGTGGCTACTTGGTGGGGTTATTTGCTTAATTTCTCAACCTGCTTTTCACTGAATACATAAGCCACGGGGAAAAATTCGTATTCGTCTTTTCCTTCCTGCTTTTCCTGGGGTTGCGACTTGCGAGGCTCGCCCCAAAGCAAAAGGGCTTTTTCTCCTTTCCTCACTACAAATCCAGTTTCCAGCCATCTTTTGAAAGAGCGCAATTCTGTATGTCCTTGCTGTTTGTAACAGTCTGCCAAACCTTCATTGACTGAATTATAAGCCCCTTCCTTTACTGCTGCTTTAACTGCTGCGCTAAGTTCCTTTAAAGCCTGTCTTTTAGTTTTCATTTCTTGTGTCATAGCCTGTCGTTTGAATTGTTGATTGAAAATTGTTAATCATCATATCTGCTGAATTAAGCCCGATTGAATAAGGGTTGCCAGTTGCGCCGCTGTGTTTCCTGTAGTAATGATTGAATAATTCCATATTGAAAGTGTAACACAGTGAACGGCTGGTTAAATATTCAATGCAGTTGCTTATGCATCTTTCTTTGTGAGACATAAAATAAAATTTGGGATATTAAAAAAGAGGAGAGTAAGCCCCGCAGGTGCGGGGCTAAAAGATTACCACACTAATAAAGGTTCGATTTCCTTTATTTTCTTCTGGATGGTGGCTTTCACGAAAGCTAAAAACTCTTTGGTTACTTCCACATTTCCAGTAGAAAACTCATTGCGGTTTTCATCCTTAAAAACGATGTAGCCCGATTCTGAATCGTGTGTAAACTGGAAAGTGTTTAGCTTTTGCAAAGACGCTTGCAACTGGTTGTATTTACGTTGCAGGTCAAAAAGTACATTAAGCCTGTGCAATCTGTCTTCCAGATTTGGAACTTGTGAAAGTTGCTCTTTTGGGGTGAAAGAAACTAAAATTGGCTCTGTCTTTACGTCTTCGGGGCTGGTGGTTTTCGAAGACTTCGGAGGCATAACTTTTACGTTATTCATATATTTTTTGCCCGTGTTTATCGCGGTGGCGCTCCGCTTTTAATTATGATGTAATATACTACATTTCAAGCTATTATCCAAATTTTTTCACTACTTTTTTGCTTTATTTTTCCACATTTTTTTGCAAATCAACCGCTTATTTTTGCTGTTTTCTGAAATTCAAAAAAGTAAAAAAAAGGAACTGCGCCCACACTATGCCACGAAGGCGAACGCCTCGGACGGTTTGCAGGAAATATGATATAGTGATATGTGGAGCGTATTGTAATACGCTGAATAGGATGGTATATAATACGACGTAGGGAGCGCCTGAGCGCCCCCCTACTGATGGATGGCAGTGTTGATTCCTTATGATTGGTAATGCAGTTCTACATGGTCAAGCCACCGCCGCCTTTGCTGTCAATGCCGTAATGAAGTTTTGATTCGAGCATGCCGAACGCCATTGTATCGAGAGCGTCGCTATAGTGGGTTGATTCATCGGCGGGAAACTTCGGATCATGTTCAGACTTCTTGTCTTTGCCAAAGCCATCCCTGCGCTGCTCTGCCTGCGCCATGCACATGGATACAATCAGCTTATTGCAGTTCTCTCTGTTAATCCTGAATACTCTCGGGTAATGGTTATCCTCGTGCAGCAAATGCCCCCACATACGATACTTAGTTTCATGTCCAGGGGCTTTGCCGATGTACATTCTCTTCACTGACCATCCGGCTTTATTGAGCGTGCTGACAACCTCATCACACTTTCTTGTTTCATTGTCGTCACCAACAGCAGTATGGTCATACCAGTAATAGACAAACTTCCGTTTGTGTGCCTTATAATATTCAGTAAACAATTTAATTACTTCTTTCAACTTGCCCGGATACAATGCATGCATTCCTTTTATGGCTCTTAATTCTTTTCCGTTGTCCTGTCCAACTACTAATGGATGTATTCTTCTGTTATAGTCGAGCGAGATGTGCAATGGCGCTGTGTTGTTTCTATCCTTATCCTTTCTGCAGTCATAGAACGTTGAGGTGTGGTCGTAGTCAATGGAATCAAAGTAGCTTTCATCTTCAGAGAAATAGCCGTGGCTCTCTTCATCAAAGTCCGGATAAAAACCGTCCTCGAGTTTCAACGGCCGCAAATTCAAAATTTGTGTGTCGAATTGAAATGCCGTTGTGTCACGCAATTGCTGCTTTATAAAATCAATTCCTAATGCATGAATGTTATCCAGGGTAGATGCTTCATGATAATACAGCAAACCTTTTCTCAGATCATTAAGCTCAGAATCGATGACAGTTATTTGTTTTACAGTTTCTGCGATAACTGGTTTTGTGGCTTTCGTTAAAAGGTGTTTCAATTGATATCGCACGACTTGCAGTTCCCAAATATTGTTCACTGCAGCTTTTTCCATTTCGTTCATCATGTCAAGTATCCAGCGGCCTGCTGTGCCCACAGGCATGTCAGTCGTGAATGTTTTGCCGTGATGATAAGGGTTATCCTTAAATGCCGGAATGATACCTCTGTTAGCGGGGAACAATTCTGTTTTCAACTTTTCGGCATTCAGCAATTTTGCTTCATCGCCACAAATCCAATCTATCGTAATACCATTGGAAGATCCCACGCGATCCTGGCTGACTAAATGTGCACCGCCGCTATTCCACCAGCTCAAAAAATACTTATGCTCCAATGGTGGCCGGTATGGTCCTTGCCATTTCCATTTCTTGATCCAGACATCTGTCGGCCTTCTGCAGATAAAAAAATGCTTGTTCATTTTATATCCGATCCTTTCCCAACCAGCGATGAGCGCTGGAAGCGTTCTTGTGAGCAACTGGTTGTATGTCGCGCCAACAAAAACACCCGTGCCTCTTGGCATTGTCCGCAAATAACAATTGGCTGATTTAGGGGCAAGCACGCCTTCGCTTTTGCCGGTACCACGACCAGCGACCAGGTATTCGTCTGGCGCACCGATCATTATACTTCTTAGCTGTGGTTTATTGAAGTGGAGCTGTGTCTTCATCAGGTTGGGTATCTAATTCTTCGAACATGTCAGTTTTGATTTTCACTTTTCGTTTTGCATTGATAGCGGTCAGCACTTCTTTCATGTTCACATCAGGAGCGCCTAATTTCCTCGGGTCAAACGTTGCCTCAAATTCATGGCCAATGAAATCTTCGCCAGGGTTCTCTTCAACATCAGGCAATTCCTTCAGCAGCTCGATCCTGTTTTTTTCTAAAAACCTGTACGAATTGAAATCATTTATCTCTGCAGCTTTTCTCATCATGTCTCTGTTAATCTGTAGCTGCAGGTTCAGTTCAAAAAGTTTATTGATGTTGATCACGGAATTAAATACTTCTCTCGTGCAGCTAAGATCTTCATAAGCCTGCACGATTTTTATGTCGAATAATTTCATGACCTGGTTGATCACATCCTGATCGGTGTATTTTCCAGACACAAGCTGATTGTAGATATATTGATATCGTTTCAACTTTTCTTCCTGTGTCGGTGTCAATGTCAATTCATTCAACCGGTTGCATAAGTATTGCTGAATGGCTTGCCAGTCGCGTGTTTTGCTCAACAGCAATTCAGTTGCATAACTTACCTGCTCTGCTTTTTTCTGCAAATATTTTGTCACTTCTTCTTTCACCTGTTAAGCATTTTGAGAGTTGACTTATTAAGAAGATCCATTGCCATGGTTTGTGCCGGGCTGCTTCCGCTTTTCGCAAGTTTTATAATTGACTTTCTCAGATCGAGTTCACTTTGCAACCTGCCGCTTTGAAATGCATTAAATAATTTCGTGTCCGGATTAGCGCATTCATCAATAAATATTTCGCATGACACTTCCATCATCAGGGCAATCTCTCTGGGCGTGAAAAAAAGTTCAGCCATGTTTTTGATATCCTCAAAATCCTTGTCGGTGAGCTCAGCTAAAGATTTCTGCATCAGCCATTACTTTTTTAATCCATTCAATATGAAAATTTGCCACTTCTTTTTTCATGGTTATTATGCCGGCTTCGATCCTGGGATTTTGTGTCCAGTTAGCGCTCCCCACAATCGTTACACACGCACTGGCGCTTCTTATGACTGTTACTTTCGCATGTATGCTGGTGAGAAATATTTTATTCACGTTCTGGCTGGCCAGGTGAAACACTTCGGGAGTTCTTGTTTTAGCCCGGTAATCAAGCAACATTGAAACGCTGCTGATTTCGTTTCTTTCCTGGGCCAAAATCAGTTGCCTGATCGGTAGCTCCCTGATTGCGTAAGTGGTTATAAAAATTTCAGCCGGTTTTAAATTCTTCACCAGCTCCAGTGTGAGATCGTGCATGCTCCAGTCGCCATCACTAATGAAATGTGTGCAACAATCCGGGCTGATCTTTTGCAATAGATATCTTAGCTTTTCCGGGCTTTTGCAAATAGCAAAGTCTTCGTCTTCGAATGAAGAATGAAGATGATCATTGCTACTGAGCGATTGCGCTATTTTTTTGGTTTCAACGAGTGCCATTTGTCTTCCAGTTTTTTAATGTTCATTTCATGTTTCTGCATCAGAGCAACCCGCTCAGGCGTTTGCGGCCGCTTCTTCATTTTGTTATAGTTCTTGCGCAGGTTGTCAAGCTCCTGTTTCACCATGTGGCCAGGGATATGATCATATTCTGACTGATCGTCTTGCTCAGGAGCTGGCTGTTCCGGAAGCCGCCCATTGATACGGACATATTCCGCCTTGTCATACAATTCAGAAGCTTCCTTGTAGCCTTCTACAACATTCACAGCAATCTTACTTCTTTGCTGCACTCTATCTGGCCGGTTCGGATCCTCAAAATCATTAGCCTTTGCTGAAAGGAATAATTCTGCACGCAGGTTCATTGCTTCTTTGTAAACCTTATTTGCTTCAGCAATGCATGCCTCATATAATTGGGGATTCGGGCCTGGATTAATTTTTTGATGCAGCAGTTTTGGAAGGGGAGAAGAAGAGATAATTTCTTTCTTCTTTGCTAAAGGAATTGCTTTATGCGAAGCTGGTTTTTCGTCAGTTGATTTCAACTGATCGCAAATTGCCTGCAATTCTTCATGCAGCTTTTTTTTGGAAAAATCTGAAGGGCCTTTTTTAAATAATTCTAAAAGGCGCTTATCCTTGCCCGTTTGCTCGTAGAGGAGAACGCCTGTGAAATAATTTTTGCCCCCATTAAGCCAGGTTTTAATTGTTCCAAGCATGAAACAATATTATGCACGGGCGTTCGCTTGCGAAAGGACAATTTAGAAAACGATTTCCTTATTGATGAGCTGCGCCTTCAGCCATTTCATGCCAGCTTCAGCAATTGAATTTATTTGAGAATGCGTGTTAGAAGGAAATTCTTTCACGTTGAGGCATTCGAGCGCAATATCTTCTGATTCGAAAAATCTTTCAGGTTGCGAGTGAAATTCTCTTTGCAGATGATATGCCTTGTTTTTTCGGTGAACCTTGAAAATAATGTAAGGATCAAGAGTGTGAACTAAAAACGGGCCTTCGCTTTTTGTGTTTTTTGGATTGGAATAAACAAAACGTGGGTATTCTCTTGCCATAAACATTTTGCCAGAGTTTATTGCGGTGGCGCTCCGCATTGAGATTGTAAAGATAAAAAAAATCCACCAGTACTTACTGATGGATTTGGGTATATGCGCAATTAAGGGTTTTTCATCTTCGTATCTTATTCGACAGAAAGACGCGGCACGATGGCGTTGATGTACCGTTGCTCGTAATAGCCTGTATCCTATAATATCGCCACGTTGATGGTGTCAAAACCCATCCTTTTATATTGTCTCCATTTGCCAGAGCTAATGTATCCGCAGTTGCATTGAACCAGGTTGTATTGTCATTGCTGCCCTGCAGGTAGGCTTTGCCTGCCACTGTGCCGGTCACTTTTTTCTGCACATAATGAAAGCTTAGCACATCGGTGTACTGAACATCATTGATGACTAGATAAGCTGTATCAGTGTTTGTCAGCGTGGCTTTCGAAGGCTTAATATTCAGCAATTGGCTTTGCGAATGTGCCGGCTGAAAAGAAAGGGCGAATAAAAGCGCGGAAAACGAAATCAGTATTTTTAAATGTTTCATCGTTTAGTTTTTTTGTTTGAGTTAAAAATTATTTTTTGTTCGGAGTAATGGATCTATTTTTTATTAATCGGCCAGCACCGGCGGATTGCCTGCAGCATACAATTGGATATATCCATTCTGGTAACTGATCATTCCATCATATCCTTTGTTGCCTTGCTTTGTAGTGCCTGTTGCAAAATCAAATTTTGCCCAGGCATACTGGCAATCACAACCCAACTGGTACCACATATTTGCAGGGCAATTACTGTCTTTTACCAGCACGATCAACGGCGTGTTGATGATATTCTTCACTGCTTCGTGCGCTTCAGCATAAGAGCCGGGGATGAAAATCTTCAATTCAAAATCCAGTTTCTGAAAGCCCAGGTCGCCAATCGTTTTTGCGTTCAGTTCGTTCTTCTCCGGAGCAAGTAAAAATTTTGCAAAAGCTTTACCTGCATTGAACTGATGAGCCGTTTTGATTTTCACTTCATCCCCCGGATTATTGAAAGGCGCTATGGGGCACTTGATGCCATCATCAGTAAAATCGCTCACAGGCGCCAGCAGCACATAGTCGGCAATACCGCTCGAAATGTTTTGCGGTGTTTTTAAGTTTGCATAAGTGTAGGGCATGTATAAAAATTAAAAGGGTTCGTAAGAATTTTTCTAAACCGTTATGCCAGCTCTTCCAATATTGTCTGGCCTTTTATTGCCAACACAGCACGCAAGATGGCTTCATCAAAAGCCGCTTCGCTGCTCACATAGTCCTTGCCATTCACATGAAAGCGTGGCTTTTTGAATACATATTCTTTACCATCTACCTCAACTGCATCTTTAGGTATTTCCACCTTTTTTTCTTCATTTGCCACTACCACACTTCCCCTGGTGTATCCATCCAACTGCTCAGACAGTTTTTCGATGATGAAATCTTTCTTTGCATTTTGCTCTTCAAGTGCTGCCAATTTTTTGCTCAGCTCTGCAGCGTTATTTTGTTCTTCTGCAAGCGCAGCCTTTGCTTCCTGCAATTGCTCCTCAACTGTTTTTTCTGCCATAAGAAATTAATTTTTTAGGAATAAATACTTTTATGAAAACAAATCAATCCCGCACCGGAGGCGGGATTGATAGTAGTGAATTAAGCCTGGTCATTCACGCTGATGGGCTTGTACACAGAATTTGCGAGGCAATAATCAGCGCCAATCTTTCCATCAATCATGATCTTAATGCTGCGCTCGAAAGCTTCAGCACGGATGTTGTTGAAATCGCTCAGCGTATCGGTGCCGGCCATGAAGTTGTCATCCGTTGTAGTGATGATGCGCTGGCTGGTACCGAGCGCTGCTTCCTTCACAAGCTCTATCTGAGTGCCACGCACAAAAACTTTTTTCTGGCCCGGCTCATTGGTGCCACCGCTCAATTCATTGAAGCCAATGAAACGCCCCTGAGCATCTGTGCTGGTGATATACCAATTGAACAGTGTGGAGCTCACTATGCAACGCCCTGGCATATCCTTGTAATCATCGCCAAGACCCTGCACTGTTTTTTCAACAGCAACAATGATATTGCTCTGATCAACTACACCTGTTGCCACTTCAATGATGTTGCCTGCCAGAACATCTGCAGTGATTTTCGCAAGGTATCCATCCACGATATCTCTCCATGAATTTCCATTGGCATTATATGTTGCGCTCCATAATGCAAACCGCAGCTCGCGTTTAGCTTTCTCTACAATTTTTTGCATCACGAACTGATAGAATGGGAAATTATCGGCCGTGTATGTGCCTTTGCTTTTGCGTATCATGGTCAGCCATGATGCTTCGAACACCTGCGGATAAATCTGCAGGTCAGCTTTAAACGGCCTCACTTTCAAAGTGCGGCTGCTGAACTTCACCTTATTTGCACCTGGTGCAAATGAAGTTGGATCACCTCCTGGCTTCAGGATATCATCCACCATCACGTTTGGCAACGCGAATTCATCTTTGATGCCATCCAGCATGGTGACACCTGTTCTTGCAAGGGTATCTTCAAACCCAAGCAACATGTCTGAAAAAATTTGTTGTGCGCTTTCTCTGTAATAATTACCAAGGTTGGCGGCGAGGGCTGAGAGGTCTATGCTTCCGGGCATCGTATTAAAATTTTATGGGTTAACGAATTATTGGGTTTATAAAAAAAATTATTGTCCTCCGTATTTTGCGGCAGCGTCATCGCTGCCATCTGGCTGATACCATTTCGGTTTACCGCTATTGTTGCTTGCTCCTGGCTCCGGTTCTGCACCAGTTTTTATAACCGTTCCTGCGCCGCTTGGCTTTTTTCCAAGCTCTGCAATCTCAGCCTGCAGGGTGGTAATTGTTGCATTAGCTGTTTGCAATTGCTCCGCTGCATTAGCTGCTTCCTGGGCGTTCGCTTCAATAGTGGAATTCAGTTGCAAAACAGTATTTTGAAGCTCAGTGATCCTGCCATTTGCTGTTGCAAGACTCGCAGCACTGGTTTCTGCTTCAGCAATAGCAGCTTCCAGATTGTTCAAATGTTCTTCCTGCATTGCAAAGCCTTCGTCTGTCACAGCAAAGCTTTCAGCCTTGGCTGCTTTAAGTGTTTTTTCAAATGCCATGGTATTTGAATTGATATTTTTTTGTGAGGAAATAAGCCTGGTTATTCTGAACACAACCTGACTAAAATTTTTTATGCCATCTATCAGCCCTAGGCTCATTGCATCTCCGGGGAAATACATTTTGCCAGTGGCCCAGTCTTCGCCTTTTATCTTTCCCTTTCTGTTCTTTTTCACTGCGCTGATAAAAGCTTCAGCAATCACTTTCAGTTCTGCTTTCACCAATGAATCATCGCCTGCAATAGCCTGGCGATAATCAAGATTTTTGTCCTCGCTTTGTGGCGCATACACATCGTGCACCGGCAATCCTTGCGACAAGTAATAAGCATTCCAGTCTGCGATGGAGCAAAACACGCCAACGCTTCCTACCATATCTGTGGGCTGGCTCACATATACTTCACCGCATGCGCTGATGACCCAATAAGAAGCGCTTGCGCTCATGCCGTCATCAATAAATCCGATAACCGGTTTTTTTGCCCCGCAATTTCTTACTGAATCTGCCAACGTTGCTGTGCCATCTACCTGGCCTCCGGGGCTATCCGTATCAATGATAAGCCCGGCAATATTATCTGCTGCGGCAATGGCATCAATCAGCTCCGCATAATCGCACATGCCAAAGCTGCACCAATCACCATCTTTCAACAGCGGGCCATCAAGCTCTAAATATGCAATAGCCCCATTTGGCAATTCGCGCAAATCAGTATATGGGTTTACTGAATAAACATTTTTTGTGCTTTGCAATAAAACCGGATCATCATCCACTTCATCATCATCGTCATCTTCTCGCGTTGACCAGGCTTTTCTTTTTTTGCTTGCGAGTTTATTTTCAAAGAGCAGTTCAGCAGCATGCTTATCGCCTTTTAAAAAGGAGACAACGAATGGGAAATGGGCATCTGCCCATTCCTTGTTGAGCAGCCATTTACCGCGAATTATAGCCGATGCTGTTTTAAAGCTCATAGGGTTTCATCTCCGTGAACAATTTTGCAGATACGAAAATGAAATGATAATTGAGGCTTGAAAAGGACTAAAAACTAATGCTATGCTTCGAAAAACGGAGAGAGGGTTTCTGTTTGAATGGTGAAGTCAATAGTGATCACCTGATTGCCGCCCTGGTTGTTGGTTTGTTTATTGGTTATCTGCATCACCATGCCGGCATCCTGGTTGCCAATGATGCGGTATCTTTTTTGGCGATCCATAGCTATCACCACAAATTCAGAATAGCGCAGTGTTTCCAGCACCTGCAGCAGGTCGGCGCTCAGGTCGTTGCTCGTTCCTGAAAGGGATGTTTCATAATAGTTGCCGCCTTTATTGCTCTTTGGCTTCTCATCAAATTCGTAGGAAGATTCCACGAGCTGCAATTTCAGCCAGTTTTTATTTGGGAAAAGAACGGCCTGCGATAATACCTTGTTTGTTCCAAAATCAATCTTGATTTCTTCGGCTATCCATTCTCGTGGAATTATTTTGACCGCACAAATTCCGGACACAAGGCCGCCTGTCACCGGAGCGATATCTGAATAGGCTGGTTTCATCCAGCAAAGCTAAAATGGAAAGCAGGTGCTTATTTCCGATGGGACGGTTCGGGGAGAGTTTTTGTTATAAAGAAGTGGTTTGCCTATTGCTTTTCTGTAGCGGTAATAATCTTTGCGCATGCTGTCGTCGCTCCATGCTTCAATATCTATTCCGAGTTTTTTTCTCACTTCCGGAAGGTTGGCTTCAAAGCTCGGAAGCATTTCAATGAACAGATCCATCAGGAAATAAAATTTATCCTTCAGGTCGTTCTCCACAAACTGGTTGAAATTTTTTATGTTCGTTTCATTCAGGTAGGCGCCACGGTTTTTGAAAATGTGCAGGCTGATGTAAATCCTGATGGTGCAATTGTATCGTTGGCTAAACTCAGTTTTCCTTTCGTTGGTTTTGTGCTGCAGCAGATCGTGAAGCTTCGAACCGATCTTGTGCCGGGTGTCCATCCTGGGCTTTTGGCCAGTTTGGGAAATGATATACGCCTTAATGTATTTTTTTGTAGGGAGCTCTACGGGTATCCATCCTTTCATCAGTGTCAGAGGTTTTGTAAAGATAAGTCTTATTGATGATTATAGCTGCTGGCATATCGCATCATCAAAAATAATTTTACTAATTTTATTTCTTCATAGGATAAGGTTTAATAGGTCGCCCCGGCTACTCTTAGCATAGGGGCTTTTTAATGTGTTCGAATTTTCAAGCTATATAAATGACTTTCACGATTGAACTTCATTGAAAAGAAAAAAATAATCACTGAGACTTTGGGTTATCTAAATGGATGAGCCGAAGACGTTGACCACCTAAAGCCGAAGCGGATAGACCACCGATATTATTTCTCAATTCTCAAGAAACATATTGAACCACAATGCTTCAAGATGGTCAAATAAATCCGGCGAACTATGATCCGTTCAAATCGGCGCAAGTAGTCAAAGTGACCCGGCGCTTGCAGCTTATCAACAAAAATACAAACAAGCCAAAATAGCCTTCTATGAAAAGAAACTTCAGCAACTAAAAAATGTGGCAGCATGAAAGAGTTGTATAGAAGAACT
>Ga0182030_10014805_pt1 | contig 15343 bp, 13 predicted proteins | sample 812S3MmetaG_FD_121299 | JGI IMG/M metagenome (GOLD analysis project Ga0182030, IMG submission 121299) | Permafrost microbial communities from Stordalen Mire, Sweden - 812S3M metaG (Illumina Assembly) | ecosystem: Environmental > Terrestrial > Soil > Wetlands > Permafrost | place: Sweden... | reverse complement strand
GGGGGTCAAGGAATTCTGCATGCTGTTTGACCATGACGCCATCGAGGAAACGTGGAAGATGGTGGGGGCGCTAAACGAACGGGTGGCGGTCACGGTGGCGGAAATGCCCTTCCGGGCCGACAATAAAAAGCTTGATCCGAATGACGATGTAGACGCGGCCATCGAAGCGATTAAGAACAGGACGCTGTATACCGCTGCCACTGCCGGTGGCCATGTCTTAAGCGCCGCCACCGGGCTGGCCAGCCGTCAAGTGGACATTACCAAGGTAAACTTAAAAGGCGGTTCTTAGGAGCATGTCTGTAAAACTATTCGGTCATCGGTGCATGGTAGAATTCTACCAGCCCAAATCCACCAGCAAGATCGTCATCCCGGATGCCGCTCAAAAACACGACAGCCACCGCATGGGCATCGTCCGCTTTATCGGCGACGGCAAGCTGCGCGGCTCAACCGAAGTCCGCGAGCCGCTGGTCAGTGTCGGCGACAAGGTCATGTTTCAGATCAACAACATCATGGAGGCCACCCAGACCTTCATCCATGACGGCAAAACCTGCATGAACCTGTTGCAGGAGGAGCTGATTGCGCGCACCCACGGGGATGACCTTGGGGTGGAGAGCATGGAAATGCTCGGCGACTACGCCCTGCTCGAACATTTTCGCCGTCAGCAGCCGGGCAGCAGCCTGTTCCTACCGGAAACGCTGTCCAAGGAATCCGCCCCGGACTTCATCTACTTCAAGCTGGTCAAAAAAGGCTCCCGTGTCAACCTGCCCATTGAACCGGGTGATGAGCTGGTGGTTAACTTTGGCCGCCTCACGCCGATGTTCGTCGTCAGGCGAGGTGCGGACGGTGTCACGCACAACGAAGAATACTGCTACACCCGTACCAGCTGGATTGACGGTGTCGTGGAACGGACGCCCTAAGCCGGTCAGCCCGGCCCGCCGGTTCCGTAGTTAGGGCGTGCTTGAACTGCAACTCAACGGGGCACCCCTGCCGCCAACCCTGCTGGTGGGCTTGAATTACACACTGGTAGCGATCACGAACAGCTTACCGGTGACGCCCTTGTCGTGGTCAGTTACGACGGGCGGCTTGACGGTGGCCAGTGGACAGAATTCTGAGGTCAGGTTCACCCCGTTGACCACGGCTTCACACCTTATTTCGGTGCAGCTTGTCGGCGAGTTTGGCCTGATCACTGATCTCGCTGCCAGTGTCAACATCATCTCTCAGCAGGGTACGGCCATGGCCGGGGTGGTCTGGAGCCAGCCGGTGTTCGCGGTGGGCGCGCCGATCGAAGCGACCATCGTGGCCCAAGACACCCGTGCGCTGCCGCCACTGCTGGTTAGCTGGATACTTTACCGCAACAGTCAGCAGCTGCTTGTCGGCACTGGCACGGTGGTCAGCTACGGTGCCGCGCTCGCAGGGCTGTATCGGCTCAAGGGAACGGCGACGACCAACGACGGTCTGCTGGCCTTCGACAGCACAGTTTACGTCGGTACGCCGGTGGCTGGGCGGCCTAATCTTCCGATCCCGGACGAGGGCGGCACCATGGTTTACATCGGGGCCGTCTTCACGCAAAACCTTACCGGCGGCGCGGGGACGGTCAGCGCCACTCCGTATCAACTTGGCAGCGCAACGGAGCTGATCCATTTGCTGCCGGGAAGCACGCACTGGTCGTTTGACCTTGACCCGGACGCAGGCATGGTCGATGACGAGCTGGTGGTGCGCACCAAGAAGGGCAACTGGTGCCTTAACGGCCTCGCGGGCGGCTTGTCTGGTGAGGACGTTGGCTACGATTACGGTTACAGCCCGGCCATGATTCCTGCGCCCGCAGACAAGACCATCCGGTTCACGGTTGACCTGTTCAAAGTGCACGGCACCCAGTTCAACGCGTTTAACTGCCGGGTGCGCATCAAGTGCTACCGGCGGCTCCCGCAAAACGTCTACGGTTACAGCCGTTGCAGCAGCACCCCAACCCAGCCCGGAGGCCTTGGCCGCCGCGCGCGGCGCTGGGCAGCCCTCTTCACCAACTTGGACATGCAGGCGGACGCGCTTAGCGGCCTGAATCGTCTAGGCGTGCCCGCTCCGGTTATTTCGTATACGACACCCGCCACGACTTCGGTGCCGTTAATGGCCCTGAGCAGCAGCGGCCAACCCGACCCGGTACCCGGTTTTTCCGGGCTGTACCACACCGACAGCAACCTGTATGCATACTACGAAGCGGACGGCCAAGCTGATATCGAAGCGTATGCCTTGTCCGCCATCGAAACTGTGCGCCCCTGCTGCATCTCACTTCAGATGTTCGTCGCCAGCAAACCGACGGTGGTCAACGTACCGAAGCGGGCCTACGGCCAGCTGGCGGTTTACTTGACGGATGGCGCAGTGATCCAAGGCTCGGTGCTGACGATCACGGTCTGGCGCACGGACGGCCTGTTCGCCCAAACCTTCCAGCTGCCCGTCACCAGCACGACCTACGTCAACGCGAACGACACCTTGCAGCAAGTGGGCGTTGTCAGTATCGATATCTCGGACTTCCAGTTTGACGGCACCGGCATTGTGGTTGACTTTGCGGTCGACGAAAGCCACGCGCTTCAGTCGGCAGTGCCGGTTCCTGCCGCCACCCCTAGCGCCGCCCCGGACGTCGTCTACTCGTCGGTATACGGGGCGACTGTGCTTTTCGATGGCGCTTGTTACACCAATCCGGTCTATGTCCCGGTCTTTGACGGTGACGCGGTGGTGGTTACGCCCGTATCCGGCTGTCAAGACACAGCGTGCGGGCCTACAGGTGTTTACTGCTACACTTCGATCGCCGCGCCATCCGAGCTGGTTAACGTGCCCCAGCCTTTCGGCTTGCCTGCCAACTACATCGCGTTTGGTGACAACCCGGCCCGGTGTTACGGCAACCCGGCGGCGCAGGTGACGGTAGCTGGCTCGCTCATCAGCACCACCCTGTATAACGGCACGACCAACACTGACCTGCGCGGCTACAGCGGCTCTTCCCTGTGCGGCTACAGCTACCTGTATACGGATTGTCAAGCCGCTTACGCTCCCTGTGCCGGGTATGCCTGCTCGATCATCGTGGTTTATCCGGTCAGCAGCACACCCCACGGAACCGTTCAATACGGTGGCAGCTGCTACACGTTTGCCGGGAGCACTCAGACGTATGGCACCAACGCGGTAGTTCCGGCGGCCTCCACCAGCCCGGTTAGCGGGTGCCTTGACCCGGCCTGCTCGCTGTTTGACGCCAACGGCAGCGTAGTCGCTTATTTTGACCAGCAGACCAAGTTGACGGTGCCGGTCACGTTCGCGCATCTGGACTACGGTGTTGGCAACTACGGGGTGGCTCCGGCCATGATCGACGCGTGGACAGGCGGTCTGGTGCCCGGCAGCACCACGGTGGCTTTCGCGATCGAGCCGCAGGTTACCTTCTACACGTCTCCCGGCACGGGCGTCATGGAGTTTAATTTTGGCGCGCCGGGAGTGCCCAAGTGCTTGGTGCTGACGCGGAACGGCGTGGACACGGTCTATCCGGCTCAAAGCTCCTACCGGGTGGTTTCGTTGCTGCCGGGTGACGTTGTTTCTGTGCGCGTTGCCAACACCTACGGGCGTTTGCCGCTCCAGTTGCGCTTTTTAAGGTTCGCCGTCAGCTGGCTGCCGGTGAACAACCTGCCCCGCCTGTACGACACCGTTGAGGTCGCCTACAGCGGCAGCACAGCTATTCAGGCGGTTGGCTTTTGCGCTTATACGACACAGGGCGTTTACAGTTTTTATGGCACCTTGCCGTTCAGCGGTTCCATGACCGGCCCGGTGAACCCGGACAATCTGGTCACGGTCACGGCGCAGGACGGCACCGAGCGTCGGCTGCTGTCCAATAGCGCCCAAGGGGACATCAACCTGTATGAGCTGACACACTTGCCGTGGTACGCCGGGGAAGTTCTCACCGGGCCATTCACTTTTAACTTTTACGCCGGGCGCAGCGCGCTGGGGGCGCACGGAGAAATGGATGTCTGGTTCGACACGTCCGGCACCTTTCCGGCCTATCTGGCAGCGGGAAACTACTCGGTGCTGGCCTTCACCGGCAGCTCCTACCGCCGGGATGCCAGCCCACTGGATACGCACCGTAACGCCTACGCCGTCACGGATGCCAACACGGCGGTGACCCTGTGCTGGCCAGCTGTCTACGTAAGCACCACCGGCGGCGTCATCAGTGCCGCCGTGGTTGCCAACGGCATCGTGTTCAACGGCACGGAGTACGTCGCGCCCTACTGGCCCTTGATCGTTTACGATCCGGGCCTCTCGGACGTCATCGTGTCGGCAGCCGGAGCGGTAGCTGACGCAGGCAGCTGGACGATGGACACCGGTGAGCCGTGGACGTCGGACACCGGCGATCCGTGGCAGATTTCCACGGTGGTAGTTAATGCAGGCAGTTGACGATGGACACCGGTGAGCCGTGGACGTCGGACAGCACTGACCCTTGGCAAACTTAATCTAAAACCTTATGCTCGTATCCACATTTCCACGCACAGCGATAACGCTGGCGACCGCTGTTCCGTTGGTCGGTGAGAAGTCAACCACGATGGGGGCAATTCAAGAGCTTTTTAACGGCCCGGCGAGCGTGAATGTGCTGTTATCTGGTGTGGTCGATTTCACGCTGACAGCGGATCAGACGGTGAACGTACCTGCGGGCTACCTGTTTTTTCCTGATGAGGTTGGCATTATCGTAACGCAATCCAGCACCGTCATCAGCTCACCGTCGGTGCGCTTCGGTGTAACCGGAGCGTTGGCTCAGTTGCTGGCTCCTACGGGTACGGCGGTGGCGGCAGTGGCTGACCGGCAGGTCTTTGCTGGCCTGCTGACCAGCAACGGTCAAACAACACTTACCGGTGGTATTACGGTGGCCGCGAGTGCCGCAACCTTGAGCGGTTATTTCTACTGGAAGGGGCTGCTGCTGGCTTCCTGATCCGGCAGTGGCAGCTCATCCAGCTTAGCAGCTGCCGTTTTGATCTCGTCGCTGTGGAACGCCGCGTTGATGTGGGGCAGCTTCTGGCAGGCTGACGCCAGCACACCAAGTACGTTTTCCAGCACGTAGCGGGCGGGTTTCTCCAAATCTTTTGGCAGCGGGATGAATACCGGTTTATACGTGCCCGCTGCGTCGTTGGCGCTGACCATAACACGAATCAGCAGGTCGCAGCCAAGAATGTCCTTGGCCGTGGTCACGCTGGCGTTGACCCGGTACAGCTTCTGACCGTCCACGGCCTGACCTGCTTCCTCCTGCTTGTATACATAATCCGGGCGGGAGGTCACGAAAGCGATATTTTCCGGGGGCATGATTTTAAGGTCGATCCACACATACCGGCCTCCCCTGCTCTTCTCGTAGGACATGGCCGTGGAACTTTCGGCGGCGTTAGTGTTGAAACCGCGCTGCTTCATGAACTCATCCACTGCCAGCAGGCCCATCCGGTACATATAGTGCCGCTGCCCGCTGGTCAGTTTCTGGGCAGCGGGCTTTTTATCGACGACGCCGTCGGCATTCACCAGCCAGATACGCTCCGGCAGTTTTTCACCCTTGTATGGCATCATCTTGTCCATGCCCGTAAGAACGAAAAAGGCGACCCCGAAGGGCCGCCTTGAAGACTGCATGCGCCAGCGGTTAGATCGTGGTGCCGCTGGGATTGATGTTGCCGGTGCCAGCGTTGATGTTGCTGGCCGTGGACGCCGGGCCTGCGACAGAGCCGTACTTCTTCTGCAACTCGGCCTTGTTCCAAGCCTCGTCGTAGCCCCAGCCGCTACGACCGGTGGCAACGATGTCGATCTGCGCCCCGCGCAAGTCGCTCTTGTTGCGCAGCACGGCGCTGATGTTCACCGAGGTGCTGCCGGAACCGAAGAACGCCACGCGCTTGCTGATCAGCGTGTAGTGCCGGGTGACGGTGCCGCCGGGAGCCACTGCGAAGCCGTTGAAGGCAGCGGTGAACGGGGAGGCGGTATAGGACGTGTCGATGGAGGCGAATCCAGACGGACTGGAAACGCCGTCATACTGACCCAGCCGGATGTAGGCGGTGTTAGGCCCCGTGTTCTCGAACACGAAGTCGATTGCGCCGAGGCGCTCGTTGGCGGACTCTGCGTAGCCTTGGAAGACGTTTGCGTCCGTTCCAAAAGGCACCGATGATACTTGATTCATTGTGATTTCCTGTTGTTTTAGTTGTTTATTTGTTTGCTTGAGTTACCAGTGCCTACTCAGCACAGGATTTGCTCTTGACCTACCTAACCTACCTGTTCAGACTCTTTTTATATTGTTGAACTCCAATGGGCTTAGATGTATAGCTGTGATTTAAGTTGCAGTTTTTAGTCTGAAATGTATGCTGTGTGAAGTGACATTAACTGAACAGTTTATCAAAACAGCGAAGCGTAAGTTTGGAAATCGGTTTACGTACGAGCATACCGACTACAAGCATTCTGCCAAACCTATAGCTGTCACCTGTCCGATTGAAGGGCACGGCCTGTTTTATCCAACGCCCGCTAATTTTATACGGGGGCACACCTGTCCGAAGTGCGCAGGCAACCGCAAACTGACGACTGAAGAGTTTATTGCAGCGGCACTAAAACGTCACGGTCTTACCTACGACTACAGCCGTGTGACCTACGTCTCAACCCACGTTCCGGTTGAAATTGGCTGTAAAATACACGGCTATTTCAAGCAAATGCCGTCCAACCATCTGCGCTCCAGCGGTTGTCGTGCGTGTGCGAATCAACGCAACGCTAAAAAGCTAAGCGGTGCCGGTCGTTTTATCGCCCGCGCGCTAAAAATCCACGGCGGCAAGAACTACGACTACGCGGAGGTTGTATACGTCAACCAGAGCACACCGGTAAAAATAAGCTGCCCGAAACACGGGGTATGGGAATCGATGCCATTAAACCATTTACGTGGAGCCGGTTGCTTTAGATGTGGTATTGACGCCACGGCCAAATCGAATTTTGACGGTAAAGCCGGTTTTACACAGAAAGCTCTGCAAGTGCACGGGGATACTTACGATTACAGTGAAACCGTATACGTTGACAGCAGTACAGAATGCCGCATTCGCTGTAAAAAACACGGGTTGTTTGAACAGCGCCCCTATTCACACCTGAGCGGGTTTGGTTGTCCCGCGTGCGGTGCCACACTGGCTGGACTCCAACACCGCCTGACTCAAGGGGAGTTTGAACGGCGTATAAAAGCATTGAATCCTGACTATGCTTTTAACGACGCCGTTTATGCTGGTACCAAAGCAAAAGTAACCCTGTTTTGTCCAAAACACGGTGAATTCAAAAAAGCACCAGACCACCTGTTCCGTGGTCGTGGCTGCCCCATCTGCAACGCGAACTCGTCCAAAGGCGAATCCGAAGTTGCCGACTGGATGCGCAGCCTCGGTGTTGAAATCGAGCAGCGCAACCGCAAGCTCATCGCCCCGCAGGAGCTGGATATCGTCATCCCCTCCCGGCAGCTGGCGGTTGAGTACAACGGCGTCTACTGGCATTCGGCCCCGATCGCGGCGCGGGGCGACAAGGCGGTTAGAAACTACCACGCAGAGAAGACCGCTGCGACCACCAAAGCAGGCTACCGGCTGCTGACCGTCTGGGAAACCGACTGGAAAGACCGGCCCGAAACGGTCAAGCACTGGCTCTGGCACCAGCTCGGCCTCCAGCCGAAGCTCGCGGGCGCGCGGGAATGCGCCTGTGAGCGGGTGCCGGAAAAGGAGGCCCGGTTGTTCTACGACCGTTATCACTTGCAGGGCGCGTGCGTTTCCGGGAAGCATTTTGGCCTGCGCCATGGCGGCCAGCTGGTGGCCCTCATGACGTTCACGCACTCGGCCTCTGACCGCAAGTCCAAAACCGTTGCGGGTGGCTACTGGCTGACCCGCTTTGCCTTGGCCGGGCTCGTTCCGGGAGCTGCCAGCAGGCTGTTCGCAGCCGCTGTTGCCGGGCTGGTGGCACAGCAGGTCACGACTTACAGTGACAGCACCTATGCCCACGGCGGCGTGTACGCCCGGCTCGGTTTTCAAAAGACTGCCGACATCAAACCAGACTACCGTGTCTATCACCCGTTTTATGGCATCCAGCACAAGTCCTTCTGGCAGCGGCGGAACATTCCCGACCGCCTTGCCGAACTCAATGTCGACATCGTCTTTGACCCGGCCACTGATCCGCGCACTGAATTTGGCATGGAGGAGCTACTGGGCTGCCGCCACGTGTGGGATGCGGGCAAGACCCGCTGGGAGTGGCAGGCGGCGGTCAACGGCTGAGCATCTGGGCGCTGATGGCAATCATGTCGTCGTCAGACATGTCGATGCCGACCTTGTTAGGCGGCACGGTCTTCAGATAACGACGGCAGGTACCCTCGAACGACCAGTCGTGATTTTCCGCCTGCTCCGCTGCCTCCGAGGTTTCCGTGTAATTGTAGCGCGCCACGGCCCGGTTGCAGTTTGGCAGCGCAAAGAACTGTTCAGCTTCGGTCTGGCTGTTCAGGGTGACGCGATAGCGATGTTCGTCGCCCGCCTGCGCCTGTTGCTTGAAGGCGGCTAGGTCGACCGACCGGTATTCCGGGTAACCCTTCAGCGGCACCCACTCAACGGTCATCGTGTTCGTGTCTACAATGCCCACGCGCTTAGTCTGCTGGGCTTCACCCCAGTCCTGCTGGAACGGTGAGCCGACGTAATGTATCCTGTCGCTGAGCGACTGTGGCAGGTGAATGTGTCCCAGCAGCACAAGATTGAACGGTGCCAGCGCTTCGAGCGGTATGCCGGTGAGGGCGGTGCCGCCTTTGTAGAAGGCACCCTTGGCTTGGAAATGCCCGAACAGAATCTTAGGGCCTCGGAAGCGTTTTACCTCCTTCAACAGCCACTCGGTCAGCTCAGCGTGATCAGCGGGGTAGGAGACAAAGAAAGCCATGCAATCGCCAATGGCCTGTATCTGGCGGTCGGCCACGGTATGGAAGAAGCGTTCCAGCACGCACCCATTGTGGACGCTCCCGTCTTTTTGGAATTGATCGTGATTGCCGATGATTCGGAAATTCGGCCCCTTGACCTTTAGGCCATTTAGTCCGCCGATTACGGCGTTGAGCGATGGATAGTCAAGGGCGTTGCGGTCATCAAAGGTGTCTCCAAGGTCGTAAACAGCGTCGCACGCGTGCTCCGCGCACAGGCTGCTCAGTTCGGCGTAAAACTTCTTCACGCAGTGCAGCCGTAGCGACTGGGTGGGGTCGGAGAACAGCAGTTCGCTGCTGAGGTCGGCTTGCAGATCGGCGTAAACAAGAGCGCGCATATGCAGGTTAGAACCGGATCAGGCGCGCAAGGCTGGATTGAAGATCAAAGCGCAAAGGAGCGCTTTCGGTTATCCGGCGACTCGGTTCTTTAAGGAGTGGAAGTTAGACATATGCACGCGTATTCGTTGGCCGTAAACGGCACTGAGGTCTGCACCGTGGTGGTCGACGCCCCGGCGTGGCTGCCGGTTGCCCCGCGTTTGCCCAAGGTGTGGCTGACGGCGTTCACGAGCCGCGCGCTCCGCCGGTGGTTTTGCAATGACCCTGCGTATTTAAGGTGTGACCGAAGCCCAAGCAGCCTGTCTCTTAATTGAAGACCTGCCCCAGCAGCTGGATAGTGCCGGGGCCAATGAAAAAGTGTCAGCGGTAACCAGCCGCATGGCGCTGCTGATCAATAGTGTACCTTCCCTGCAAGCTTTTCTCTCGGATTTTGCCGTCTACAAGGATGAAGAGAAGAATGATGGCAGCGTGATCGTCATGCTGGATTTCATGAAGCTGCCGAAGGAAATCATCCCGGAGCTGGAGAAGCTGCTGTGCGTTGATCAGTTCGAGGATTACGAGCTGAAAAAATACATCAAGAACGGGCAGGCCCGCACTGGTCTCATCATACACGTCACGCCCAAGGAGCTGCCGGGCAGTGCGTACGACTATGCCTTCTAATTTTTTCTGTGAGCAGCGTCACTGCCAAAAAAGCCGCAGGCACGTTCATCCACGATTCCATCGCGGCGCTCCCCGGCTTGCAGGCGTGGATCACACGGGAGTGCCGCACCGGCGCGCTGGCACCGGCGGTTAAGCGCTTCTGCGAAGCCCAGCCGGAGCTGCTTGAGCCGACACTGGTGCTGGTGGAGAACTTGGCCAAGGACAGCCTGCTTTGCCGCATACCGTGCAAGGTGTCGGACTGCGAATCCCCGTCAACCTTCGACTTCGAGGTGACGTTTCAACTTGATCCACAGACCGGCACCTGCCGCCGGTTGTGACTAGCGCTTCTACATCTGGGCGTCGAAGTTGGTGGCCCGGTCTGCCTGTTTTTTGTAGACCAGCCGACCCGCGAGGTAGTCGGTGACGAGTTTGCGCGCGAGCTGCTTGACCGAGCCGATCATGATCATGCGGTCGCGGTTGAAGCAATCCGTCAGCTTGGTGTTTTCGGCATTCGACAGTCGGAAACTGAGGACGTTGGGCCGGGCGACCGGGACGATCTTGGCCGGTGCCGCTTTGGGAGCGGTCTTGGCTTTTGGCGCGGCGGCCTTGGGGGCGCGCTTGGTGTCGGTGGTGGCGGCGACGGCTTTCGCAGGCGCGGCAGTGGTGGGCGTGGTGGTGACTGTTTTCATATTTTTCATGTTGATGTTAGTAGCCATGTAGACAAAGAACAAGATTTTTCGGCGTTACGCCAAAAAATCGTAAATTATTTCCAGCGGCTTAAACTATTCCTGCGCGGCGGCCAGCAAACCGGTTCTAAGAGGCAGCAGACCGTAGTTAAAATGGACGCAAATCGAACTCGTGTTTGATTGCCCCGACACACTAAAATATCATGGCAGACACACGAACCAGCAGCTTGCTGCGCTACATGGGCCTCATCGGAACGAGTGGTGCCCGCACCGGCTCAATGGTGCCGCGCGCCCAGACCCCCGACGCTGATCAGCGCCTGTGGCAGGAATTTCAGGATGCGGGCCGCGTCAGCGACCCGGAAATCTGGACGAAATTCAACTCGATGCTGAAGCGGCCCACGACGTTTGACGCCATGCTTCAACTGTGGGACGAAATGAGCCAGTGGGACTTGCTGGCTGCCGCCCTCGTGGAGATTGTCGACGAGGCCACCCAGACGGACGCCAACAGTCCCGGCGCAATCTGGTATCAATGCAATGACTCAAAGTTTGAGGAGGAACTCAACGACATGCTGGTGCGCTTGGACGTGGAAAGCACGATCCAGTCGCAGGTGTGGTATATCGCCGCCATGGGCAACCATTTCGAGAAGCTGGAATATGCTCCCCATGAGGGCGTCATGGGTATGTCCTTCGTGCACCCGATGGAGATGCGCCGCTACTGGCTGGAGCGCAACCGCAAGTGCATCGGATTCCGCTGGATGAACCACAAGCCCAACAAGGAAGATATTTTTGTCCAGCCGGATAACCGGACACCGGTGGAGCGCGTGTCCATGGCCAGCGGCCAGAACACCGAGGAGCTGTGGTATCCTTGGGATTTTTGCTTTTCCGGTGATACCAAGATTTCGCTGCTGGATGGCAGAGAAGTGAGCTTGGAACAGCTTCAAAAAGAGGTCGGCACGAGCGAATTTTGGGTTTATTCTGTAACGCCTGATGGGCGTATCGTTCCGGGCCGCGCCCATTCGTTGAAGCGCACGCGTCAAGCTGCTGAAATCGTAGAAGTTGAAATCGACAACGGCGAAAAGATCAAGTGTACGCCTGATCACAAATTCATGCTGCGCGACGGAATGTATCGTGAGGCAAACCAACTGCAACCGGGCGACTCGTTGATGCCACTTTATCGCAAATTGTCTACAGTAGAAGAGCACGACCGGGCTGGTTACGAGTTATTTTTTGACAATTCAGCCAAGCGCTGGCGCTTCAGCGCCGGGTACCACGTGCATCACGCTGATTTCAACAAGCGCGACAATGCGCCAAAGAATCTTAAGTGGTTGACGGTCGCAGAGCACAATAAAATCCACACCGATCTTAATACGAGTCCTGAGCACAAGGCTCTGTGCCGTAAAGCACGGTCGGAAGCCATGAAGCGGACGTGGAAGTTGCATCGCGAAAAGCTTATCGCAGGCATAAAGCGGCGCGCGGCTACGCCGGAAGGACAGGCGGTGTTGAGAACAAACGCGGAACGCCTGCACGCGCGCAGGGCTTCTGATCAGGCATTTGACCTGAAGTTTAGAGCCGCCAGCCGAGAAGTTGCGGTAAAACTTAATCAGCGCTTACTGACTGATCCAGCTCTTGCCTTAAAAACGCGGAATGCTCAAACGCAGAGCATGCAGCGGTTGAACGAACGTATAGCCAGCGGAGAAGTTCAAAGAAAGAGTCCAGTGGAAAGAGTTAGTTCAGGAGAATTGCGTAGAGACGCGGATGGAAAGTATTTCAATCATAAGGTTGTATCAGTTAAAAATGCTGGTTCTGCTGATGTCTACGACTTTGAAGTAGACGGCCAACACAACTTTGCTTTGAGCGCCGGTGTGTTCGTGCATAACTGCCATTTTCGCCGGATGTTTCGCATGCGCGTCAGCGAGCATGGCGAGCCGATCTTTGCGGAGGCCGACGGCATTTACAAGAAACTGCGCTTGGCGGTCGACCAGATGGTGGTCTGCCGGGCGCAGGTGCAGCCAGACCGGTACGCGGTATCGATCGACGTTCAGGAGCAGCCGCCGATGGAGCAGATGAAGACAGTGCAGCGGTGGCGGCAGACGCTGCGCAGCAAGCTGGCCTTCGGTCAGGTTGGCGCGCCCAACGAGCTTAACAGCGCCGGTGATTTCACCGCCTACTACAACGCGCTGGCGCTGGATACGATGATCTACATCGCCCAGCCCAAGGGTTTCAACAACGTCATCACCAAGCTGCCCGGCACCGCCGATGTGCCGGATGTCTACGACATCGAGCTGCTGACTGATCTTTTCTACAGCATCATCGGCATGCCCAAGTCGTGGTTCAGCGGTGGCCAGAGCGGCGGCGGCGGCGAGACGCCGTCGGGCCGGGCGCTGCTGGCGCAGGACATCCGCTTTCTCCGCAAGATCAAGTCGATCCGCAAGCCGCTCATCAGCACCTACCAATGGCTTGGCTATTTCCATGCGGTGCTGAAGGGCAAGGACGTCAAGGAGCTGGACATCAAGGCCATGATGCCGCAGATCGGCAGTCTGGAAGAGCAGCTGAAGCTGGAAATGCTCGGCGCACAGGCCGACGTCCTGTCCAAGCTGGGCGACGTAATGGATCAATACAGCCTGCCCAAGGAGGCGTGGATTGACACGGTTTTCAAGCGCTACATGCACCTGCCGGACGAAGTTGTATCCGTGTTCATGACCGCCCTCCCGGATGAAATCGAACAGTCGGGCAGCAAGGACGAAAGCAAGAAGGGTGCTCCGTCTACGCGCAAGCTGATCGAGGAGATCACCAAAAAGCTGGAAAGCACGCCCGGCGGCGTGGATGCGATCAAGCTGCTGAAGGAAGTTGTCTACAAAGAGAAGCTGCTCACCCGGCCTTACCAGAAGTGGACGCGGGAGCGGGTGCTGGGCGGCCCCAGCCTCAAGGAGAACGACGTGGTCATCTCCAGCTTCGGCAGGCATCCGTTTGAGTTTAAGCGCACGAACCTTAGCGAAAGCAAAGCGGTGGAAGGTGCGGCCACCGGTGTTTTGCAGGCCAAGCTGGACGAGCTGCCGAAGAAGTGGGATGACGATGGCGGCCCCGCCTCCAAACCGGCACCGATCGCGGAGTCAACTGATCCCACGCAGGCAGGCGTCGGCCAGCCAACCCCCTATCGCCGGTGGATGGGAAAATGAGCCTGCGCATCACCAACCTAGCGGGAATCAGCCTCGTCGACCAGCCTCCAGCGCAGGTACAGATCGTGGCGTCAACCAATGCGGGCGGCCCGGTCGCGCTACAGTGTTTGATCATCGAGGACAGCGCGCTCCCGGAGCACTACCTGAGCGGCACGCTGAACTGGAACAATGGCGCACTCCCGGTTGTCTACAGCGGCACGGGGGCGGGCACCCTGACCAACAGCTACGTCACCGGGGGCACGCTGGCAGGCACCGGCAGCGCGGGCACGCTGGTGCTGGACGTCTTCCGCAACCTGCCGCCGGGAGCTTACGTGCTTCAGCTGGCCGCCCACAACTTCGTCCCGCCGGTCTGGGAAACCGCGTCCGTTAATTTTTCCGTGGAGGTGCAACCGGCGCGGCCAGCCAACACGGCAACCCCGCTGCTGTACGGCCCGATCCTTCCGGCTGACTCTGGTTTTCCAAACGCGACCCAGTGGAACTGGAACAGCGGCAGTGATGCTGCCGTGCTGGCCTCCTCGGTTAAAATGCTGCTGCTGACCACGGTGGGCGAGCGCATCATGCTGCCGGAATACGGTACGCGCCTGCGCTACCTGCTGTTCGAGGCCAACCAGTCCGGGATCGATAATCTGGTGCAGCAGGAGATTGCCAGCGCGCTTGCCAGATGGGAGCCGCGCGTTGCGGTGCAAAGCCTTCAGGTGTCCAAGAGCGGTGAGCGGGACATCACGGTGCTGGCCACGTTTGTCAGCAAGCTCAGCCAGCGCACTTTCACCATCCCGACGGTGTTTACGCAATGAAAAAAGGCAGCCGACCTGATCAAGCAACCTGTGACCGGCGCGCGTTCATCAGCCGGTTCATGCGCGAAGGCGGCCTGACGTACAGTCAGGCCTGCCGCATCTACGAGGTCATGTGTGTGACGGTAGCCGACGCCATTGTCAACGGCAACAAGGTGGCGATCGGGCGGGTCGGCTCCATCGTCCCCTGCTGGAAGCCGCCGCGCGACGTCCACATGCACTTTCGGCGCAGCGGCAAGGAGATCGAAACCGGGGTTCACCGCACTTATTTTCTGGACGGGCGCTATGACTATAAATTCCGGCTGTACCGCCGGTTCATGGAAACCCGCGCGTTAAAATGGACAGCCGACATGCCGGTGCGTAGTTAAGGCTGCTATGGCAATTCAACCTGTAAACCTACCCTCGTCCGCTGGCATCGACTATTCCGGTGGCGACGTTCGTCATTTTAGCTTGGGTGACGCAGTGGATGTGCCCGGTCTGAGCGCCCCGACCCGTGCGCTGGCCCAGCGTGATAATCTGCTGGCGGAAAAGGTTAACGAAGTGGTCAGCGCAGTCAACAACCGGGAGCAGTTCGTCCCCCTGCCGGTTATCCGCACCATCCTTCCGCCCAACGAGACGGTCATCGTCACCAATTACCGCATTCCCGCAGGTTTTGAAGCCAGAGTTCTCAACGCGGTGGTCAGCACGCTTCCGGCCTCCACCAACGCGGAATTGGACGTCTACTACAACGCCACCACCTTCGGCGGAGCCACCGGCAGCGCGGTGATC
>Ga0182030_10014802_pt1 | contig 15345 bp, 17 predicted proteins | sample 812S3MmetaG_FD_121299 | JGI IMG/M metagenome (GOLD analysis project Ga0182030, IMG submission 121299) | Permafrost microbial communities from Stordalen Mire, Sweden - 812S3M metaG (Illumina Assembly) | ecosystem: Environmental > Terrestrial > Soil > Wetlands > Permafrost | place: Sweden... | reverse complement strand
GTCCTGAGCATTCGAATGTCCGAACGCTTGCGCGTTATGCTGCGGCAGTGGGCATGGAACTTGATCTGAGGCTCGTAGCCAAGCGATAAGAGCGACGTCTGCACGGTGTGCCGTAAATGTGACGTGCGCCCTCATATTCGCCCGTCTTTCGCCAACCTTTTCAACGATTTTCTGATTTCTCCATCCGTGCGGGCCGTTTCTGTAGGTTATTGTTAACAAGCTGGTTACAATTCAATCCGACAAGAACATCGGCAATCCGAAGTCAAATTCTCAATCTTAAAACCCGGGTTCGATTCCCGGTAGCGCTACCATCGATCCCGTTTCTGCTTTATTTTCAAGCGCATACCAATACATCCTCAGCCGTGTAACTATTCGCGGCACTATTTTCAGAGTTTTTTCTTTTAAAGAAACTCCTATTTGTAGTGTCCCGAACAGTATTAGACGCTGAGGGCACTGTGAACATTACCGTAAGTATCTATGAGAGGTTGAAGCGGAACGGGAGCTCGAACACGGTTTCCGTAGCACTCCCGCGCCTCAACAAAAAGACAGGGAGCCCTTCCTACAGGACGACCGCCGTGGCAAGTTCAGGCTTAGCTGGTACCTAGCTGGTAAAAAGAAGTTCCAGAATGTCACATCCCGCAGCCGGGGTGAGCTGCCGCTTCTTTCCGAAGCCATTGACCAGCGCGAGGATAAGCAGCGATATCATGGGAGCGCGTTCGAGTAGGGGATGGCGCAAGCCAACCGGAAACTCATCGAGGCCGATGAAGCGCAGGGGCAGCGCCCCGCGTCTGCTCCCAACTTGGTTGGACCCTCAGGATTGAGCTTCTGACTGATCAAATAGCAGGCCGCCGCAAACAAGCAACAACGCGGCTGCGCCGATCATTTCGTTGCCTATAAAGAATCCCATCATGCTAGCGCCAACTCCCGCCTCAAACAGCACGGCCAGCCCGCAGAGTAGAACGAGGATTTTGCGCAATCTCGTCTCTGTCACGCCAGCCAGTAGCGCGACAATCGCAGTTAAGAACCAGTGCCATCCGAGCGAGAGAAAAACGACTCGGAAGGCTGCTTGGAGACCGGGATTCAAATCCGACGCGGTGAGCGCCGAGAATACCTTACCGTAACCGGCGAAGCAATGAAGCGCAGCGCTTGCGAAGAGCACCACGCTACCCAAGAGGACGAAAATGCGTGCAGCTTTATTGCGGCTGTTCATCGAAATCTCCCAAATGCCTGTTCTACCTCGCCGATCACCTGCCGATTTAGAAGCTTTGTTGGCCTTGGCGAACACGGTTTCCCGTTGATGAAAGTTGCTCGACCGGCGAGACGAGTTTACCGCATTGTGCTCTCCAGTTGGCGCTCACCGAGGAGACGCAGACCGGGTGGCTGGCGAGGCTGGGGGCGCTGGTCATGCCGCACGTTGTCATCGGACCGCTGCCATCTCAGTTATTCTTTCCTAATTGCAGATTGATTTTCACGTGTATCTTCATCTCGACCGGCTTCATGCCGCACATCGCCGGTTGATATGACCACGTGCGCACCGTCTTTAACACGGCGGCATCAGCATCCTTTCCAGCAGAAGTGACTATTGCAGCATTCGCGACATTTCCATTGTCATCAACCGTTACGTCTAGTTTGACCATGGCACTCTGTGGCGCTCGCCAAGTGGCAGGCGGGACTGGTGGCTTGTTAGTGATGCGGTTCACCGGATATTTCGGATTCTCGCATGGCATGGATGCGATTTGCCCTTGAGCCACCGCCGATAGCAAAATCATTGCGACGGGTAAATAAAATCTGCGCATAGTCCATCTCTTTCTGAGTGTCGCTCGGCCGCGTGCAATATATGACACACTGGTCGCTTTTCCGTCACGGGAGCCGGAAGTCAAATTTGTGGCATTGCGAACAGTAGTTTTCTGATTTCTCGTGCTGATGATGGCACAAATTGCAATCCGACTTCTTGCCGTAATGGGGTGAGGTGTGCGGATTGGTCGGCTTTACGCCGGCCGTGGTTGCCGCAACCTTTTCCATGTCATGACAGCTCATGCATTTGCCCTTTGCGACTGGTTCGGGGCTATTCACATCATCGTGGCACTTTCCGCAGGTCACCCCTTGCAACTGGTGAACATGAGAGAGCGGTAGCTTGCCAGTCAGTCTGTTATCTCCGCCCTTGGCATGACAGACCAGGCAGTCAGTCATGGCGAGTCCGACGGTTGCCGGGTGATTCTTAGGAAGTGGGCTTTTCTCTGTATGGCAGGCAGCGCAATCCGACGGCTTGGCCTGTGGCAACCGCTGCGGCTCTTGTGCTGAAAACATGAACGTAGAGACGCAACAGAGAATAAGGAGAGGAAGAGACCGGCTCATCCCGTGCCTGCGCGTTTTTAAGTATCTGTAAGAGGATGTCATCGTTTCTTCCTGAATGAATTCGCAGATCTCCTCAATTGCCAGCGGGCGGGGAGAGGTGTCTCCGCTCTCCCCGCATCCTAAACGTACTTCCGCCGGCAGGAGACTTCGATGGATCTAGGCCCAGGGCTTTTCTGACGCAGCCTGCTGACCTGCAATGCGACCAAACACCAGGCACGTCGGACCAGAGACCGTGCCGAGACGAACCGCGCCATGCACGCCACCAACCGATTCGCCTGCTGCATAGAAGCCCGGAATGGGCTGATCTGTGCTCACATCCGTCACCTGCGCTTTGGCGTTAATGTTGACGCCGCCCATGGTGTAATGGACCTTTGGCAGCAGTCGCTGTACGTACACCGGAAGCTGGAGCGGCTTGGCTTCTTTATTCAGATAGCGGCCAAACTCTTCGTCCTTGCCTTGTGCAAGGTAACGATTGTAGTCAGCAACCGTCTTCTTCAAAGTTTCCAGCGGAACGCCATAAGCGGCAGCCACTTCTTCCCACGTCTTGTACTGCTTGATTACCCCGCGCTCCAACAGTTTGGGAATGAGGTGCTTGACGCCGCCCTGCATGTTGTCGTCTGCGATGGCGATGCAGTTCTGCCCGTGGTTCATGAAGTTCATGATGGCATCAGCGCGCAGCTTGCGGTTTGCCAGTTCGCTGATAAAACGTTTGCCGGTGGTCGTGTTGATCCAGATGCCAAACATCGCGGCGCCTTCCTGCGCGAAATGTGGGCCAAGGCCGAATCCCTTCTCATCGGGACTACCCCACGGGCCTACTTGAATCCAGCTCAGTTGAATGGGGGTGGCACCCACGCGCAAGGCTTCACGTAATAGCTCGCCGGTTGCGCCTGGATGGTTGGTGCAATCCATCGTAGCCGTCAGCTTGGGATCCTGCATGATGCGGAATGGAACATCTTGACCAAAGCCACCGTGCGCGAGAATAACTGCCTTCTTGGCTTGGATTGTCTTTGCCTTGCCGCTGCCTGTTTTGGGGAACGCATAGCCGGTGCGAACCTGCAATCCCTTCACCCGGCCATCGGCACCATCGCGCAGGATCTTCTCAACATAGACCTGAGTACGAACCTCGAGGCCCATCTGGGAGAGCTTCTCAAGCATCGGATTGAATACATCCGCGCCGCTCTCGGTAGGCGTCATGTAGGTGCGCGGCACGGAGTGCCCGCCCTCTTGCATTAGGTGGTCTTGGTACTTTGCGCCAAACTCATCGATTGTCCACTTCACAGCCGGCCACGATTGTTCTGCCACGATCGTGACGAGTTCGGGATGGTTCAGTCCTAAACCTTCGCGAATCATGTCGGTGGACAGCAACTCTGGCGAATCTTTTAAACCTTGGGCCGTCTGCAGCGGATTGCCTGCGGCTGCGAATCCACCGCCGTTAATAATAGAGTTGCCGCCAGCCGTTCGCATCTTCTCCAGAATAACGACTGAGGAGCCAGCCTTCTTCGCTTCATAGGCTGCAGCGAGGCCGGCAAATCCACTTCCGATAATGACCACGTCATAACTCTCGTCCCACTTGCCCGGCATAGACGAATCGACGCATGGCTTGATTTCTTCGCCTTGGCCTGTACCCATCAGTCCCGTGACGGCCACGCTTGCAGCCAAGGCCTTGCCGCTGGTGGTCAGAAAATTGCGCCGCGACCTGATTTCCGAATCCCTGCTCTCACTCATCGAGCTTTCTCCTCGCATGGTTCTCTCTTTAACAAGACACTTGCAGCCTGTAGCCGAACGCTCCAGCTATCGAGCCATTGAGCACTCAACAGAAGAGGCAGGAATGGATGAAGCAGACACGTCTGTTACATCCATTGACGTTTCGCACCACCATTCCTGCTTCAATCCGCTTGAGGTACCCCTATTTGCTCTCGGCTCCCGGGTGATGCAAGTAGCTGAACGGAATGCCGAACTGGAACCAGAACGCATTGCCGCGAACCTTGTTCTCCACCAGCATGTCGTGGTCCCACTTGAAGACCAGACCGCCATGCTTACCCCAGGGCAGCGTGATCTGCGGGCCAAGGTCAAAGGTGCGCCCTCTGTAGCCGTAGCTCACCGTGCCATCCGCATTGAAATTAGATACCACGACGCCTTTCTGGTGATCGTCGGTGACCTGCTGATAGTAATAGCCGATCACGCCGATGCTCATGCGATGGGGCAGTTCCTGCCGGGCATCGAACTGGGTGAAGAACTCGTTGCCGCTGTGGTAGTGGGTGTAGTGGTCAGGGCCATTGATGACATAGTCGAAACGGGCGCTGACCTCTTCCTGTCCCTTACGCGGGGTCAAGGTGATGGCGGCCGAAGGCGTGAACGCCATATTGTGCTGGCCGATGTTGACCGGAGCGCCCCCGACAAAGCCGGAGCCGACGGTCTCAAACTGAAGCTCGTAGTACCAGTGTGCGATGCCCTTGTGACCCAGGATGGAAATCGGAACGACGTTGATGTTGCCAATGGCGTCATTCGTGTTCTTGTACCCTGCTCCCGGAAGGGGAACGTGGAGTTGGTGATACTCATTCGGGACCGCGATCCAGCTATCCAGTTCGCCGCCGAGGAACTTGACTCCCCAGTTGTGCGAGAGCTTAACGGCTTGAGCGAAGACTCGGAGCTTGAAATCGGGCGGCCCGAATGGCGACCCGTTCAGCTTCTTGCCGTGAGCGTCGGCAAGTTCATTAGCCTCGTAGAAGCAGGTGTACTCATACACCATGGTCTGGCCGGTGTGTGGAACAGCCGCAGCCATTGCAACGGATTCGGCACCCACAGGCCAGATACTGGCGCCATTCTCGGTAGCGCTTGCCACCGAGATAAGACAGACAAGACTAACAACGAGCAGGAGCAAGCGGTGAAATACTCTATTCGATATTTGCATTTAGGAAGCCTCTTTATGAAGAGTTGCTTTCAGTGCTTCCGCACCTGAGGTTCTTTATAGCAATTCAAGAACCAAGGACCGTTAAAGAACAAGATTGAGTAATTAGCCGGAAGATATGTCTGTCTCCAACAAGTCTGAGTCGGCTTTCGGGGCTGAGAAGTTATCTGTAACAAGGTGCGTCGGGTTTAGCCGCCTCTCCTGCTTTTCTGGAAATCCTCAATACAAAATAAGGAAACTCTCAGCCTTGGGAAGTAACTGAATCAGCACTCGAGGCTCGGCGAGAAGCGCGGGCAACTGGTTGGGTAATGCTGAAAGGCTCCCGAACCGCCGACCGTGCCGGCGATGTTGGGCAGTTCATAGGGATGGGCGGTGTCGCGTTCTGGGACCTTTGTGTTCTCAAAATGACACGAGTTTCTCAGAAAAAGACTGATTCCCTTCCGACTCTCTTCATCTCCTATTTCTCCTCAACCCCGTCGGAGTGCGATAAAACGGCCCTGCCGCCCCACCCCTCACAGCCTACGCATTCAGACCTCCCAGAGTCCGTGCGATCTTGGGGGCGGCCGGCGAGCAGATCGGGAAAGCTCCCAAAGCTCTGCGCCAGCTGCGACGAGTTCTGCCAAGGCTTGCTCCGCACCCTCAACGCCCTTCGGCAGCGCTTGCCATCGAGTCAAAATCCCCTGCAATACCCGCCGATTGGTTTCATTGTCATCCACTACCAGGATCTTCAAACCATTCAGATTGCTTGCAGGAGCATATGCTTTCTTTGCAATCGGGCTGATTCTGTTATTGATATGGCGACCGGGGCATATTCCCGCCTCAACACATCCTGAGCCTCGGTGATTCGATGCCTTCCCCGCAATTGACCCCAGAACTAATCGCCGAAGTCTCCGGTCTCGTCGCGGCCTACATCACGGCACAGCGCGAGAAGGCTCTGCCGTTGGCCTCGGCAGCAGATTTGAGATGAACCCGCAGACGCGATTCTCGGTCACTGATGAGGTCGGGGCGTGGATTGGGGCGGGAAGGTTCTGAAGCTTTCCTGAACACTCTACAAAAACAGCTTCCCTGAAATACGCTCTGGGTGGACAATGGCTGCGTAAACCCTTGAGAGACATGTTCCAACGCCAATATGATGAAAGCGGAACTACCATGACAGATGAACGGCTGAAATATGAATTGGATTATTACAAACACCATCAACGTCAAGAATCAAATTCCACAACTACGGGCGGTTCGACGCAATATGAAATAACTCCTGATCCTCCTCCTCCGCTCACAGAAGCAGAGGAGCCTAGTTTGATCTACGGCATGAGTTGGGGGCTAGCTTTCGGATGCTTATGTATAACGATGGCCCCCGGGTTCATAGCTGTTAATGTACTGCGTCTCCGTAGCCTCGATCTACTGATACCCTTGGGTCTTTTTTGCTCGATTCCTCTTTTCTTTTTCATTGTCTTCCATAAGCGTCGGAAGAGGCTTCACCACTTAGAGGAACTGAAGGCCATACGGAATGTAGCGAGTACACGCAGCCTTTCAGAGAGCACCGTAACACTTCTCGGCTCTTTTGAAGAGATTGTGCGAAGGCTTCCCGGTACACTTACCTTGGTGTCCGAATCTGTCAAACAAGCCGAGCAGGAATACAGAGAGAATGCTTTTGCGCCGTACTGGGATGCCGTGGAGCAAGCGACTCGGCATCTGGGCTCCTTCAACGGAGACGTGCAACTGCTTTCGCAGAACACGCAGAAGTACTACACGACGCTGAACAATCGAATACATACCTTTCCATCCATCCGCACATTATCCGATTGTGTACCGGACGCAACGCCCGTTCTCATTGAGCTGCGTCGTGTCGTCCGGATGGGGCAGACAAACTATCAATTTGCCACGATCTGGGAGCAACGGAAGACCCGTGAGGTGTTGATCGCCGGATTCCACACATTGGGCGAGGCAATAGATAATCTCGGCTCAACGGTTGAAAAATCAATATCCCAGCTAGGTGACTCAATAAGGTCTTCTATCGGTGCGCTAGTAGAGGCGCAGATCAGTACGCGGGAAGTAATCGAGGAACAGACAAGACAGCAAGGTACGATGCTCGACAATATTCAGCGTCACCGTGAACCGACCAGTCCATTTGGCCCCTCTAAATAGGGACGTTCCGCTTGCTTTTTCGGTTGTGTGGATAGATACGTGTACGTGACTGGGAGTCGCGCTAGATCCAGAGTGACTTGCGCAGCGATGCGTCTTCTGTATGATCGGGCAACCATGAACTTGTGGGCAAAATCCGGCATTGTGTTCTTACTTGTTTTGCTGCTTTGGTGGCGTCTGCCGAACCAGTCTCGCAGTTGCACCCTACCGGATACGTAAATGACTTCGCGCACGTTCTCGATCAGAAGACGGTCGCACAATTGGAGAACCTCTGCCAACAAGTCGATCAAAAAACTCACGCTCAACTTGCTGTCGTTACAATCAACTCTCTTGACGGTGAGGGTATCGAAAGTTACGCTCTCACGCTCTTCAATAGCTGGGGCATAGGAAATAAGGCGACTAACCTTGAAGCTGTGCTCGGTACTTTCGGCGAAACGGCACAGTACGATGATGAACCGTGGAACGAACACTATCAAGGGCGAGACGGCGTGCGGCAGTTCTACGGGCAGCTAATGAAGGCTCTACCGGACTTGGAAATCGACGTGCAGCGCCGACATATTACCGATGACACAATCCTGCTCGAAGTTGTGATTCGCGGGACCCACCTTGGCGGCTGGCGTGGTCTTCCGGCGACCGGACGACGAGTTGAGTTTCCCCTCGGCGGCGTATACGTGTTCGATGGTGATGATCGTTTGGCAAGGGAGAGAATCTACTACGACCGGGGGACGGTGTTGCGGCAACTGGGAGTATTCCATGAACCGCAGACAGTATTGGGACAGATTGCCATCTTGGCGACACACCCGGTCACGGTTGCGCGTGCCTTCGCGAGGAAGTTCCTCGGCAAGTGAGATTGAACGCGGGTAGTTCAAAAGGGTTCGTTCCGCGACCTTATTTTCATTGGGCTCTTTGCCTCTGATTTGGCAATCGCAGACTGGTGCTCTGACTACAGGATATGAACTACTTCATCGACTCTAAGTCGCCTTACCTGTCACCAAGACCTGTGACATAGGAACTTGCGAGTCGATCATCAAGGGCGAGAGGATTAGCCGCGCGATTTTGGCCTCTATTGTCGCAAGCGCACAATCCACTTACGGGGGATGTAAATGCAAGGCCACACGGCTGCTACTCCCGCCAATGAATATCGCTGGATAACTTTCTTTCAGATGTTCGTCCCCGGCTTATCGCGAGGGGGTGATCGTCGTGACCGAGCTTAGACGTGGGCTCGAAGCTATAGCGCGACTAGCTTCTATCGTAGAGGGCTCCGAAGACGCGATCATCGCATACAGGCTGGATGGCGTTATTACCGATTGGAACCAAGCAGCCACGCGGTTATATGGATATTCGGCGGAAGAGGCGATTGGACAGAATCTCTCGATCACGGTGCCTCAAAACTTCAAACGCGAATCCACCGAGCTTCTGAACACGGTTGCTGCTGGCGGGCGCGTCCAGCAGTATGAAACGGTTCGGCAACGGAAAGACGGTAGTTTGATGGACGTTTCATTCACCGTCTCTCCCGTTGTGGGGCACGACGGAACCATTATCGGCGGCTCGACCATCGTGCGCGACATTACCAGCCGCAAGCTAATGCGGGAAGAATTGAGGCGAAGTGAAGAGCGGTTCCGGCTGGTGGCTCAGGCGACCAAGGATGTTCTATGGGATTGGGAAATTAGGAGTGGAAAGATTTGGCGAAGTGAAACCTTTTGGGAACACTTCGGCTATCCGCCGAAAGACAGCGAACCAGACATGGCGGCTTGGAAAGACCTACTTCACCCTGAAGATCGAGATCGTGTTTGGATCGGATTCCAGACTGCACTGTCACGACGGTCTGATTCCTATGAAGTCGAGTATCGCTTCCTACGGGCTGACGACTCCTATGCGGTGGTCTTAGACCGCGCATACGTCGTTTACAACGAAGCCGGGGAGCCCACGCGTGCAATCGGTGCTGTCTCCGACCTGAGTGATCGTCGGGAGTTAGAGGAGCAGTTCCGGCAAGCCCAGAAGATGGAAGCTGTGGGGCGGCTTGCAGGAGGTGTCGCGCACGATTTCAACAACATTCTTATGGTTATCACTGCTTACACGGAGATAATGCGAGACCGACTTAGCGCCGAAGACGAACTCCAGAAAAACATAGTTCAGGTGCTTAATGCAGCTAACAAAGCTGCTTCCCTGACCTATCAACTACTAGCATTCAGCCGCAAACAAGTACTCGCTCCGCTCATCATAGACCTGAATAACGTTGTTGAAGACACTTCGAAGATGATTCATCGCCTGATAGGCGAGGACATTGAGTTGAATGTTTTGCTGAGTGAGGCTTTGTGGCAGGTAAAAGCCGATCAAGGGCAAATTGTGCAGGTTTTGATGAATCTCTGCGTAAACGCTCGCGATGCCATGCGTGATGGTGGCGAGTTGAGAATTGAAACCAAGAATGTCTCCGTCGATGCAGAAGCCGCGAGTCGTTACCCTACGTTTGTTCCGGGCGATTACGCTGCGTTGGTCGTGAGCGACAACGGAACAGGGATGACCAAGGAAGTTCAATCCCACCTTTTCGATCCATTCTTCACCACCAAGGAACTGGGAAGAGGAACCGGGCTCGGGTTATCAACCGTGTATGGCATCATCAGGCAAAGCGGAGGATACATTTGGGTCGATACCGAAGTCGGTCGTGGCAGTTCTTTCAGCATCTATTTTCCTGCCGTTGATGCGCCCTTGACGAGCGTTATCACGCCAGAGATCAAAGACGCCGAGGGGCAGGGTGAGATCATCCTGCTTGTTGAGGATGACGAAGCATTGCGAAACTCGCTTTCCACTTACCTCGCATTACATGGATACAAATTATTGGAAGCATCGAATGGAGCCCAAGCACTGCACATCGCGAGCCAGCATGCGGGATCGATTCAGGTGCTCATAACGGACATGCTTCTGCCAATTCTAAGTGGGGCAGAAGTCGCTCGGGAGGTCGCAAAGATTTCTCCACGGGCGGTGACTCTCTACATGTCGGGGTACACTGACCGCGAATTGTCTGGTTATGACCCGGCAAAGTTGAGAACGGGATTCCTGCAAAAACCGTTTGCTCTCCAAACCCTCTTGGAAAAACTGAGAGAGAGGATTATGGCGCGAGAGAGTTGACACTCTGGGAGATGGCGATTGTCTTCTTTGGACAAGCGGATTAGGCGGCGTCCCGCACCGAAGACAACGGTACCACCGTCACTATCACCTTCTTATAGCGATTACGGCTAAATGCGAAGTCTTGCCTTGCTAGAAAGCGTGGCACGAGATCGTGATGCCTCTACAAGCCCATTTGCATGTTCCGCTTCGCCGCCGTGCGGGATGCCCGAAGTATGGAGCGAACATCTTGTGAGTGGCAGAATTCGACAGCTCCAGCGTTCAGTGCAGCCATCCACATGTGTTCGTTCGGCGAGCGATGGGTGCATACAATCGTCAGACCGCCATGACTACTAGCCAATTGTTGCACTTCATCCAAGTTCACTAGTTCCAAATCAAGCACAGCCACCCGCACTTCATGACGTTGCAGCATTGTGCGCAACTCCATTGCATCCCCTGTCACGGCTACCCGTGTAAAATGCGCCTGAAGTTCGTTCGCCAATCCCTGTGCAATGGTCTGATCGTGCTGTGCAATCACAATGGTGGGTGGTGGCATGTTCTCTCCTTGCAATAACCCCAAGCCCGGACGAGTGGACCTTGTCATCGCGTTGCTGCTAGGGCGCGAACATCGTCGGTGATGTGGAACACAACTGGCGAGGCGCAAGCAGCACATTCAGCGGTGTGGGCACAAACGGAAAGGGGAGCCGGAACCGAGAACGTTCTCAAGCAGGAAGGGCACGTCACGGCGATGTAGTTGGCGTTGCTGACCGGAATCCAGACGGCTGGCTTAAGCCGATGCTCGACATGCTGGCGTGCAGGATGTTCTCCACCCACGTCATGTACAGGGCTTTGTTGCAGACCCGCATGTGCGCCCCCCGGCGCTCAGCAAGAGTAACCCAGTAATGTTCGATTGAACTGACCCACGTCAGGAACAGGATTTGTAACAAGCAGAGAAGCAGACGCATCATCATCCCACGCCGAAGGCGTGGCTGTTTTGTTTTCGGCCGCGGGTTTTGTCGAGCTTCGCAGATGGCTTGGGAGGCCACTTTAGCGAAAGCGGTCAAGTCGACGCCGAAGGTGTTGAAAGTAGTCATCGCTGACTTTGAGGTTTTGCAGTTCGTCGATAACTGGCTGGAAGTACGCGAGGGAACGTACGGTAGACAAGGGCGGAGCGTCGGCGGGACGCAGTAGCCGACGTGCTGCGGCCAGCACCATGGCGTTTTCGACGGTCTTCAGTGGAATCGCGAGGTCGTGCAACTGAGCGGCCAGCAGGCGGTCTTGGCGACGAACGTTTCCGGTTGTCCCCGGCGTTTGGCGGTAGGCGTCGAGGACCTTACGGACATACTCTTCCCGGTTTCGGTGGTTGACTTCCACGCCGTTGCCTCAGCCTTGTGGATCGCGCAGCGACGGGCCGTTGATAGGAACCGTGTGGCAGTAGTGGCGAAGCCGGCTCAGCAGTGCATGCCTACGCCCGGCAGGGCTTCGAACTCCACCAGGAAATCAAGGTCGCTGAGCTCCGGATCGTACGCATCGCCGAGCTCCGAACCGAAAAGTTCCAACTGGCGGACGTGAAACTGGCGGCAGAGCTGGATTAACTCAGTCCGATATTCCGCAACGTCCGCATTCATGGATTCCGCTCTCCAGTTAGGAATTCCACAGCAACTCCATATTGTCGCAGAATTGCGCTGCTCATATGCGATCGCCTAGACGGCAGCGAAGCCGGAGAACCCGCAGTCATCCGGCAGGTGCAATCGATTTTACCTATGCCGCTCTCGTCGCCTCGCCAGCAGAGCTGCGTGGTCTTTCCCACAAGGACGAAACGCGCCCGTTTTCGCGGGCGCGCCTGACGACCCAAATCAAGGGGTGCTATGCAGCGTTGTTCAATCGAAGCTCGTACGAATCGGTCACTGACCGGCGACCTAAAGCGCACAAAAGCGCTAGTCTATCTTGTTCATCTAGACCCTTTGTACGAACCCATTCCCTAATTTCGGGACGTCGTAAATCGGGTATACGCTCCTCGAAAAACGGAAACAGATCAACGGACTCGTAGCATTTTTCTAGATCCGTAAATCCCGGCAGCGAAGCGAGGCCTTTAACCTTGAAGCCTGGCAGATATCGGAACTGATACTTTCCACGCACGGACTTTAGCTCAGCGACTGGCTCGCCTTCAAATAGCACCTGAACCGTCGGCGGCGGACCGCTGTAACGCATTAGTAACTTTTCCATTCGCGACATGGCGCTGTCCTCACTCACAAATACTCCTCAGCCTATCGGCACGAAGGGCAAGCACCTTCAAGATCAATCGCTTTCTCAAGGATGAGAACGCGCGCTCGAAGGGAAATTGTCTCAAAAGCTTACTCGCAACCCGACAAACGTCAAGCGGCAATTTACCGTACGCCTGACTGACTTGATGCGGATACAGTTCCAGAAGACTCTGAACAAATTCGAAGTGATTGCAAGAGTCGACCTTAGGGTGGTCCCTCTTTGGGCCAATACATGGCCGAGAACTCTCGATGTACTTGAGGAGTTCATCCTCGTCATTGTCCAGAATCAATAGTTTAGCTTCTGGGAGGTCCCAAAGCAATGCCCTAGCTGAATCAAAGATCGGAGCAAGGTGGAATAGCCTGCTTCTAGGATCAGACGGGGCGAACTCGGACCGCAGCACACCCCAGTTCTTCGCATGTCGATCCATTGACCCGATCAACGCGTCGAACATCAGCATATCGAGGATATGCTGGAATATCTCCTCTACATCGGAATCACAGTATGAGCGAATCACCTCTTCCACGAAGTTGATGCTATAGAACGACTGCTCACTCCTGGGCTTGATACGATCAAGCTCCTTCTCGGCAGAGAAAGTGTCTTCAACCATCAAGCTGCCATGGACGAGCGCTTCGTTCTTTCGGAAATTCCGCGTCACGAAATACAATTCGCCGTCCAATCTCGCGATCCCGCTATGCGCCATATTGAAGCCAAGCCGCCGGCCGAGTTCGTTATTGAAAAGTTCTGTATAAACCTCTACCCTTCCATTCTTGTTTCCGAACTTGACGATGTAAAAGTCTTCGAGATTGCCGCCACTCTGCAGGAGCCACTTTGTCGCCTTGCCACCAATCGTCGTGTCTTGGACAACGCGGTATCCCGGCATCGTCCTCGACAGGCCCCAATCTACACCCCGGGATGCGATCCGACGAAACTGTTTGGGGGCAACCACCGGAGGCGTAAGACGCTCCTGGTGCTTCTTGGACGACCGCGGATCGAGCGACAGCCTCGCGAGGAGCGCGTTCCTTTTCGGGCTGGGAAAGTCTGCCATTGTTTTTCGTTATCGCTTAGAGTGTACGACCGATACAACCAGCAACAACACCTCCATCTTTCAATTGAAGCGCGCAACGGTCTCATTCGTGGTTAATCGACGGGATCTGTGACTTCAAACTCGGCTCCCACGGGGACGATCCAGAGAATTACCTTCTGTGCGTCTTCTATCCCTGTCCGAACCTCGATGCGACTCGAATCAATTCCCTTCTCCGCCACCAGATAGGCCTTGGTGTTCACTGCTCGCAGAGCGGCAACTTGGGGTGGCAGTGCCTTGCGCTGCTTTTTGGAAACGCGCTCAGCCGCACAGTCGTAGCCTACGACGACAGCCATGGCATCGGGATAGGCAGCCAAGGCGTCGGCATAACGATCGAGCATTGCCTTGGCCGCGTTGTCGATTCGGCTCGGCCGCTTCTTATCAGCAGAAAAATCCAGGCCGGCGCCGTACTTGCGTGCGGCAGGCGGCGGTGGCGGCAGAGTGACGGTTACCGCTGTGGTGGCGAAGCCGGAGAGCGCTCGATCGTCCTGCACCGTGCAGTCAATCTTGACGATGCCGCTGACGAGTCCCGTGGTGTCCAGAACGTAACGAGTGCTACTGCCAGTAAGAGTGCCCCTGTTTGCGAGGCAGATGAAGTTCAAGGGCCGGTTGTCCCGACTGAAGCCTTCTGCCGTCACCGTGACTGGGGCGCCCGAGCTCACCGCTGGCGGCTCGGCGCGAACGTGCATCTGTGGAGGATATTTTGGCGGCTCCTTGATAGTGAACGATGCCTGGCATGTCGCCACCAACGTGCGCTTTGGTTTGTGATCGTCGGCGACGAGGGAGCACCATCCACGACCGCCGCGCCATGCGAAGTATTTCCGCATGACCCAGCGTTTCCCCTTGCGGCGATGCCGCTTCAGTGCCCACTGCCACAGGGCTTGGAGGCGAGACCACCAGCGGGCACGACGTAGTGAATGTGTGGATGATGCTGCAGGTTCTGTCCCCAAGTATGGAGCACGCCAAGGAATCCGATCTCTGCTCCCAGATGCTTCGGATCGCGGGCGAGTTCCAGCAGTGTGGCGGCACTGGTTCGGAAGAGCAGATCGTAAAGCAGTCGCTTGTTCTGCAGAGTGAGAGCAGAGAGTTCCTGGTGACGGCCCTCTTTCGTCGTACTCCAGCCGTGTTGATTACGCCATCTTCAAAGGGTACTCCACTTCGTGGGCAGAAAATCGGAAGCGGTGAAAAACGTGTGCATAGAGATACCTCGATTGGGTTCAGTGCGGTTAATAAAAGAGCGCGGTCGGTCGTCGGCCTGTGGGAAAGCTTTGGCAAGAAGCTTCCCAGAGCAGGAAGCGTCATCTGCAGAGGTATGGTGCTAAACTTCACCGGAGCAACTCTGCCGAGTTCCGCGATGATCACGATTTCCAAAGAGGACTACCTAAAGGCGATTGCCGAGTCCGAAGCCGAAGGCGAGGCGGTTATTTCAGCCACGCTTGCCCATTGGCTTGCGGTATCGCGCCCCGCAGTGACGGCAGCTTTGAAGCGCCTG
>Ga0182030_10014801_pt1 | contig 15346 bp, 13 predicted proteins | sample 812S3MmetaG_FD_121299 | JGI IMG/M metagenome (GOLD analysis project Ga0182030, IMG submission 121299) | Permafrost microbial communities from Stordalen Mire, Sweden - 812S3M metaG (Illumina Assembly) | ecosystem: Environmental > Terrestrial > Soil > Wetlands > Permafrost | place: Sweden... | reverse complement strand
TTCCATAAATGGAACGTTCGGTGCCGGCTTCACGCTTGGACAGGCCTTGAAAGCCATACACGCACTACCTGCCTGGAAGAACATGCCCAAGTCAATCGGCGATCATCCAGCAGGCGATGCAGAGACTCAACAAGACATATTTGGCGGCTTTGGATACGCAATCATTACCGGCGTATTGCTTATCTACGCAGTTCTGGTGCTGCTATTCCGCGGCTTCCTGCAGCCATTTACAATTATGATGTCACTGCCGCTATCATTTGGCGGAGCATTGCTGGGACTTTTAGTTGCGCACAAACCTGTGGATATGTATGCCCTTATCGGCATTGTGATGCTCATGGGTCTGGTCACCAAAAACGCGATATTGCTGGTCGAATATTGCCTTGTGGCAATGGAACATGGCATGTCTCGGGAAGAAGCAATCCTTAGAGCAGGTCGAACCAGAATGCGACCGATTTTAATGACGACAACGGCAATGATTGCCGGCATGCTACCAATAGCTTTCGCGATGGGCGCTGGAGCAGAAGCAAGAGCGCCGATGGCGATCGCTGTAGTCGGCGGGTTATTCATGTCGACATTGTTGACACTGCTCGTAGTACCAGTAGTATTCACTTGCATGGATGATTTACAGAAATTTCTTATCAAAGTCTTTTCGCATAAAAAACCCGTCATTATTTCTAAAACTCATTAAGTGACAATGCAGCTGTCAAAAAACACATTGGCGTTAACAGTGATCATTGCTTTTGCCTACCAACAAATGGTTTCAGCTAAAACGAATCAAACAACAAAATCTACGCCATACACGGTTTTAAAAAGCGAGATTCCATCTCTGGCTACGCCCAAAGTACTTCAAGGTGCTATTCAACAAACTGGCTCTACTGAACGGGGAACTACTGAGGGCAGTGTCAATCCTGCAACCAGCGAGTGGGCTGGAATCGCCGCTGTCAAAGATGAAGGCAAACTAAATCAGATGGCTCAGCAATATGTGAAGGGAGGGAATCTGGACGCGGCTGAAGCCTGCCTGCAACAGGCAACCACACTAGATCCTTTTGCCGGTCAATCATTCACCAATTTGGCGAGGCTGCAGGCGCGAGAAGGTAAGCAAAGTGCAGCGATAGCAAATTTCTGGATAGGTCGAGAGCTTGGCGCCACAACGGCAGAAGACGAAAGAACGATTTCAGAACTGCAGAAAAGACTGACTGACCAATGCCACGCATCGGGTATGCGTTACCATGACTATCCCCAATTCAACGACAAAAACGATGTTCGCGCATTACTAAATCAAGGAGTCCGCTTTTTTAGCATTGGAGATCATAGAGAGGCATGGCGCTTATTTTCGGAAGCTGCCAAACAAGCGCCACAGAATCCAGACGCTTATTACAATCTAGGAGCGTTGTGCGAGAGCCTTGGTTTGAATGATCGGGCGAAACAGTTCTATCTATTGGCTTGCAAAATAGATCCAACCGACTTCGACTCACGGCTGGGACTTGGAACACCCGGAAAAGGAAACTTTGCGTATCAGGGAAGCACTTTTAAAAACCCACTCAAAGGCTCAGTCAACGTATGTCCCATGTGCAGGCTTGCTAGAGGGAAACTGATGCAAGGTGACTAGCGCTAATCAGCTTATCCGTTCATTTCTTTGTTTGTGCGCATCTATGAGCACCACTCTCTTGAATGCCAACTTTTCAGCTTGCACCGCGAACGATGGTCATTATCAAAATGGTTCAATACACGACGAAATAACCGAGATTAAGGACCGAATTGCCAGCCGGTCTGCGCACTTTAACTGGTGCCTCCACATAGATCTGCTTAAGTTGTATGAGCGTGCTGGTTTGAACGATGAGGCAATGAGGGAATGCAACGAAATTCTATTGAACAAACCGTTTGACAAAACAATGATTGCTTACTTGAGCAAAGGCGATCCTGTTAAAGACAAGCAAAAAGTAGTTGCGCAGTTAGTCGATACGGCCCAGAAATACACGTGGTTAACTTGCGTCGTTGGTCAATGCTATCTAACGGTTGCGGATCTTTACATGCGTGCTGGAGACAAGGCACAGGCAGAGAAATTTTACGCATTAGTGATGAAAGACTCATTTGCAGGGACTCAAAAATACTACGCTGAAGCAAGAATCAGCATGCTGCAGCTTCAGATAGGATCAAATCCATTCAATCCCACTGAACGTATCAGTATGTGCCGGAGACTGATTGCTGGAAAGCCAAACGTTATGTCGTTTGAAACTAGAAACTGCCTCCGAGCGCTGTATCACCAGATTGGAAAAGAGTCCGAGTCTATGAATATATGCAATCAGTTACTCCTCCTCAAACCATATGACGAATACCTGGTAAACGTTCTGAGCGACTGGCAGTTGTATAGTAATAGCAGGCAAGCTCTGGCGAATCTAATGCAGCGCGCACGAACCTACAATAATCTACCTTGTGTTAGAGATGCATGTTTACTCAATGCAGCAGACCTTTACGTAGTAGCAAAACAAAACACATCAGCCGAAAAGGTTTATCAGGCGATAATGCAAGATAAAAGTCCTCAAGCAGACCCCTACCGCGTAGTCGCTCAGGTTTCGCTGAATCTTATGCACGACAAGTACGCTGCAAAGTAACCTAACTCGCGTGACCATTACCACGTGCCTGATTATTTTACCGATATAACAGCCGGCGTTTTCGGTTCCGGTTCCGTTTCCGGTTTCCCTGGCGCTGTCGCCGTCGGCTCACCTGATGTTTCGCTTTCGATTGTCTGAACTTCAGCACTAGCAAGTTGAATAGGACTTTCGCTGAATTTCGCTTTAACCTGGTCAGAGGCGTTTGCCGCGACCGAATGTAATGCATCGAGACCAAAACTGGTCAATGCAAATCTGGCTACTGAATCCTCAAGCAGATCACGACTGGCAGGTGCATGAGTGGCGATGCCGGAATACACTTCAGAACCGATTACGCCTGCGCCAATGCCGCCCACGACATTCGAGCCGGCATGCGTGAGAAAAGTTTTGACGTCTAACTTTACTCCGGCGGTAAAATGCATGTGTCCGATGCCAGACTTTTCGATACCGTCCATGACACCATGAGAAATACCATACTGAGATGTAAAACAGATAGAAGCAAGCATCGTATTCAGTCCGCGTTGCTGCCAAAAATCGCTCTGCTGTGGATCTGTTGGAGCAAACAATGTACCGTAGATAGCCCCGTTAACCGAGCTGTGAGAAAGCGGCGCCAGGAAGCGCTGTGCATGCTCTGCCCCCATCACGGCTCTTAGCACAGGTACATCATCGGCCAGCTTACGAGTGGCCGCAAACCAATCGGAGCTACCCACACGCCTGGTCAGTAAGTCGGTAGCAATGAAGGCGGGTATCGAGCCCAAACCGGCACCAATAGTTTGTGCGTACCAGCGTGATGAACCAAGTGTGGCATCCTCAGCTGGAGCAACAATCTGAACATTCGGAATGATATTTTCACCTGTCGTGTGATCGACCAGCTGACCAATTCCGTTGGCAGGATCCTCAACAGCGGTATGAACACATGCTCGCCCGGCTTCCTTCAACCATTGGACCATAGTCAAACTCTGCTTAGCTGAATCTTCGTCATCATCCGGTCGCTCGGAGTGCTTGCCTTTGGCACTGCGTGTTTGATGCTCCGAAAATTCAGGATGAACTTTTGGAAAAAAATCGTCATCAGTAGAGGGTACGGCAATATGGGCTGCCGCTGGCGCCTCCGCGTGGAAAGCGCCGCTATCGAAAGGTTCTGCCATGATTTTGCAGGAATGACTTCCTGCCCCCGAATAGCCGATTTGTCTTACGAGCGAAGACAATTGGGCTGTGCATACGATAGTTCTGTAGCGATTACATGTCACTGTGGAAAATACGCAAGCCAATCAGGAGCTCAACTGGAAACTATCTTCCGCCAGAAGAGTCTGAAGAGTCTTAGGAAGCTCTGCGACGCTTAATTGGTCGCAGACAACACTCCAGAGGAAGAAGTTATGAACGACGATAACAAACAATGTTCGAGCGCCAAACCCGATACTGAAGATCTAAAGAAAGCTGTGGATGCTACCACGGACGAGTCAGCTTCGTCTCAGGAAAAAGGGCATGCAGATCGTGTGCTGGAAAAAACCGCAAAGGACGCAAAAAAAGCTGAAGCTTTTCCGACTGAGGATAAAAGCGTAACGTTGGAACGAAAAAGCTAAGTCGGATGGATAGCCGCTATTCCAAGCATCGCTAGATTTTTTTCCAGAACCCTCTCTAGACCACCTCGCATCCAGGGTCAAAGCCGCGATAAGATCAATGTCGCGTGACATGGATAGAAAGAGTAATCATCAGGCGCTTTGGAAATGATGTCTTCCACCCGCTCATAAATCTTATCGATAATCTTCTGCGAACCCAACGTCTTGCGCTCAGATTCGCGCCGCTCAGTAGCACCAAATAAGCCACTACTTAGTACCGGCTCTGAAAATGCCCTCAGAATGCCGGTCAGTCCGCTTGCATAGGCAACAGCATCTCCATCTTCCTGAAATTTAGCATGGAGAGGACATTGAACCCACTCGATATTGAAGTAATCCACCCGCAGCTGCTGCTCGAAAACATCTTGAATCGGTGACAATATTTCCTCCCTGCTTCTGCAATATATCGGCAGAGAAAACTGCTCCAAAGCTTTTGTTTCAATTAGATCATCCTGAACCATCTGTTGCAGAACATCATATAAAAGTTGCACGATAGACTGAGCCGAATAAGATTCTCCTTTCCGTGGGTTCCCGCCGTCGATTGTCTCATTCGCTGCGACGAGTCTCGCTGCCATTGTGACCACCAGCTTGCCACCAGCGATCAACTCCCTGGATCTATTTTCAAGAAACAGTCGCCAATCTTTGTTAGCAATTTTCGCATATTCGTTCTGTTCTTCTGAAATCGCTCCAGCATGAAAAATATTACTCTTGATGTGAGGTCGAGACGAGGTCCAATGCACAGAAGATGACGAAATCCCCAGGTGTATGAAGTTATCAGGCACCACTCGAGAGTAAAAAGAACTTCCCGATGCATAAACAAAGACCGGACATTCGGGTGTCGCACCATAAATGGTGGCCAACCTATCCGAGGAGGAACTGTAAAGCTGGGAAATCAACCGATTGAAATTATTGGCGGGCAGATCTTCATGTACGACAAAAAAGTGCTCAGACGGGCGAATAGCTCGAACAGCATTGATCGATGCAGCAACTATGGCTATAGAATTTTTACCTTCATTACAGCCGAAATCGACTATGCAGAAGTCCTTGCCTTGCACAGAAGCGGGAATATCATTGACACAAGACTGGATCAGCGGCACAAGCGCATGAATCACCGAGGATTGAACTTGCGAATGGGCATCGTAATAGCCGTCGTCCTTCATACTCAGGGACGAGGACGGATTTTTCAACGACAATCTCCCGCTGACACAGAGTCAAACACTATCCCAACCACTCCGGATGTTGGACTGTACCATCGAAATTGGTGGTGGTTTTATATCGTTCAAATTTTCCATTTGACGCAAACTTCTCTGTCTTATTCAACAGCGCAAGCCGTTCACTGGAACTATATGGACGAAACTCACGAGCAACTTTCAAAGCTTGTTCCAGAATCTCCATGGAATCGCATCCGGTTATTACAACACTGGTTGGAAGACTCATTGCGTAACGCAAACATTCTGGTGCGGTTACCGCGCCACTTTGAAGCAAAATGCCACTCCCGAGAGATTTCATGCCAAGCACACCAATTTTTTCTTTGACAAGAATCGGCAAAACTTTCTTCTCAAAACTATCGTAGTGCGCATCCATCACATTCAGTGGCATCTGCACCGCATCAAACCTGAAGTTGTGCTTCCTGGCAGTTTCCAGCATTGACAGGTGGATATCCGGACTTTTATGTCCAGTAAATCCGATAAAACGCACCTTGCCAGCTTTTTTCGCATCGATCAAAGCTTGCACGGTGCTATTTTCTGCAAAACAAGCATCGGGATCAGTGGTGCGAATGACTTCGTGAATTTGCATCAAATCAAGATGATCAGTCTGCAAACGCTTAAGCGACTCGTCTATCTGTTTAGTGGCTGACTTGTAGTCGCGTCCATCAATCTTAGACATCAAAAAAGCCTTTGCGCGATAATGCCCGCGCAAAGCTTTGCCCATACGTTCTTCGCTCACGCCACCATTGTAATCCCAACAGTTATCGAGAAAGTTGACACCACTATCAAGCGCCGTTTGCACTATTTTAATTCCTTCGCTCTCGGTTGGCACCCCGATGTGGTACCCTCCCACACCGACAATCGAAACCTTCTCGCCTGTAGAGCCGAGAAGTCGACGAGGGATGGTATCAGGCGTAGATTCTCCAGCAAGCGCACTCTCGAAAGGAAGGAAAGGGAGCAAACTGGATGCCAAACCAGAAAGTATAAGTTTCCGCCTGGACATCTCCTTCCGGCGCAAATCATTTAATGAACTATCGAAGTCTCGAACATTCTCATTATTGGAGTCATCTGAAACAGTCATGTTCCCTCCAGCTTAAGATCAGTAGTAGCCTATCAACCCAATGACTATCAACTCAATGATTCGAAGTTTACTACGTGGGCAACAAACAATGCTCAAATTTGTCCAACTAGAGCTTCAGATGACGTCCATGAACTCAAGCACTGTCGGAAGATTTAGTCATCGTCGCGGGTTACATGCATAACAGATTCGTAAATTGCCGGGTGATGCTTCACTCCAGGAAGAACGATCTTCTCCGGCTTATAATCAGCGTGCGCAGCGTTAAATGCTGCTCCATCTTCGAAATGAGCGATATTGATGAACTTGAAAGCGCCATCGCCGACCCCAGTGTTGCGATGCAAGTTGGTATCAATGAATCCAGAAATCTGTGTATAAAAGTTTGCAGTCTGTTTCCAGTTTCGAAAGAACTCGTCCTCCTGCTCCTCTGGAACAACAAAGACATCAACCATAGTTACGGGCATTATCAAATCTCCACACGAACAGACCGCCATTTTACTCCGTCGACGCGACATTGACATGGCATAGGTCCAACTATTGAATTTCATGTCACATCTTTGCCACCGTTCGAAGTTATTGTACTAACGTCGAAGGTCAAAGAGGTGATGAACATGGCTAGTCCTGGACCCCCCGAAGCAACGTTCAATAGCCATGAAGCGCAAGCTCTGAAACCTTCGATAAGCATTCCAAAGCTCAGCGAATATTCAGTACCCAGCCAGCAGGGAAATTCGGTAATACACACCGCTGAAGCAAGCAGAGCAAAGAGCGTGGACGGTTTGCCATCTATGCACATTGCAGGTGCTGACTCAACAACGACCGCTCTCAAGAACCTCGGCACAACTGAAGCACTTACCGGCGGGACAGGCGCGGTAGCGGGGGCAGCCGCTTATGGACTAGTGGGAAAAGTCTTCGGCAGCATTGCTGAATTAGTATTCAAAGCCGCTCCGGAAGCCTCCTTATCACTGTCTGACGAATTAGCACTCAATATGGCCAAAACAGGCGCTGCGGAAGGAGGGCTGATCGGTCTGGCAGCTGGTGCGCTCGCCTTCGGCTGTTATGAAGTGCTGAAACAATCGGCGGAGCACCCAGACCGAGCACCTGACCTTGCCGTATTGAGTTAGCTGCAGCCCACAACTCTCGAGAATAGTAAAGTCGTCGCTCCAGCTCTGACTAACAGTACAATGCAGAAAACTCACCCCACTGACGATTGAGGTTCTCATTGAAATTAGTAAAGCTTGAAATCTATGACGGAAGTGAAACAAGACAGGCTTACGTTAACGCTAAACACGTTATGTCCGTCTATCAACAATCGCCAGAACAATCGGCAGAGCAATCGCCGGAAGTCACTTTGATGACAATGGTCGATGGCAGTATCATTCGCGCTAAAGGTCCTATGAAAACGGTCGTGTTGACGATCGAATCAGGACTTGGCTAACGGATTAAATAAAATATTCGTTGGCAGCACCCACTGCATATATTTCGCAGTCACCTTTGATATGCTCACAAGGTAATGCAAGGAAAAGCATTTGCTCTCCTATAGACGCATACGTAGCGCCCATGCCGTCCGGCAGGGGCTTACTGAAGCACAGGATTGTATTAAGCGGCTCCATAGGGAAGCGATAAATAAGCAAAAAAAAGCTCAAGATTGAGCGTGGCAGGTGTTATTCTACGAAACCAGATGTCGCTATATGACATGGTATGCGTGGATCAAACCTCCTGACCTTTAAACACTGAGCAGTGGTAGATTCGCACCGCCGACGCGGAGGACTTTCTGATGGTAACCTTTCTGCACACTGCCGACTGGCAGATAGGCAAACAATTTGCGAACATCCCTGGCGACACTGGCGCGATCCTTCGTGAGCGGCGGATCGAAAGCGTCAAAAAGATAGCAACTATCGCCACGCAGAAAAATGTTGATGCCGTGCTCGTGGCAGGCGATATATTCGATACGAACCTTGTACAGGGCAAGACGTTGCTCCAAACACTCGGGGCCATGTCTGAATTTTCTGGGAAGTGGCTATGCATTCCGGGCAATCATGATTCTGCAGAAGTTGATAGCATCTGGGCCAGATACAAAAGAAATTTCGGTTCAGAAAATATTGTGCTGCTCGACGAAGCCAAACCATACTATTTGCGAAACGTTCCAGTAGTGGTTCTTCCCGCTCCACTGCACAGACGACATGACAGTCGCGATCTAACTGAATGGTTCGACACATGCGACACAGATCCTGCACTCATTCGTATCGGGCTCGCGCACGGCTCCATTAATAACAGGTTGATGCAACGAAGCGAAGCGCCAAACACCATATCCGACACTCGCGCTGAGACTGCCAGGCTAGACTACTTTGCCCTGGGGGACTGGCATGGTCAAAGCAACATAGCTACTCGCACCTGGTATTCAGGAACACCTGAGACAGATCGGTTCAGAGAGAACGATTCTGGAAAGATCTTACTTGTAGAAATTGACGCACCAGGCATAGAGCCACGCGTAACCTCGATCGATTCAGGACATTACAAATGGCTGGCCCAGGACATCAGTATTTTCCATGCAGCAGATATGGAATCTGTTCGACACATGCTGATGGATACCGGAGTGCCGCTTGATCGCATTCTCCTGAGGCTCACTCTCACTGGAGCAGTTAGTCTGGAAACAAGATCCCTTGTAGATGCTTACCTGGAAGTGCTATCAGCCGAGCTTCGCTACCTGGATATCGATAACGATGGACTGAGGGCTGAGCCCACTCAGGCCGACCTTGATGAAATCGAACGAAGTGGCTTTGTGAGAATGGCAATAAACAAGCTCACCTCAATTGTTGCCGATACCGAAAGTGACGAAAACGAAACAGCTCGACTGGCACTGCAGTTGCTCTATGTCGAACACAAACATATGGAATCGAGCCATGCTTATAAAAAGAATTGAGATTAGGAACTTCCGCCGACTGATTGGCCAGGTTCTTATCGAAAATTTGAAGAGTGGTATCAATGTCATCGCAGGTGACAATGAAGAAGGTAAATCCACGATTTTGCAAGCGTTAAAAGCGCTGTTTTTCCAGCGATATAATTCCACAAGCCAGACAGTTTCAGAATTTCAACCGTACAACTGTGTTGTGAGACCGGAAGTAGCAATAGACTTCGAGTGGAACTCCGATAAGTTCTCACTGCGCAAAGGCTTTTGCGTAAAGCCATATTTAGCCGAATTCCGTTCTTTAACCAGTCACAGCCAGGGAGCCGAAGCGGAAGAAAAGATGAGCGAGCTGTTCAGACTGCCAGGCGGGGAGAAAGGACGCAGCGCTGCTAATGCAGACCATGGGCTTTGGGGTTTGCTCTGGATGGAGCAAGGCACCGCCAGCAATGGCCTTAATATGACCGCTGGAGGCAAAGAGTCTTTGTTGAAAGCTCTAGAATCTGACCTCGGATCATTAACAGGCGGGCAATCTGGTAGAGCACTTTTGAAGAATGTTCAAGCAAGATGCAAAGATTATTTCACCGCCACAGGTAGAGAAACGGGTGTTCTAAAAGATTCCAGAGCTGCACTTCTAAAAGTTACCGAGGAACACACCGAGTGCGAACAAAAGTTTGAACAATACAAATTGAAATCTGCACGTCTTTCGAAGATACAAGAAAGTCTGGCTAATCACGTGCGCGATAAAACGCTTGATACCGCGAAGGCAAGGTTGCTAGAGGTTGAAAAAGCGCTCAGACAGCTAAATGACTTAAAGATAGAAGACAGAGCCGCTAAAGAGTCTGAGAGAGCGACTTCTTTAGAGTTCAACGCTCACAAAGACAAGCTCAAAAATAGACTTGATCTCACAGCCCGCGAGCTAGCGATAAAACAAAATTTGCTCGAAAAAGAAAGTCAAATAAAACTTGCGCTGGTCGAGCTTGAAAAATGCAATGAAGTTGTTGACGCCTGCCAGAAAGATTTCGATGATTCAGTAAGCGCGCTAAAATCAGCAGAGCAAGCCATTTTAGATATTGAAAAGCGCGATCAGTTGCTCGCTTTGAAAAAGGCGCAACTTGATCTGCAGCAGACCCTTATTACTCTTACCGAACTGCAGACCACTATCGATTCTCAAACAGCAGAATCGCAAGCCATAACTATTGACCAGAACGTTTTTAACGAGCTCAAATCATTAGATGTCGCCGCCTTAGAAGCTGAAATCGAAGCCCGTGTAGCGTCTGCCAGGTTGGTCCTGAAACCTTTGGAGCAGAAGCAGGCTTTCATTAACGAGAAAGAGATTCTGTCAGGCGAGCAAATATCAATAGCGGAACTAACCACAATTATTCTGAAAGACTGGGGAGAAATCGAGATCACCCCGGGAGGCGAGGATACGGCACAACTGGTCAAAACTGCAAAGTTCAAGCGACAAAAATTCGCGGCAGCACTACGCAAATTTGGACTGGTAACTCTGCATGAAGCAAGCGAATTGCTCGATAAACGCAAGCAGCTCCAGGCAGAAATAGAACAGGCAAACGCACGAATCAAGATGCTCAGTGCAGGAGGCAGCCTGCAAACTCTGCAAAAAGATCTACAGAAAATAGATGCACAGATTCAGCAACTTCAACAGCTTCAGCAGCTTCAGCAATCCGGCACACCCGTTAAGTCAAACGTGGAAGGTGACATCAACGAATTTCGTAATGCAAGAGATTTAGCGCGACAAGCCGAAACAAAGAGGCGTCAGACGTTAGACACCGCGAAGTTGTCTGCTTCCAAGGCAACCATTGATGTCAATGCAAGAACTTCAGAGAAAGCCAACCTGGCTCACTCCCTGACTGAAATAGAGAAACAGTTAGCCGACATTTCAAAAACGCCACTAGAGGCTCATGAGCAAGCAGTAAAGGATTCCGAGCGGGCTTATCTTGAAGCTCGGGACAGGTCCAAACTAATCACCTTGAAGATCACGGAGATTGATGGTGCCAGTACAGAAAAGCTCTATGAAACAACAAAGTCAGCGGCTCAGAAAATCGAGAATGAAATTCGAGATTTGCAGATAAACCAGGCTAATCTGTCTGGCGAAATCACGGCTGAAGGTAATGCTGGGCTTGGCGAAACTTTAGAACGGTTGCGAGGGCAGCATGAGCTGGCTGAAACAGAATTCAACCGCACCGAGAAGCGAGCTAAAGCATTCAAGTTGCTCCAGGAAACCATGCTCGAAGCGGAACAAGAAGCCAAAGAGCATTTCTTAGAGCCAGTATTTGAGAAACTCAAACCTCATCTACAAGTTGTTTTTCCAGGCGCCAACATCGTTATGAACAAGCAAGATGTTGAAATAGCTCACCTGCAACGCAATGGTATCAATGAACACTATATGTCTCTCAGCACTGGCACACGAGAACAGCTATCGGTCCTGACTCGGCTCGCCATTGCTAGAATGTTGAAGGAAAGAAATCAACCAAGCTTCGTGGTGCTCGACGACGCACTGGTTTATTCAGATGCTCGAAGATTTGCACAGATGAAAGAAGTGCTTCAGGAAGTTGCAGCAGATGTACAGATCTTGATTCTTACCTGCAGAAAGAGCGACTACCTTGATCTTGCAGAAGGAAATTTCATTGATTTTTGCTCTAAACCTTCAGTGTTGACTTGAACCCGGATGATCGAACGACTCATCGATTTTTTTAAAAGCGAAAGAATATGTGCCACTCCCTGTCTAAGAGCTTTCATGAAAATCGCCCCTCGATCCTGTACTGTTCCATCTACTCAATCCGTACATAAAGGTGGTCGCAGTGACGAGAAGGACATTCTTGAAAAACCTGGTCATGGCGACGTTAATGGGAGGACATTTTACTATGACCAATAAGCCGGCTCTCGCTGAAACCGTGAGTTTAGCCCCTTTGCTCGATCCATGGACCGGCGCACACGGCGGAACTCCCCGGTTCGATCTCATCCAGGTCTCTGAAATAAAACCAGCGCTTTATAAAGGCATGGATCTCAAGCGCGCAGAAATCAAGACCATCACTAGTCAGACAACCGCCCCGACCTTTGAAAATACGGTTGCACCTTTTGAAGATTCCGGGCGTGCTTTTAATCGAACCAGCCGGATATACGATATTTTCACATCGACTATGAACGACAAGCCGATGCAAGCTTTAGAGAGCGAAATGTCTCCAGTCCTATCTAAGTTCGACGACGAAATCACGCAAAACGATGAGCTGTTCCAGCGCATCAAAACTGTTTACGCTGCGCGAGAAAAATCAGGACTGACACCTGAGCAGATTCGACTAACGGAAGTGTTCTACAAACAATTCACACGACAGGGTGCAGGACTGAGTGAAGAGAAGAAAAATCGTTTAGCAAAAATCAACGAACGACTGGCGACGTTATTCACTAACTTCCGCCACAATCAACTGGCAGATGAAGAAAAATACACTCTGGTTTTAGAAAAAGAAGACGACCTCGCAGGACTCTCCGACAGCCTGCGGCAGGCAGCGGCTGCGCAAGCAGAGGCTCACGGACTGAAAGGCAAATGGGTGATTTCGAACACTCGATCATCGATGGAACCATTCCTTGTGTTTTCCACGCGTCGAGACTTGCGCGAAAAAGGTTGGCGCATGTGGACACGTCGCGGCGATAACAACGACGAACATGACAACAAAGCAAACATAAGCGAAGTTTTGAAGCTGCGTGCTGAGCGCGCTAAAATTCTCGGCTTCCCAACATTCGCTCACTGGAGCCTTGATGACAGCATGGCTAAAACACCAGAAGCGGCAATGAAGCTGATGTTGAGAGTGTGGAAAGCTTCTGTCGAGAGAGTGCACGAAGAAGTCGCCGACATGCAAGCCATCGCAGATAAGGAAGCAACAAAGATCAAGATCGAACCATGGGATTACCGTCATTACGCGGAAAAAGTTCGTCTCGCTAAATATGATGTCGATCAAGACGAAGTGAAACAGTATTTGCAGCTGGATAAAATTCGGGAAGGAATGTTCTGGGCCGCCAATCAAGTTTATGGCGTTGAACTCCTAAAAGTAGATGGTGTTACTGTTGTGCAGCCTGATGTAACAGTCTACGAAGTTCGTCGCAATGGTAAGCAAATTGGTCTGTGGTACTTCGATCCCTATGCACGTGATGGAAAGAGCTCTGGTGCGTGGATGAACGAATATCGCACCCAGGAAAAATTCCGCGGGGATGTTATGCCCGTCGTTTCGAATAATTCCAATTTTGTCAAAGGGAAAGTTGGAGAGCCGGTTCTCATTTCGTGGGACGACGCTCGCACTCTATTCCATGAGTTTGGACATGCATTGCACGGACTACTATCAAACGTCAACTATCCCACGCTTGCAGGTACCAACACTAAACGAGACTTCGTAGAATTTCCCAGCCAGGTAAACGAACGCTGGTTCTTAACTGACGAAGTATTGAGCAAATATGCGGTGCATTACAAAACGGGCAAGCCTATTCCAGCAGCGCTCGTTGAAAAAATCCGCAAAGCAAAAAACTTCAATGAAGGATTCTCTACAACCGAGTATCTCGCATCAGCTTTGTATGATATGAAGATCCACCTTGCCGCAACTCCGGACACAACGATCGATCCAGATCAATTCGAAAAGGAAACGATGACCGCTATCGGCTGCCCTAAGGAAATCATTATGCGGCATAGACCAACAGCGTTCGGTCACATTTTCGCCGACAATGGCTACGCAGCAGGATATTACGCATATATCTGGGCTGATACCATGTCTGCCGATGCAGCCGAAGCATTCACAGAAGCTGGAAGTTTTTACGACCGGGCAACCTGTGACAGATTCCGTGACACCATATTCAGTGTCGGGAATTCCGTTCCTCCAGATGTAGCATTCCATAATTTCCGAGGAAGAGATGTGGATACCGATGCATTAATGCGCGACCGTGGATTTCCGGTAGTTCATAGCTAAACTTTTAGCAGAAACTCCAATCAAAAAGCGATACCACCTCCTACGAGAGGGTATCGCTTAACGATTGATGGGCTTACGGTACAAGCCGCCCGCCAATTATATTGAGGGCAACCTACACAGCGAGCAAACAGTAATCTACAAGTTACCTCTAGCTGCATCTCGAGCGGCGCGGCTTTCATCTTTATTCACTTTGTACTCGTCGAGTCTCCTATTTTCGGAATGCTTCTCCGCTTTATGGAAATCTCCGCGAGCAGCTGCGCGCTCAGCTTTGAACTGTTGACCAGCTGCACGCTGCTGGTTTTTTGAAGCAGTATCAACCTGCTGCTCGTAGTCCGCATACGCACATGTCGAAGTTACGCCCGCAATTACGGCAAATGAGGCAACAAAGCTCAGTGGAATCAAATTCTTCATAGCAAATACCTTCTTAAAAAAGTCGTTATTCAAATAAACTGTGATGAGGTTGTCGAAAAAGAGAAAAGAAAAGTTTCCAGTTCAGGTTGTGCCGTTCGGGAAGAAGCGCCTGTGAGGTTCCGGACTCGGGATTGTGTCGATTCAACCGCAGTCGAGCTGAAGTCCAATAGATTGGGGCTTTGATCGGTTAGAATCATAGCGGTTGCCTCCTAAGCTTCTATTAGGGGGTTGCAAGAGTCGCCAAGTGGTACTAACACTTGGCGATTCGCTTAAAGCGAATAAAATGAAGCGAAAAATGCTTTTCAGAGAGAGAGGATTCATCGGCATGCTCAGGGCTGGAATTGTAGGACTTCCCAACGTAGGAAAATCAACTTTATTCAATGCCTTAACTGGCTCATATCAGGCTGAAAGTGCTAACTATCCGTTTTGCACCATTGACCCAAACAATGGCATTGTGAAGGTGCCGGATGCACGACTGGAAAAATTACAAGCGATGGTGAAGCCACAGAATCTTATTCCCGCCGCATTTGAGTTTGTGGACATTGCAGGACTTGTTCG
>Ga0182030_10014800_pt1 | contig 15347 bp, 8 predicted proteins | sample 812S3MmetaG_FD_121299 | JGI IMG/M metagenome (GOLD analysis project Ga0182030, IMG submission 121299) | Permafrost microbial communities from Stordalen Mire, Sweden - 812S3M metaG (Illumina Assembly) | ecosystem: Environmental > Terrestrial > Soil > Wetlands > Permafrost | place: Sweden... | reverse complement strand
GGTCTTCACTTCCACGTGGAAGCCGCGCGGCACTTCGCAATCCACCGAATCGAACGCCTCGCGGATATCGGCTTCCAGGCGGCCGCCTTCGCCGAAAGCCGTATGATAGAGCGCGCGGCGGTCGGCGTCGGACGAGACGAGCGTGACGGTCACCCGCGAGTAAGGGAAGACGCGCTGCCCGCGTGCCACGGTCTGCACCTTCGCCTCGATAGCCTCGAGGATGGCGCGATGCACCAGCAGGACTTCATCCGAATCGGCCGGCCCCAGCATGCGGTCGGTCCATTTGCGGAAGCCGCGTTCGATGGTTTTCTCGATTCCCGAAAAGAGATTCATAGTCGCCTTCGATTTCCGAAAGAAGATTCTTAGCCGCCGATGAACGCAGATGAACGCCGATAAAAGGAATCTTAGTTTCTATCGGCGTTCATCTGCGTTCATCGGCGGCTAAGAAAGCTTCTTACTGCGCCAATCCCAGCTTCGCCGCGGCGTTCACGATTGCCGCGGCCGCCGGCGCCGCGTTGGTACCGCCGTACACTCCATTCTCCACCAATACGGACACCGCGATTTTGCGGGTTCCCGTGCCGTAGGGCGCGAACCCGATGAACCAGGCGTGCGACGGCGCGTCGGCCAACTCCGCGGTCCCCGTCTTGCCGGCCATCGGAACACTCGTGGTCCCCGCCTTCCGGCCGGTCCCCTGCGTCACCACTTCCCGCATGAATTTCGCGAGCGTTGCCGCCAGATCGGCCGAGAGCACCACCTGTGGCTCACTCGTACGGGCGTTGGTCTCATCGGTCACCCAGCGCCCCTGCGGCATAGTGCCGCCATTCGCCACCGTCGCCGCCACCCGGGCCATCTGGAACGGCGACGCCACCACTTGCCCCTGCCCGTACGACGATTGCGGCAGCGACTTCTTCAACTGGTCGGCGGTATTCGGCATCGCCGAGAGGATGCCCAGCAGGTTCGCCGTGGTCCACAGCGGCTCGGCTCCCACATCGTAATCGCCCAACTGCGCGAAGAACGCATTGCAGGAGACGACGACTCCCTTCTCCAGATCCACCGTGCCGTGCGGCTCGCTATCTTGAATGTCGTCGCGGATGGGACGCTTGGAGCCCTTCAGAAACTGTCCGACGCGATTGTCCGGCAGCCGTATACAGTCGTAAGTCTTGTGCACCAGATTCGGATCCTTGCGCAGCGCCGCCATGGCGGTGACCACTTTGAACGTCGACCCCGGCGGGTATAGACCGAAGCGCGCACGGTCCAGAAAATTCTCCGCGGTCTGCCCTTCCGGCTCGGGATTGTCACCCGACTCCGCCTCCACCGGCCATGGGATACTCACTGCGGCAAGCAGGTCGCCGGTCGCCGGGTCCAGCACCACCGCCGCGCCCTTGTCCTTGCCCGCGGCCTTCAACTGATTCTGCAGAATCTGCGCCACCTGCACTTCGAGCCGCGCGTCGATGGACATGCGCACGTCGCGCTTGCGGTCGAGCACCTCGCGCACCTCGGGATTGTTTGGCTCGTAGCGATGGCGCAGCAGCGGCACCAGTTCGCGATAGTCGTAGCGGATGACGCGCGTCACCTGCCCCTTCGACCCTTTCACTTCGACCAGCGTAGGCCGGTCGTCATAGCCGCGCAGGCGGCGCGCTTCGTCGCGTTCCACAAAGGCCGTGTTGGTGGCGCCCCAGCGAAGCCGCGTGCGCAGATCGCCGAGCAGGTCGAACATCAGGCCGCCGAAAGGATAGTAGCGGCTGTCGGCGCGCGGGCAGGCGCGGTCGATATCGATACCGAGAGCTTTGTAGTCGGCGCGGTGTTTGGCGAGTTCGTCCCAGTTGCTGGTGGCGAGCGGCAGGCCGTTGCGGTCGAAGACAGTGCCCTTGGGAATCTCCTTCATCACCTCTTGGAAACGCGGATTGTACTGATAGCGCCGCGCCCCGTCAGCCTGCAGCACCAGCGTTCCCTGCCCCATGGTGGCGGCGCTGCGGAGCACCTGCACGTATCCCGCTTTCGCCAGCACCACCGCGCCCGCGACGGCGAAGATTACGCCGACTGCCACCGTCACTCCGCGGAATGGCGTGGGGCCGCTGTCCTCTCGGCCGCGGTGCGAAATCGCCTCCAGCATGCCGATCACGGCGAAGTTCGCCAGCATAGCGGTGCGGCCATAACTCAGGAACGGCGTGACCACGCCGGAGAGCGGCACCACTCCCAGCGATCCGCCGGCAATCAGCAGGAGTTGCAGGGTCGTGGCGGCGGCCAGTCCCGACGCCAGGAAGAATTCGTAGTCGGTGCGCGCGCGCAATGCCGCCCGCAGCGCGCGCCAAATCAGGAGCGCATAGAGTGCGAACACCACAGCTACGCCGGCGAACCCCCACTCTTCGCCCAGCGCCGAGAGGATCAGGTCGGTATGCCCGGCCGGCACCAATTGCGGATCGCCGCGGCCGGTGCCCATGCCCGTTGCACCGCCGGTGGCGTAGGCCCACAGCGAGTCCGCCAACTGGTCGCCGCCGTGAATCTTGTTGTCCCACGGCGAGAGCCACATGGAGACGCGCTCGTGCACATTGTGCGGAATGCCGACGATGGAGCCCACGGCAAAGCTCGCCACCACCAGCGACAGTCCGATGGCCGGCACGAAGGCGCTGCCGCGCGCCATCCCGTAGAGCACCAGGAAGAGGCAGGCGAAGACCAGCGCCGGGCCCATATCGCGCTGCAGGAAGAAGAAGATCACGCAGAGGGCCGCGCACATCAGCGCGGGGAAGGTGTACTCCACCGGCGGAACGTCGAAGCGGCTGGTGAGCTTCGCCATGTTGGGGCGGGTTTCGCGGGCGTGCCGCAGAATATCCCAGCGCGACGCGAAATATCCCGCCAGGAACAGCACCAGTAATAGCCGGATGATTTCGACGGGCTGGAAGCCGAGGAGATTCACTTTCGCGTCGCTCGACCCTGGCCCGTGTCCGAAGAGAATCAGCGCCACGGAAAGGGCGAAGCTCGCGAGCAGCGGCACGAAGGTCAGTTTGCCGAGCAGTTTCTCGAAATCGAGACTGCTCAGGGCCGCCAGCAGCAGGCACCCGAGCACCGCGCCCTGCGCGAATTCCACAAACAGCAGGTTGTCGCGCACCGGATCGCGCAGCGCGATCATGAGGATCATCCCGGCGCCGCTCAGCAGCATGGTGACGGGCAGCAGGATCTGATCGCCGCGGAATCCGCGCAGGCACCAGAAGACGTGGACCAGCAGGAACGCTCCGATAAACAGCAGCTCCCATCTGGTGTACGCGCTGGCGAACTGCGCCGGCCGGCGGACCACGAACAGCGGCTTCAATTGACGGAACTGTTCGCTGGTGAAAAGCCCGTGGATGCGCGCCAGGGCGCCCACATTGCCGAGCGAGCCGGTTACGAAATAGATCTGCCGCGCGGCTTCTTCGCGCGCGTGCTGGTCGGCGATGGAGGAGAGCGCCGGCAGCAGTTCCTCGCGTGCGGTCAGGGCGTTGAGATCGAGCAGTTGCTTGGCGGCGAGCCCGTGGTCGATCCCCGCGAGGTCGGCCGACTTCGCCTGGTAGACCAGGTGCAGGCCGAAGGCTACCAAGAGCGTCGCGGCGAGCAGGCCGATCGTCTCATTAAAGCGCCACGTTGTCTGGTGGGAGCGCCCGATGCGCGGCCGCTCGGCCGCCGTACTCCTGGTTACGGCCATTTAGTTTCCACTTCCTGCCGCACTTGTGGCGACCGACGTAGCGCAGGCTTCAGCCTGCCGGGCCCGGCACTCTTGCCGGGCCTCTTCTGCGTGCGCGAAGAGTCTCCGAACTCCCGACGTCACGCCGGCAAATTGCGATGCCGCCGTGTGGCAGCCAATCCTGGCTGCAGGCGGGCTTTCAGCCCGCCCGGCGGCCTGAAAGGCCGCCGGCAGGCAAGATTGCCTGCCACACCAAGCGCGCACCGCCGAAGAGGGTCGAGACGAGTCTCGACCCGGCAGACACGAGTGTCTGCGCCACGAAAACAGGCGTACCATTATTGCTCTTCCTTCTTGGTCGACTTATTCCGCAGCGCGTTGATCAAACCGATGATCGCTCCGGCAACCTTATTGTGCTTGACCGCCGCCTGATCTCCCGCATCCTTCCCCGCCTCGATTTGTTGCAACCGCGTGTTGGCGCTTTCCAGGCTGGACTGCATCTCGGCGATCCGCGACGCCGCGCTTCCATACCCGCCGCTCTTCTGATACAAATCCAGCGCGCGCTTATAGTCGTCCGCCGCCTGCTGGATCTGGTCCTTCTCCTGCGGCAGGTCGCGCACGCTGAAGGAGTCTTTCCAAGCCCGGTTGGCGCGATCGCGATAAGCATCCGCCAATTGCGACCGGTCGCGATTCCCCATCTGAAAGCCGTGGGTTTCCGCCTGCTCAAACGCCGCAGCCGCCTTATCCACGTCGTGCAACGAAAGATACACATGCGCCAACCCGAGCGCGGGGTCAGGCGATTGCGGCATGGATTGCTGCGCCTCCTGAAACTCCTGCAAGGCGTCGTTCAACTCGGCCGCGCTGGCATGGGCCGCACCTTCGATACGAGAGACATGGCCTTCGCACAGCCGCAGCTTGCCATGCACAACCTTGTCGTCGGGTTCGGTGGAGAGCGCGTGCAGCAGCATGGTGTGCGCGCGCTGCCAAGACGCCTCATATACCGGCTGCGCGTCGCTGTTGCGATAGGTGTCGATGATATGGTCGGCGGCGGCGATGAATTTGTTCCGCGCGGCGGCACGCGGTCCTCGCAAGAAGAAGGACGAAGGATTGTCCTTGGAAAGTTCCGCCCAGCGCGTCCAGATCTGGCTCGGGTCGGTAACCTGTTCCGACGTGACGTCGTGCTCGAACGCCTCCCCGCGTTCGTACAGGCGATAGTCGGACACTCCCGCCCACGCCACGTATACCAGGCAAGCCATCACGGTCCCTGCGATCGCCCGATTGACCCAGAAAACCAACTCGCCCTTCGGTTTCTTCTCGACGGGCTTGACCGGCTGCGAGGCCGCAGACGCGGGCGCCACCGCCGAGGCCACCGGATCGACCGTCCGCCGCGTTTCGTCGCCCGACCCCTTACGGGTGTCCTCGCCGGTTGTCCGCCGCGTCTCATCGTCCACAACCGGCCGCCGGAAAGTCCGCCGCGTCGCTTCCAAATCCTCTTCTAAAACCTCGACCTTCCCGCCGCCACGGAACGCCGCCAGTTCCAACCCCAACGCCGTAGCCGACTGGTATCGCAAGTCCGGATCGGGCGCCAGCGCTTTCATCAGCACACGCCGCAAGGCCTCGGGGCACGGGTCCGGCGCGGGCGGCGGCGCAATTCCCGAGCGGATCATGCGCTCCATGCGTTCCGTCGATTCCGACTCGTACGGCCGCAGGCCGGTGACCATTTCGTAGAGCATCACCGACAGCGACCACAAATCCGACCCCGGATTCACCTCGCCCGACTCCAGCCGCTCCGGCGATGCGTACGGCACACTTCCGAATTCGTTACGCGTCAGCTTGCGCGACAGCGAGAGCGCCTTGGCGATGCCGAAATCGAGCACCCGCACGTTGCCGTGCGAATCGATGCGGATGTTCTTCGGCTTGATGTCGCCGTGCACGATGCCGCGGATCCACTTCCCGCCTACCGACGCTTCCAGCTTGTGGGCGTTCTCCAGCGTCTGCGCGACGGCCAGCGCTACATCCACGGCAAACTCCACTTCGAGCTTGCCGTGGCGCATCAGCTCCGCCAAGTCCTGCCCGTCGACATACTCCATGGCGACGTGGAAGAAGCCTTCCAGATCGCCCGCGCCGAAGACGCGGACCACGTGCTTGTCCACGTCCGCCAGCCGCGCCTGCAAGGTCGCGCCGCGCATCTCAGCTTCAATCGACGCGCAGGTGTCGGCATCGTCGCTATGCTCGATGAGTTTGAGCGCCACGGTTTGCCCCGACTCGGTGTCCTGCGCCAGATACACGTCGGCCATGCCGCCGCGGCCCAGTTTCTGGCGGATCTCGTACTTCCCGAGTTTTCTCGACGCCGGAGCGATCATTGCTATTTCTTCGCCGGGGTAGCCGGCTTGTGCACCACCGCCGGTATATCCAGCAGCAGATTCTGGTCCTTCAACGCCGGCTTCAGTTCGTCCGGCACATCCACCGCATTCTTCTCGAATACGTTGCCGAGCAGCGACGGCCGCGCCCCATCGCGCGCCGCAAGGCCCGCACCCTTATTCCGCCGGATATCGTTGTGCGAGATCCAGGCTTGCGATCCGCCCAAAATCAGCACTCCCTCATTGAGGCAATCGTGGATGGAGTTGGCGCGCAGCAGAGGGCTCGCGGCACCGCGAATCTCCACCCCGATCCCTGCGCCTTCCACCTCGACATCGTCCACTTCCACGCTGGAATTTTCGATCTGGATGCCCACGGAAATCGCCAGATCCTTCGCTGCCAAAACCCGGAAACCCGAAAAACGGCCGCCCTTTATATTCTCCGCGATTACCGCCGCCCCAGTGCTCAACGGCGCGGCTCGCAGTACTGCCTCCCGTGGAAACTTGCTCCGCAGAGTCACGCCCGCCGCCAGATGCACCTGCTCGCTGTACTCCCCGCTCAGCACCTCCACGGTATCGCCGGAGCGCGCCGCCGACATCGCCGCGGCGATGCTGGGGTACGCTGCGTCCTTGCCGACGGTCAGTACCTGTGGCTTCACGACCACCGGTGGCGGCGCCCACTCGGCCCTCGTGAACCATGCGGCCCCCGCGGCCACTGCCAACCCGGCCGCAAAAAACAAGACACGCGCCATCAGCGACTCCCCGCGCTTAGGCGTGACCGCCGCCACGGATGGGCCCGTGAAGCCCTCGCCTTCCACCAACACCACCGTGACATTGTCTTTTCCTCCCGCCGCGTTGGCCGCGCCGATCAATAGCCGCACGGCCGCTTCCGGATTGCCCGCATTGCTCTCGACGGTCCGCTGGATCACGCGCGATTCCACCTGATCGCTCAGGCCGTCGCTGCACAGCAGTAGCGCGCTATCGGGCTCGAAGGGTACGCGCTGCACTTCGATGAAATCCTTGTCGTCGGGCGCGTGCTCTTCCGACCCCACGTCGCGAAACACCTCATTGCGGCGCGGATGCCGCATGGCCTCTTCTTCGCTGATTTCGTGATTGTCCTCGCGCTCGCCCACAGGTGAATGGTCGTGCGTGATCTTGCGGATTTCGCCGTGGCGGATCTGGTACAGGCGCGAATCGCCCACATGCCCGACGACTGCGGAGCCATTCTCGAGCACCGCGACCGTCAACACGCAGGCCATCCCCTCCCATTCCGGATTGCCCTGTGCCGCCCGCAGAATTTCGTTATTGGCCATGGCGATGGCCTCGCGGACGCGCTGTTCCGCCGTCCCGGTCTGGCGTTCCAATCGCGCGCGGACCCGGCCCACCGCGATCTCGGCAGCCTTTTCGCCCGCCGCCTGCCCACCGATGCCATCGACTACCAGGAAGATGCCTCGCTCAGCATCTACGTGCAGCGCGTCTTCGTTGTTCCGCCGCACCCGCCCCGGATCGCTGGCGCCGAAAAGCTTCAGCTTGGAGTTATCGGCCAATCGGCACTCTCCGAAAAGTTTGCTCACCACAGAGACGCAGAGGCGCAGAGAGAAAACCAAGAAAAAACAAGGGGAGAGCGCGGAGGAGGCTGAGAGCGCAGAGGGCGTAGGCCTGGGAGTTAAATGGCAATCCGCCGCGCAGCTTGCAACGATCCGCCAATCGCCACGTGCGGAGGGCAAAGCCCTCAGAGGCAGTCAATTCTCCGCCAAGCAATCGAGAGGCGCAAGTCACAACCCCAACGCTCTTCATCATGGCTATGAAGCTCATCAACGTACCATTTACAGTTGTGGAGCCAGCAACTCTGGCTCTCTTCGTTCTCCGGCTCTTTCTTGTTTTCTCTCTGCGTCTCTGCGCCTCCGCGGTGAATCGTAAACTCGCCAGGTACGGTACTCTCAGCGCTCTCTGCCTGCTCCGCGCTCTCCGGTTTTGGCTTTGTCTTCTCAGCGTCTCTGCGCCTCCGCGGTGAATCATAACTCACCCTTGCGCGGTACTGCGGAATTCCAGAAACACCACGCCCGCCAAGCCGATCCGCGCCTGCGCGGGCACCGGAGTTTCCACGTGGCGATCGCGCTTCTCCCCGTCCGCGAAGTCGATGCTCGAGGGCACCGCCTCGCCATTGATCGTCGTGCCCAACCGGCTCAGATCCTTCAGGAAAAACTGCCCGCTCTCGGCATCGCGCCTTAGCCGGAAGTGCTCCCGCGAGACGTCAGCCAGCGTATCCAGCTTAATATCCGTCCAATAATCCCGGCCGCCGCGGCCCACCACGATCTCATCTTTATTCATGCGGAACGTCTTGTGGCCGCCCTGGTCCTCATACTCGATCACCGCAAATACGCCGTCCTCCGTGGGGGACGGATCGGCGGGCGCCGGGATCGCGGGAGTGGAAGGGGCCGGAGCCGGCGCGGGCTCTGTCTTCCGCGTCTCGTAGGACGCCGGCGCAGTCGATTGCGTGCCACCCAGCTTCCGCGTAGCGATCCGCTTGGTCATCGACCCGGCCGACAGCTCCATCTTCGCGGGCAGCGCCAGTTCCGAATAAATTACCACGTCGCCCTGCGAAACTTCCTCGTCGGTATTCTCCAGGATGCGAATCTGCCAGCCGCCATCCGGCGCTGCAATCTTCGGCTCGCCGCGGCGCGACAACTTCAACCGCTCCGCCAGGGACGTGGCCAGCGATCCACGATTCATCTGCTCCACTTCCGCGTCCAGCGCGCGCCGCGCCTCATCCACAATCCGCGGCACGATCCCGCGGAGGCGCTCCATATCGTCGGGGTGGAGGTAGACGTGGTAAATCGCAGGCGGAAGAGTGGAATAATGCAGCGGTTCCAGCCCTTCCTTCATATTCCGCACAATTTCCAGAATGATCTCGCGGGCGGTGGCGGGGTTGGCGGTGGAAGGACGGTCCATGGGGCAAGCCTCTACAATTCTATCAACGCACGGGGTTAACGTTCGGTTCGGAAAGATTGCGGGGAAGGAAGGATAATGAAGGGTGCTGAATGGTACTGAAGCCAGAATGGCGCGGCACACGGTCGGGGACCATCGATTCTGACTTCATGATCTTGCTTGGGAAGGAAGGATAATAGAGGATACTGGATGGTACTGAAGTCAGAATGGCGCGGCACCACCCACCACGGTCGGGGACCATCGATTCTGACTTCATCATCCTTCAGTACCCTTCATTATCATTCCCTCACAATTCCGGAACTCCACTTGCGCCCGCGTCGTATCTTCCTGCAAAGTAGAGATAACTATGCTTCTATCAAGAATTCCGTGGGTGAGCACAAGTCTTTTGTTTGTAACGGCAGCGGCGTTTGCGCAGAGTCCTGTCGCATTCGAAGTCGCCTCCGTCAAAAAGGCGGAACCGCTCAGCCCGAACGCCGTCATGTCCGGCAAGATGAAACTTGGCATGGTGATCGACAATGCCCAAGTCAATATCAAATCCATGGCAATCGCCGAGTTGATGCGCGTGGCATACAAGGTGAAGCCGTACCAGGTCTCGGGACCGGAATGGATGACGGCAGAACGCTACACCATTACCGCAAAAATGCCGGCGGGATCCACTCGCGACCAGGTTCCCGAAATGATTGCGTCGTTACTGGCCGAGCGGTTCAAACTCACGTTTCACCGCGAAACCAAGGAACAAGCGGTGTACGCCCTGGTAGTGATGAAAACTGGATTGAAGCTGCCGGAGTCCGCACCGGACGACGCAGCGCCCGTGTCCTCCTCCGGGCCCGCCACCCCGCAAGCGGCTACGCCCACCGACGGCGGCGCGCAGGTTCGTGTTGACGTCACCAGCGATGCCAACGGCACGGTTCAACAGGCGAGCCCCTTCGGCAATGTGAAATACGTCCCGCGCGAAAATGGAATGCGCCTGTTGTGCACCAAGATGACAGCCACGGGCATGGTCGATCAGTTGGGGCGGTTTGTCGAGCGGCCGGTCATCGATGGGACGGACCTGAAGGGTAAGTACGATCTCACGCTCGATGTGGGCTGGGCTGACATGATGACCATGGCACGCGGGATCGGCATGAATATTCCCATGCAGGGACCTCCGGGCGCCATGGAGCCAGGCAGTTCCGCAGTTTTCACAGCCATCCAGCAGTATGGCCTCAAGCTCGAGCCGCGCAAGACTGCCATCGAAATGCTGGTCGTGGATCACGTGGAAAAGACGCCTACTGAAAATTAACCGGAGCTTTGTAAGGGTTGCCTTGCTTCCGCCGTCTATATAGCCGAGAGTAAATAAAGATGCGAAGTCGTACCAACGGAATCATTCTCGCCAGCCTGTTCCTCGCAACCGGCGCGGCGTTTGCGCAGACCGCGCCCAAGACCTTCGAAGTGGCGTCGATCAAGCCGGCCGCGCCCATCGACATGATGAAAATGGCGCAGGCGATGCAGAACGGAGAAGCGCCCAAGGTTGGCATGCATGTGAATCCGGGAAGAGTCGAGTTCATTTATGTCGACCTCAAGACGCTGGTCAGCATCGCCTACAAGTTGAAAACGTACCAAGTCTCGGGTCCGGATTGGATGGCCAATCAGCGGTTCGATATCATGGCCACATTTCCGTCCGGCGCTACCAGGGCGGATATTCCTGAAATGCTGCAGGCACTGCTGAAGGATCGCGTGAAGCTGGAAGCACACCTCGAAAACAAGGAGCGTCCGGTGCTCGCGTTGGTGGTTGGCAAAGGCGGCCCGAAGTTGAAGGAGTCGGAAGGGGGAGCGCCATCCGCCATCGATGAAAGCGCGCCTTTGAAGTCCGGTGAGATGGAGCAGGACACGCCAGATGGCCCGGTACGCACCACCATGGACATGAAAACCGGATCCGGCGCTGTGAACATGGGCACTAAGGGCACCATGAAATTCAACGTCGACCGCCCGACTCCCGGCAGCACACCCGATATGTCTACCATGGCCTTCCACATCGACGGCCAGCAAATGACCATGGCTGGATTCGTCGAGATACTGGGTCAGTTCGCCAACCAGATGGGCGGAGGCACCGGACGTCAAATCGTCGATATGACGGGCCTCAAGGGCCACTATGACGTGTCGCTGGCGATCCCGATCGCAGACCTGATCGCGATGGCTCGGGCTCAGGGCATGGATGTGCCGAATTTGCCCGGCGCGGGCCCTGCGGGCGCGGCGTCGGATCCAAGCGGGTCAGGATCCATGTTTACTTCCGTGCAGACGCTCGGCCTCCGTTTGGAATCGCGAAAAGCGGCGGTGGACCAGGTGGTGGTAGACAAAGCCGAAAAGGTACCGACAGAGAATTGAGCGTTGCATTCGATTGGGAGGGAGTCGATTGGGCGGGACTAGATTGGGCGGCCCGAGAGGTGACTCGGGAGTTGTGTCTCCTCTGAGTAGATATGCCCGACATCCAATCCCTCGGTAGCGGGTTGGCGCTTGCCTGCGGCCTGATTGCCATCGGCCGCAGCAAGCGCGCGATCGGCGGATGGCTGTTCTATTTCTTCTGCCAGGTCTTCATCGGTTTGGCGCTGCTCGGCGCCAGCACTCACTGGAGGTACTATCTGTCACACCAGTGGAGCGACCCTCTCCGCTATTTCCTGTTCACCCTTTCCAGCCTCTCGCGGATGGCGCTACTCGCCTCCGTGGCCGTGCTCAGCGCGTTGCTGCTCGAAACGCGCCATCCCGCATGGATCGCCGCACTGCAGTACGCGCTGGCAACTTATGCCTTCCTGACACTGCTGAAGGTACCGGTAGACCTGTACTGCTTCCCCGGCGCCGCCAGCCGTGACACCATGTCGTTGGGCTTCCCGCTCGTTTGGATGGCCTACTTCGCAATCTCGCGGCGGGTGAAAAAGGTTTTCGTCGACAAAAGCTGGGTATAAGAGGGTTGGATCTCCGTGCTCTCCGTGCGCTCCAAATCTTCTTCTTTCTCTCGGTACTGCTAATTCTTCTTTTCTTTGCGGGCCGCGAAGATGCTGCCACCCTGCTTTTCGGTCGTTCCTCGCCCGCCCCCCGCGCGGGCGAAAATCGGGTGTTTTGCGATCAATTCACAGCTTCTCAGGGAGCGTTCACCGGTAGCGGGCTTTCCCCAGATCGGTTAAGCACCTGGGAGTCTCCACCGGTCGGCGCGAGCCTGCCGTCTCCGCTACACTTGAGAACGGATTCAGGAAACCGACAATGCGTACTTCTCTTCATCGTTTGCTAGCTCCACTCGTGATCCTTGGGCTCGCCGGCGTCGCGACTGCCCAGAGGAAGGAATTCACCGGCTGGCCAGCCGGCACGTCGCCGCAGGAAGTTGGCAAGAAGATCGTTCAAAATATGCTCCCGCGCTGGATTCCCACCAAGCCCTCAGTCCACTATGCCGAGGACTCTACCTGGTATGAGGCGCTGGAGTTCGCCAAGGTGACCAACGATCAGGCGATGACTGACGCGCTGGTCAAGCGCTTCGACCCCTGGCGGACCGAAGAGGGACAGCAGAAGCTGATCTCCTGGGAGCGCCACGTGGACCACAACATCTTCGGCATCGTGCCGCTGGAGTTGTACATCCGGACCAAGGATCCGAAATACCTCGAGCTCGGCAAGAAACTGGCCGACCGGCAGTGGGAAAAGCCCACGCCCGACGGGCTCTCGGACCAGACCCGCTTCTGGATCGACGACATGTATATGATCACCATCCTCCAGCTCCAGGCCTACCGCGCCACCGGCGACAAGGTTTACCTGGACCGCGCCGCGCTCGAAATGGCCGCCTATCTGGACAAACTGCAGAGGCCCAACGGCCTGTTCTACCACGGTCCGGAGTTTCCTTTCTTCTGGGGGCGTGGCAACGGCTGGGTGGCGGCAGGCATGTCGGAAGTGCTCAGCGAATTGCCCAAGGACCACCCCAAACGGGCCCGCATTCTGGAGAGCTACAACAAGATGATCGCCTCCCTGTTGCAGTACCAGGACAGCGACGGGATGTGGCACCAACTGATCGACCACCCGGAGTCCTACCAGGAGAGTTCCGCGACCGCTATGTTCACCTTCGCCATGATTACCGGGGTGAAGAAGGGGTGGCTGAAGGATGAGGAGTACGCGCAAGCCGCGCGCAAAGGCTGGCTGGCGGTCAACAAGTTCATCGATCGGGACGGCAACGTCGACAGGGTCTGCGTCGGCACAGGCCAGACCAACAGTCTCGAATTCTACCTGACGCGCCCCACCGAGAAGGGCAATCCACACGGCCAGGCGCCTGTCCTGTGGTGTGCCGTTGCCCTGTTGAAGAAGTAACTGCCGGCGCCCTTACTCATCTTGTCGACGCCGGAGTCCCGCCAACTCCGTTTCAGGCTGCACTCACCGAGATGCCTGTGCCGCCGTCAGCGCTTCTAAGGTCTGGAGGAGTTCGCCGGGTTGCAGCGGCTTGGAAAGGTAGGCATCCATTCCAGCTTCGATGCAGATGGGCTCGTCCTCCTGCATGGCGCGCGCGGTCAGGGCGATGATTGGCACATGGGAGTTGGTTGTTGCCTCCCGCTCACGAATTTTCCGTGTGGCCATCAGCCCATCCATCACCGGCATCTGGACATCCATCAAAATGGCGTCGAATGCCGCCTGAGAAAGCAAAGTAAGTGCTTCTTCCCCGTTGCAGGCCTTGACCACGGAATGCCCGCTTTTTTCCAGGATGCGGGTAGCTACTAACTGATTGACCACGTTATCTTCGGCCAGGAGAATACGCAGCGGCCGGCGTTGCACACGGGCATCCGTCGCCGCGGCCGCCGCAGGGCTGGCAGGTCTGACATTTGGATCGAGCGCCATCTCTGCGGTGAAGAAAAACGTGCTGCCCACCTGCGGCACGCTCTCAACCCAGGTGCGTCCTCCCATCAGCGCAACCAGATTGCTGGAGATTGCCAGACCAAGACCTGTGCCGCCGAACCTGCGCGTGATGGAGTTGTCCGCTTGTGAAAAGGCCTCGAAGATCGTCCCCAGCTTCCCCGGTTCGATCCCAATGCCCGTGTCTTCGATCGAAAACCTGAGGGCGGCGCGCGAGGACCGGATCTCTTGGCAATCGACGTTGATGGAAATGCCGCCACGTTCGGTGAACTTGATCGCGTTGCCCGCCAGGTTCAGTATGACCTGATGCAGCCGGTTCGAATCCCCGATCAGGGCATCCGGCACGTCCGGCCGAACGGTGAGATTCAGTCGAAGGCCCTTTTGCTTCGCGCCGATAGTCAGTACGGTTGTGGTGGCTTGTAAGAATTGCCGGAGGCCGAAAGGGACCGGATCGAGTTGCAGACGTCCCGCTTCGATCTTCGAGATATCGAGGATGTCGTTGATCACCGTGAGCAGGGAAGCGCCGCATTGTTTGACAAGTTGCAAATATTGCTGTTGGCCGGGTCCCGGGGATGCCTCGATGGCCAGATCGGTCATGCCGATTACGCCGTGGAGCGGCGTACGGATTTCGTGGCTCATGTTCGCCAGAAACTCACTCTTCGCAACACTGGCGGCCTCAGCGGCGACCTTTAAGGTGGCTTCGCGATCCAGTTGCGCTCGAATCGTGGCGGTCTGTTGCGCAACACGACGACGCAGCAGCGCGATCCAGGCTAGCGCTCCCAGCGCAGACAAGGTCACGGCAAAAAGAACTTCCAGCGCATGCGGAGCTGTCCACCAGGAAGCCTCCTGAAGCACCTTCACGTCTTGCGGGGTTCTGAGCAGCAACTCGAATCCGGCAGGCCGAACCATGCCCTTGCCTTCGCCCCGGCTTTCCCGCAACTCATTGATGCACACGCCCGTGATTTCCAGTAAGTCGCCCCGGCCCCCTTGGCTGGCACGAAGCCACTCCGCGGACTTGGGGAAGCGCGCACGAAAGGTGTCCGTGCCGGCTTTGAGAAGGAGAGAATTACTGCTGGATCGCGAGTCAAAATCCACCAGGTATGCCTGCATGCGCACCAGGCGGCCTGGGTATTTTCCCCCCTCGAGTTCGTCGGCGGTTACTGCCAGCGGAGGGACCTCCCCGCTGCCGATTACTTTGATATCTGCTTCGGAAACTCGCGGCAATGAATTCTGGGCGCCAACAAAGCCGCTGGCGGAAATCCGCGCACCCGCCTGGAGCTTCAAGGGGATACCATACTCGACAACCGCCACCGCTGTTCCGTCCTGGACATAGGCGGCGCCGGGCTCGGCCGCCACCACGACGCCCTCAATCCTGACATGCTGCGTGCCCAGTTGCTGATTCGAAAACTGCATCAGGGTCTCGATGCGCGCCGTATCGATTATGTTCGACGGCTGTTTCAGAACCACCAGATCGCTCCAGGAGGGAGTCAACAATCGAAAACCAACCAGTTGGCGCTGATCGTTATAGACTG
>Ga0182030_10014798_pt1 | contig 15349 bp, 12 predicted proteins | sample 812S3MmetaG_FD_121299 | JGI IMG/M metagenome (GOLD analysis project Ga0182030, IMG submission 121299) | Permafrost microbial communities from Stordalen Mire, Sweden - 812S3M metaG (Illumina Assembly) | ecosystem: Environmental > Terrestrial > Soil > Wetlands > Permafrost | place: Sweden... | reverse complement strand
CGTTCCAGCGCCTCGCGCGCCGCCTCGGGGTCCTGCGCGTATTGCAGTTGCCAGTCCGCGATGGCCGTCAGCGCCGAGGCCATCCCTTGCGGCGTGGCCGACGGCCCGCTGATCCAGCGTTCCAGCACCACTTGCGCGCCCGGCAAATCATTCAAGTCTTCCGCCAGGATCGTGGCCATCAGCATGGTGCCGTGGAAATCGCCGGGGAACCGTTCCAGTATTTCGCGCAAGGCCGCAATCGCCTCCTGCGGATGCCCGTTGCGCCGCTTGGTTTCGACCACGGAATAAAAGGGCTGCGCCTCCAAGGCCGCATCCCCGCCGTCAATTGAGTTGGTCAACAAGCCGGCCAACGCGGCTCCGATGTTGGGCGCCCACATAAGACCCAGCCCGGCTGCGGGAAAGAACATGGCGGCGATCAAAAATCCGGGCGGCAGACGCGGGAACAACCACACCATTACCCCAATTGTCATCGCCGTAACAATCCACTTGAAGAGCAGCCGTGGCGCGTCCTCGCTCTTGCGCAGGAACCGCCAGGCGACCCAGCCCGCGCAAGCTGTCAACAGCGCCATAGAGCCGATGTCCAGGACGATGTCCCACAGGCTCAGGTTCATGGTTCCTTTGGCATATCAAATTTCAGATCGGTATGCGAATGTGTCTTCTTGTTTTCGATATACATCTGTTCCAGTTGCCAGCGCCCGCGCGCGTCCTTCTTGAAGCTGCTCGAATCCAGCGAAAACTCCTTAATCTCGCGGCTGCCGCTGTCATAAGCCTCGGCCACCAGCGGACCGAGCGTGTCCTTGTCAATCCACGATTTGATCCGCACGATGCCGTTGGTCTGCGGGCGCGTGCTCTCCAACACATAACATTCCTGGCCCAGCCGCATCTCGCCCTTCAATTTGCATTGTCCCGGCCAATGCAAAAAATCCAGCCCAAGCTCCCCCAGCGAAAAATCCGATTCGGCAAACGGGCCGTCCAGGCCCGCGCCCGTGACCGGTGCCGCCGCCGGGAGCGGCGCGCCCGGTTTGGCGGCGCGCGCATAAAGATACTGGCTCGCTCCGTTCGTGCTGTGTACGATGTCCAGCCGCTCGGCCCCCGCCGTGGCCGTCGCCTCCGCCTGGTAAATCGTTTCCCAGGTTCCCCCATGCCGCTTCACCTCGCAAACCACGGGAGTGTTGGTCTTGTTCTTCCCGGCGGCGACAGTGAATACGCCGCGAATTTCGGAATCCTCCTCCGGCACGGCGCTGCGGATTTCCTCCGCCAGCGCCTTTCCGCCGGCCTCGTCCCGCACCACGGGCGCCGGCGGCACCATCCCGCCCGCCAGAGCCATGTACTGTAATCCCAACCACACCAGCGCCCCGCAAAACCACCGCCGCAAGCCATCTTCTCCCTCTCCTCCGCACACTTGTGGAGGAGAGGGCTGGGGAGAGGAGGCTATTTTCATGGCTTCTGTCGCAGCGCCACCGCGAAGACTTGCGAAATCTCGTTCACAAAATGCACCTTCATTTTATCCCGCACTTCCACCGGCACCTCCAGCCAGTCGTTCCGGTTCTGCTCCGGCAGTATGACCATTTTCAGCCCTGATCGCGCCGCCGCCAGGACCTTCTCCTTGATGCCGCCCACCCGCAGCACGCGCCCGCGCAGGCTGATTTCCCCCGTCATCGCCAGGTCCGATCGCACCCGCCGCCGGGTGAACAGCGACGCCAGCGCCGCGACAATCGTCAGGCCTGCGCTCGGTCCGTCCTTCGGCGTCGCCCCGGCCGGGACATGGATATGCACGTCGCACTTCTCAAACTCGCCGGCAGTTATGCCCAGCGACTCGGCCCGGTTGCGCAAAAAACTCAACGCCGTTTGCGCGCTTTCCTTCATCACGTCGCCCAGCGAGCCGGTCAGGATCAACTGGCCCTTCCCCGGCATCCGCGTCGCTTCAATAAACAAAATTTCGCCCCCCACCGGTGTCCAGGCCAGCCCGATGGCAATCCCGTGCTGTGAAATCCTCTCCGCGATTTCGGAAGTGAACGCGACAGGCCCCAGATAATCCGCCAGCGCCTTGGGCGCGATGGTCAGCGGCTGTTTGGCCCCCTCCGCGATCTTCCGCGCCGACTTGCGCGTCAGCGCCGCAATTTCCCGTTCCAACTGCCGCACGCCCGCCTCACGCGTGTAATCCTGGATGACCCGCCGCAGGGTCGCGTCGGGAAACCGCACCAGCTTCTTCTTCAGCCCGTGTTCCTCCAATTGGCGGGGCACCAAATGCCGCTTGGCGATCTGCAACTTCTCCGACGCTGTATAGCTGGGCAGTTCAATCACCTCCAGCCGGTCGCGCAACGCCGGATGAATCGGGTCCAGCCAGTTGGCTGTCGTGATAAAAAGTACGCGCGACAAATCATAAGGCACGTCCAGGTAATGGTCGTTGAAACTGCTATTCTGCCCCGGATCCAGAACCTCCAGCAGCGCCGACGCCGGATCCCCCCGAAAATCCGACCCGACCTTGTCCAGTTCATCCAGCAAAATCACCGGGTTGCTCGATTCCGCGCGCCGCAGTGATTGGATGATGCGCCCAGGCAATGCGCCGACGTAAGTGCGCCGATGCCCCCGGATTTCCGCCTCGTCCCGCATTCCGCCCAGCGAAATTCGCGCGAATTTCCGTCCCAGCGCATCCGCCACGCTCTTGCCCAGCGAGGTTTTCCCGACGCCGGGCGGGCCGACCAGGCACAGTATCGGCCCTTTGAGTTGGTGCTTTAGCTTGATGACCGCCAGGAACTCCAGCAGCCGATCCTTCACCTTCTTCAACCCGAAATGTTGCTGATCCAGCAGCGCCGCCGCGTCCGCAAGGTCCAGTTTGTCCTCGGTAAATTTCGCCCACGGCAAATTGATGAGCCAGTCCACGTAATTGCGCGCCATCGTGTATTCCGCCACCGCCGGCGGCATCTGCTGCAACCGGTCCAATTCCTTGAGCGCGATCTTTTTCGGCTCCTCGGGCAGATGATTCGTTTCCACCTGCTCGCGCAATTCCTTCACCTCCGCCGCACCGCTGTCCACCTCCCCAAGCTCCCGCTGGATGGCCCGGATTTGCTCGCGCAGGAAGAAGTCGCGCTGGTTCTTGGACATCGAGGTCACGACCTCGTTCTGGATTTTCGAGCCAAGCTTGAGGACCTCCAGCTCGCGGCTCAACAACGGCAGCAGCCGCGACAGGCGCGCCTTGGCCTCCGGCAACTCCAGCAGGTGCTGCCGCTCCTGCAAACTCAAATTCAAATTCGCCGCGATCAAGTCCGCCAGTTGCGCCGGGTCCTCCGCGTTCATTGCCGCCGACTTCACCTCCTCGGCCAGCGTCGGCGACAGTTTGACAATCTCCTGAAAGTCCCGCGCCGCGTTGCGCGTCAGCGCCGCCAGTTCCAGCGTCGTGTCCACCACGTCCTTGAGCTTCTCGATCCGCGCCACCAGATAGGGCGACTCGGAAACGAACTCCTTGATGCGAAAGCGCCGCAACCCCTCCACCAGTATCCGCACCGTCCCGTCCGGGAACTTGAGCATTTTGCGCACCCGCCCCGCGCATCCGTGCAGCCACAAATCCGCCGGCCGCGGCGTGTCGGCCTCGGGATTGCGTTGCAGCACCAGCCCCAGGAAGCGGTCCCCCGCCACGACATCATCCACCAGCCGCACGCTTTGCGGCGTTTCCACCAGCAGGGGAGTAGCCGTTCCGGGGAAGATCACGATGTCCGACAACCCCAGAATGGGGAGCGTTTCCGGGAGGGCTTTGGCCCACGTTTTCGCCGAGGAGGTGTCGTCCGACCCCCCCTGCCCCGTCCCCATGATGTTGATGAACTCGGTATCCGGTGTCGTCATGCCATCAAAATAATGGATGCGGTGTATCCGGCGTCAATAACAATCAGGCGTCGGTGCCGGCAATGGAATCGCCGGACGGAACATCAATTCTCAGAAAACCGTTTTGGTATGTCGCTTTGGCGCGGTTCAAATCGTAACCCTCCGGCAGCTCTATCAGGCTCTCAAACGCCCCGTAATTGATCTCCATCACCAAAAACCGGCACTGTCCCGCCGTGCGGCACCCGTCTCCCCTCTGTCCGCTGATCTTCAGCCGCCGTCCTTCGATCTGCAACTCCAGGTTCTCCCGTTGCATCCCGGACAGCTCCACCTTGATCACCACGCCGCATTCCGTCACATACACGTCCGTGTTGGGGACCCAATGTGTCTCCGGCTCGCGGACCATCGGTTGCCGCCGTTTTGAAAAATTAAGGTCGGAACTCGTCTTTTGCATGTGCAGCGCAGTCAACTTAACTCATCACTCCCGCCCGCGCAAGCGGCTTTGCACCTTTTTGGGGGCTGCCGCAGCGGGCCGGCGCCGTCGCGCCGTTCTATCTCATTTTCACAATCACCCGCGCCCGTTCCCCTTTGCGCGCGTGGAACACCACCGAATTCTTCGCCCCGCCGTATCCCGCCGTCCCGCAACCGCAGTGCGTCCCGCGTTCAAAGCTGAACTTCCGGCGGCGCGGCCACGCCCTTGTCAAAAACACCCCTGCCGTGCCTGCCACCACCGCCAACGCGGCTATCTTCTGCCAATCCATGTTCCTAACATAACCCCTTGCCGCTTTCGCGCAAATTGTTTCCGCGCCCCCCCCCATCCAGGCACATCTCACCTTTGTCGAGGCTGCCTTTTCGCCCGGCATGGAGAACAAAATAATAATGGTTCCTCGACATTTCTTGTGGGTGAGAATGCGGTCTTTGTCCAAAGGAGAAAGATCAGCGCCGCAAATTTGGAGTGCGGGAGCTTGCTCCCGCTTTCGCATCAGGCGCAATTTACGGGGAACAAAGCGGCGGCAAAAAGTCCTCGGTTTCCTCGCGGAGAGACAACCGTTGCCCGTGCAGCCTCGGATCCGTGATACCCACAAATAATGTCGAGGAACCATAATAATAATCAAAACCCTGCCCCGAGGAAAGAGGATCGCGAAAGAAAATCGCGATAAAGGTGAGATGCACCGCTCCCGGTATGCTTGCCATGACTTTATTCTACCCGCATTGAAAGCCGCAATGCGGGTAGAATAAATTCGGATTTGTCAAATGTCGAGCTAAAAATGGATTTTGGGGCGGCTCTGGGGGTCTCGCAGCTTTGTTGAGCTTTCCTTCTGACCCGACGGTCTCTTGGAGCGACAAAGGTGAGATGCGCCCCCCCTCCCCGCTTCATCCATTCGTCCCATCCGTCCCATGCTTCCCATTCCTCTCATCCTCCCGCCCCGGCTCCTCTTCCAAAACCACGCCACCCCGCCCAAAGAACTCCTTGCCCTAAAACAACGCCCTTACTACGCTCCCCGATCACAAACCCCATTTTATTGACCTATGCCACAACGTGCTTATCTCGCCATTGATCTCGGCGCGGAAAGTGGCCGCGTCATTGCCGGCCTCTGGAACGGCAAAACTCTCAGGCTCGAAGAGGTCCACCGCTTCCCCAACGGACCGGTGCCCCTGGCCGGCAGCCTCCGATGGGACGTGCTGCGTTTGTGGGCTGAAATCCAGAATGGCCTCACACTGGCCGCCCGGAAATACGGCAAGTCCATCGTCTCCGTCGGCGCAGACACTTGGGGCGTGGACTTCGTGCTGCTCAACAAGCAGGACGAAATGCTCGGCCAGCCTTTCCATTACCGCGACGCCCGCACGCGCGGCGGACTGGAGCGCGCCTTCCGCAAAGTCCCCCGCGCCGAAATCTTCGCCCAAAGCGGCCTCCAGTTCATGGAGTTGAATTCCCTCTACCAATTGCTCGCCTGGCAGCAACATTCCCCCGCCATCCTCGACGCCGCGGATTGCCTCCTCTTCATGCCCGACTTCTTCCACTGGTGCCTCTGTGGCTCGCGCGTGGCCGAATTCACCATCGCCTCCACCTCCCAGTTCCTGCACCCGCTCAAGCGCGACTGGTCCCTGGCCATGCTCCGCAAATTCGGCCTCCCCACCCATTTCCTGCAAAAAATCGTCCCGCCGGGCACGGAGCTTGGCTTCCTGCGCCAGTCGCTCGCCGAGCGCACCGGACTGTCCGGCGTCAAGGTCGTCGCCCCGCCCGCCCACGACACCGCTTCCGCCGTGGCCGGGGTGCCGGCGGCCAACACAGGCCGCCCCAACTGGGCCTTCCTCAGCTCGGGCACTTGGTCCATTCTCGGGGTCGAAGTCCAAAACGCCGCTCTTGGCCCGCGCGCCCTCGAACTCGACGTGACCAACGAAGGCGGACCCGGCGGCAATTATCTCCTGATGCGCAACATTATGGGTCTGTGGCTCGTCCAACAATGCAAACGCAGCTTCGACGCGCGCGGCAAAAATTACACCTACGCCCAACTGGATTCGATGGCCGCCAAAGCGCCGCCCCTCCGCTCCATCGTCAATCCCGATGACGCGCGCTTCCTCAACCCCCCGGACATGCCCGCGGCGATTCAGGACTATTGCCGCGACACCAAACAACCCGTTCCCAAGACCCACGGAGAATTGATCCGTTGCGCCTACGAAAGCCTCGCCCTCAAGTACAAGCAAGTGCTCGGCTGCATCGAGGAACTCGGCGGCGAACCCGTCGAAATCATCCACATCGTTGGCGGCGGCTCCCAAAGCGCGATGCTCAACCAGTTCACCGCCGACGCCTGCCAGCGCCCGGTCGTGGCCGGCCCTGTCGAAGCCACGGCCCTTGGTAATTTGCTCATCCAAGTCCGCGCCAGCGGCGAAATCAGTTCCTCCTCCGAAATCCGCGAAGCCGCCCGTAAATCCAGCCAAGTCACCCACTACGAACCCGCCAAGTCTTCGCTTAACAACAGGCCGCTTCCCGCCGTCTAATTACTAGCCATGAGTTACTCTGTTGACGCAAAGGTGCGAATCATCTTGCCGAATGACAAATGACAAATCCTCAATGACCAATTCTCAATCCAGCGTCACCCCATTGGTTGCAGCCCCACCGCGCTGTCTCTTTGCGACTTCGTGCCTTCGCGCCTTTGCGTTAAATGTCTTTCCTATCCGCGAAATCCGCGAAATCCGTGGTTATTATGCCGCTTGCGGCTTCCGCCAAATCCATTATGATTCACCCCGATTATTCCGCCACCCGGCGGTCAAACAGGGGCAAGCGGCCATCTGCGGCTGAAGGGTGGAAATTGAAAAACGAAATTTGATCAACGATAACCGAAAACAGAAAGAAAATTAATATGGCAACCCCAAGAGTCAAAGAAATTCTCAGTTGGTACGGCGGTGACAACCCCGGCACGCTGGCGAACCTCGCCCGGATTCTCAACCACGGCGCCCTCGGCGGCACCGGCCGCATGGTCATCCTCCCGGTGGACCAGGGCTTCGAGCACGGCCCCGCCCGCAGCTTCGCCGTCAACCCCCCCGGCTACGATCCCCGCTACCACATGGAGCTGGCCATCGCCTCCGGCTGCAACGCCTACGCCGCCCCGCTCGGCTCCCTCGAAGCCGCCGCCCGCGAATATGCCGGCGACATCCCCCTCATTCTCAAGATCAACAACCACGACGTCTTGCAGGACGAAAAGGACCCGCTGCCCGCCATGACCAGCAAGGTCGAGGACGCCTTGCGCCTGGGTTGCGCCGCCATCGGCTTCACCATTTATCCCGGCTCGGCGCATCGGGTGTCCATGTACGAGCAGATCAATGAGGCGGGGCTGCTGGCCATACGACACGGCCTGGCCGTCGTCATCTGGTCCTATCCGCGCGGCTCTTCCCTCAGCAAGGAGGGCGAGACTGCCATTGATGTGTGCGGTTACGCCGCCCAGATCGCCGCCCAACTCGGCGCCCACATCATCAAAGTCAAGCTCCCCTCCAGCCACATCGAGCAGCCCGAGGCGAAAAAAGTATATGACAAGGAAAAGATCCCCATCGGCACCCTGACGGAGCGCGTACGCCACATTGTGCAGTGCGCCTTTGGCGGCCGCCGCATCGTCATTTTCTCCGGCGGCGCAGCGGCGGACGACGAGAAGGTCTTCCAGGAAGCCACGGCCATCCGCGACGGCGGCGGTTTTGGCTCCATCATCGGGCGCAATTCGTTCCAGCGGAAGCACGACAAGGCTCTGGAATTCCTCAAGAAGATCATGAACATCTACGCCGGATAATTCCCCCGGCCCGCAGCGCGTCATGATTCAAATGCCATGAGACGGAGCGACGCCAAAAACAACGCTCCGTCCCAGGGCTGCCTTGTGCTGTTCGCCGTCATCCTGGTATTGATTATGATTGTAATCTTAGTCCACATGCTTTGAGGAGGGAGCATGGCCCGGAAACCGCCGCATCAGAGCACAAAATCCCGTTCTCGGACGTTTTCTGCCGACCAACCAGGAACGTCTGCCTTGAATCCCGAAGGGATTGAATCATCCAGCCCAGGGTTGGCCGATTCCGAGAGGCCCACCCTGGGTGCCAACGTTAGAACTCGGCAACCCTGAAAGGGTTGAATCTCAGCGCCTTATGAAGCCTCATCCCACTCCTCTCAAAAGGTCGAGGAACCCGAAATCCCGTCCATCCGGGGCCGTGTTTCTTTTTGATGTTGACAACACTCTCCTCAACAACGACCGGGTCATCGCCGACCTGGAAAAGTACCTTGCCGCCGAGGTCGGGGCGCGCGGCGCGCGGGATTATTGGAGGTTCTTCGAGGAGCTGCGCGCGGAACTCGGCTACGCGGATTATCTGGGGGCCTTGCAACGGTATCGCGCCGCCTGTCCGCACGGGCTGCGCCTGCTCGCCGTCTCGCGGTTCCTTGTCAATTATCCGTTCGCCAGCCGCCTCTTCCCCCGGTCCCTCGATGTCCTGGCCCATTGCCGGCAGTGGGGGCCGACGGCGCTGCTTTCGGACGGCGATGTTGTCTTCCAGCCGCTCAAGATAGACCGCTCCGGCCTCTCCGAGGCGGTAGGCGGCCGCGTCATGATTTACGTCCACAAGGAACAGGAACTGGCCGAGGTCGCGCGCCTGCACCCCGCCCGCCATTACATCATGGTGGACGACAAGGTGCGCATCCTCGCCGCCATGAAAGACATCTGGCGCTCGCGTCTCACCACCGTCTTTGTGCGCCAGGGACACTACGCCCGAGACGCCGCCCTCCTCGCCGCCTGGCCGCGCCCCGATGTCACCCTTGAAAGAATCGGCGATCTGTTGGACTACAACTTGGAGTCACTCCTCGCCGCACCGCGGGCGTTATGATGTCATGCCTCTCCACAAATCCATGTCCTCCAGTCTGGCCTTTACGGCATTGATGAATTGAGCGCCCAGCGCCCCGTCAATAAGACGGTGGTCCGCCGAGAGCGTCATTTTCATCATTTGGCGGACAACGATCTGGCCGTCGCGCACGGCGGGTTGCGGCAGCACGCTCGCAACGGCGAGGATTCCGCCTTCGCCGGGATTGATGATCGCGGAGAAGTTCTCGACGTTGAGCATGCCCATGTTCGAGACGGTAAAGGTGCCGCCCGCCATCTCGTCGGGCGTGAGCTTGCCCGCGCGGGCCTGATCGGCCAGCCGCCTGGATGCGGCGCTGATCTCCGCCAGCGTCAGCGACCCGGCGTCATGGATCACCGGCACCACCAGCCCGCCCGGTATCGAGACCGCCAGACCGAGATTGATCTGCCCGTGCTGAACGGTCGTCCTGCCGTCAGTGCTGCTATTGACAATCGGAAACTCCCGCAGGCTCAAAACCACCGACTGCGAGATGAAGTCGGTGAGCGTGTGTGGCGCTCCCGCCTCTTTAAGCTTCTGGCGAAACGCAATCAGGTCTGTCATGTCCGCCGAAACGGTGACGTAGAAATGCGGCGTGTCGCGGAAGCTCTGTGTCAAACGTTCGGCAATGACCTGCCGCATCCGCGACATCAGGACCGGTTTCCCGGCCTGTTGTTGTCCCGCAGGGTGAAGCTCCTGCTGTGCCGGGGAACTGCCGCCGGTCGGTTTGCCGCCGCGCGATTCCAAATATTGTTTGACATCGCGTTCGACCACGCGCCCCAGAGGGCCGGAGCCTTTGATCGCAGTGGGGTCAATCCCGTGCCGCCCTGCCAAGACCGCCGCGCGCGGGCTGATGCGGAACAGCGCCGGCGCCGCCGGAGAAGCAGTTGCGGCTTTTGCCGGTAGGGACGCTCCGCCGAAGTGTCCGCCCTTCGCCGACGGAGCCGCAATCGCATGCGGCGCGGGCGATGCGGCGGCATCCCCCCCGCCAATGGATTCACCCGGCTCGCCGAGATAACCCACGACGCTTTGCACCGGCACAGTGACGCCCGGTCCCACGACGATCTTCAGCAGCGTGCCCGCCTCGAAACTCTCCACATCCATGACCGCCTTGTCGGTCTCGACGGTGAAAAGAATGTTCCCCTTGGCGACCGTATCGCCTTCCTTTTTGAGCCATTCCACGATGGTGCTTTCTTCGGTCATTTGCCCGAACTTGGGCATGATGATTGGAATTGGCATAATGTCTTAAAGTATCGCGTTGGCCGCGGCGAGGATGTCGTTCACGTTCGGCAGAAACGCCGCTTCCAGAATGTGCGACTGCGGCGCGATGCCGTTCTTCGCCCCCACACGCATCACCGGCGCGTCGAGATAGTCGAACGCCGCTTCGGATATGGCCGAGGCGATTTCCCCTGTGTAACTCCCAATCTGGATGGCCTGGCTGGCTACGACGCATCGCCCGGTCTTTTCAACCGATCGCAACACCGTCGCCAGATCCAGCGGCACCAGACTGCGCAGATCAATCACTTCGGCGCTCACGTTCTTCTCCTTCTTCAATTGCTCCGCCGCTTTGAGGCAATCGTGAACCAACGGCCCCCACGCCACGAGCGAGATGTCCGCCCCTTCGCGCTTGACATCCGCGACGCCGAGCGGCACGAGAAATTCCCCCTCCGGCACCGGCCCTTTCAACGAATACAGCGCCTGCGATTCGATGAACAGAATGGGATTGTTGTCGCGTATGGCCGATTTGAGCATCCCCTTGGCATCGCGCGGCGTGGCCGGATACACGACATACAGGCCGGGGATGTGGCAGAAAACGGACTCCAGCGTCTGCGAATGTTGCCCGCCGTAACCCTTCCCAGCGCCGGCCGAGGCGCGAATGACGAGCGGGACTTCCGTTTGCGCCCCGCTCATGTAATGCCATTTCGCCGCCTGATTGCTGATCTGGTCGGATGACATCAGCGCAAAATCGAAATACATCAGTTCCACCACCGGTCGCAGTCCGTTCATGGCCGCCCCACAACCGGTGCCGCAGATGCACGCTTCGCTGATGGGCGTGTTGAAGACCCGGTCCCGGCCAAAGGCTTCGAGCAACCCCTTGGTCACCTTGAACGCGCCGCCGTAATCCGCCACGTCTTCTCCATAAAGCACCACCCGCTTGTCCCGCGCCATTTCCTCGACCAGCGCTTCCTTGATGGCGTCCTTGTAAGTCAGTTCGCCGTTGACCCGCTTGATCTGCGGCAGCGGTCCCCACAGGTCCACTTTGGCAAATTCAGCCGGCACGCTATCGCACTTCGTGTCGGTGTACATGAAGGCGAGGACATCCTTCGCGTCGGGATCGGCCGCGGCCGCGGCGCGCCGGGCGGCGGTCGCATTGCGGGCCGCTACCCGCTTTTCCACGGCGGCGATGCCCGCCTCGTCCAGTACCCCGGCGTCGAGCAACTCCTTCTTATAGGCCTGAATTGGGTCAATCGCTTTCCAGGACGCCTCCTCTTCCCGGGTGCGGTACTCGTTGCGCGGATCACTCAGCGAGTGGCCCCAATAACGGTAACAATTCACATCCAGCAACACAGGCCCATTGCCTTCGCGGCAAAGTTTGGACGCCCTCAACACCGCGTCGCGGACGGCGAGAACATTCATCCCGTTGACAACCTCCGAGCGCATGTTGTTGTCCGCAAACCCGGCCCCGCGCCGCGCGATCCGCTGCACCCCCATCACTTCGTCATCGCTCCGGTGCGTCATCCCGTAATGGTTGTTGCACACCAGGAAAATAATCGGCAGCCCGAATTTCCGGGCCGCCAGATGATTGGTGAACTGCGCCTGTGCGGCGAAATTCAAGGACTCCAGCACCACGCCGTTGGCGTACGCGCCGTCACCCGCAAAACAGCAAACCACGTTGCCGCGCTGAAGGATGCGGTTGGCCAGCGCCGCGCCCGTCGCAATCGGCACCCCGCCGCCGACGATGGCGTTGGCCCCCAGATGCCCCACGCTGAAATCCGCGATGTGCATCGAGCCGCCGCGCCCGCGGCAATAGCCGTCGTCCTTGCCGAACAGCTCGCAAATCGTGCGATAGACGTGTTCCTCCAGCGCCGCCTGGACCAAATCCTCGTGACGCGAAGATTGGCAATTGGGAACGCGCTGGCGGATCTGCGCGTCCGTCATCTGCCGGATGGCCACGGTCCCCTTGGCAAGACTCTCCCCGTGGCCGCGATGAGTGCTGGTGATGTTATCTGGCAATTGCAGCGCGCAACACGCGCCCGCCGCGGTGCCCTCCTGGCCGGCGGACACATGCGTCGGCCCGCGATAATTGAAGTCGCGGATCGGCTCGTAGGCGCCCGACCGCAACTTGACGATCATCTCCTCCAACTCGCGGATGACCAGCATGTCCTCCAGGATTGCCACCGCTTCCGTTGCGGTGAGGATTCCGGCTTTGAGTTCCCCTGCCAAAGTGCCGTGATAGCCGTAAGTGGCAATCTTCCCGCAGTCTATTTCAAAAGGCGTCAATTCGGGGCGTGAATCGCTGAGATATGTGGTTGATTGCTTCATGAATTACTTTGGGGTGCCGGCGCGTTCCGGTCCAATTTCGCATTGACGATTTCTGATCGAATATAAGCGTTATTACCCGGCGATGGGTTTGAAGCAATCAAATTAGTTCAAAATGTATCATTGCGGGTGCAGGACGGGGAAGTTGGAGCGCCGGCTCGCAGCCGGCTTTCTGCAGGGTCTTTTTGGGAATGCCGAATGCAGCTCGGCGCTCCTGCTCCCTCGCGCTCCCGCCCAACTTTTTTGTCCTGCGCTCCGGGCTAAAAAGCCTTTCAAAAGAAGCTTGCATGAACTAGGAAGATGTTTACAAACGACCATATTCAGGATAGGGGTCAGGCCATAGATTGGTGCATTTTGTCCTTTACATTTGGCCTGGGATATGAGAGAAGCAAACTATGCCGCGCCAACTGCGAATCGATTTTCCTGGAGCCATCCACCATGTGATGAGCCGTGGGGATCGGCGCGAGAACATCTATCTGGACGATGTGGACCGGCAGGATTTCCTCAAGACACTGGCCGAGGCGTGCCAGAAGACCCAGTGGCAGGTGCATGCCTATTGTTTGATGCCCAATCATTTTCACTTGGTGGTCGAAACCCCTGATGGGAATCTGGCCGATGGCATGCATTGGCTGTTGAGCGCCTACACGATTCGATTGAATCGGCGCCATGAAACGCCGGGGCATGTCTTTAGCGGCCGTTACAAGGCCTTGGTGGTGGAGGGCGACGGGGGCGGCTATTTGAGGACGGTCTGCGATTATGTGCATCTCAATCCGGTGCGCGCCCATCTGCTGGGGACGCGAGATCGGCTGCTTGGCTATCCTTGGAGCAGCCTGGTGTGGTATCTCGCGGCGATGGAGCATCGTCCGGGCTGGATGCGGGTGGACCGCTTGCTGGGCGAGCATGGCATCCGGCAAGATACAGCCGCGGGCCGGGAGGAATTTGAGCGGCGGATGGAAGATCGCCGGATGCAGGAAGAGGATGAAGAGGATCTCAAGCCGGTGCGGCGGGGGTGGTGTCTGGGAAGCCCGGACTTTCGCCAGAAAATGCTGGAGCAAATGGAGCGAAGCGGCGGGGAGAATCCCAACGCGGAGGTACGCCGGGAAAGTGCGTCGGCCAAGGCGGAGCGGATCATTGCCCAGGAATTGGCGCGCTTGGGATGGAAGGAAGAGGAGTTGGTGCGCCAGCGCAAGAACGCGCCCGAGAAGCTGACCATCGCGGCGAGGTTGCGCAAAGAGACGATTCTTCCGATCCAGAGCATAGCGGCGCGAGTGGGGTTGGGAACCTCCAAGGGAGCCAACAGGAACTTGCATGCCTGGATGCAACAGACAGAAAGACATGCGGTTCAAAGAAAGACCGGAGATGTTGGATAACAAATGCACCAATCTAAGGCCTGACCCCTATTTACGGAGATGTTGGATAACAAATGCACCAATCTATGGCCTGACCCCTATTCTGAGAGAAGCAAACTATGCCGCGCCAACTGCGAATCGATTTTCCTGGAGCCATGCACCGGAGATGTTGGATAACAAATGAACCAATCTATGGCCTGACCCCTAATCTCAGGAGCCAATACGGTTATTGGTACAAGAATTTTCAAGACGATTCGCAAAAGGCGTGGGGAAACGACCTTGGTTCTGATCCGGCATTTCGATTTGGCAGCGGCGGTGGGCGCGTGGCCATAACTGCGCTGTCGGTTGCTAGTGGAGTGAAGTTATGCTCGATGTTGAAAACTCCAACGATGAATGTAGCGTTTGATCCAGGTTCGCCTTTTCATGTTGCTTATGGTTCAGGCGATGCTTGGGTTCATGCTGCTGGTGAATCAATGGGCGCGCTGCGTGTCACCTCCATTGGCGCAACGAGGTATGCCACAACTGAGGCTGTCTTTACGGTCACAGGAATTCCGGTTTTGTCATCCAGTGCAGTCCTTACAACAGGAAGTGCGGCAACATGCCTCGGAGCCGCGATCAATGGGTTTGTACGCGGATGGCTACATTTCTTACCTTTTGGATTTTAGACGTATATTTGAATTGCTATGGGCATAATTCTGTATTCTCATCCAAAGGAACTGGTCTGGAATTGGTGGCGATTGATGGAGGGCCACGGATTTACAGTCCAACGTAATCCATCAGGTGGCATCATCACGCATGCGCGTGCGAAGGTAAAGATTCACTTCGTTGAGGACAATCACCTGATGCTCGTATTTTCTGCACCTTTTATATTTTTTGGCAAGAACCTTAGGTTAGCAAAGTCTGTTGAAGATATTCTCCTTAGTGTCGGTGCCGTGAAGGGATCAAGCCAGGAAAGCTGAAGAGTGATGGAATTCGCCGTTCTCGGGACCAAAATGAAGCATATTGTTATGTTGCAAAGTCCTCTTTGGTGGATCACATTGTCTTCGCGCAAAACGGCACGAACGTGATGACCAATCAAAACACGTATGACAATGTGAACCGGCTGACCGGGCGCCTGTCCTCCGTAGCCTACGGCGGAAGAGGAGCGGCGCTGGATTTTAATTAGTGTCCGGCAGGAAACTCCCGATTTTTTTCCAGGATGGCGTCTGATGAATTCAGGATTGGACGCGTTTGTCCCGGCGACTATTCAAAATTCTTCCTGACAAGTTTTTTCATCCTTT
>Ga0182030_10014796_pt1 | contig 15351 bp, 12 predicted proteins | sample 812S3MmetaG_FD_121299 | JGI IMG/M metagenome (GOLD analysis project Ga0182030, IMG submission 121299) | Permafrost microbial communities from Stordalen Mire, Sweden - 812S3M metaG (Illumina Assembly) | ecosystem: Environmental > Terrestrial > Soil > Wetlands > Permafrost | place: Sweden... | reverse complement strand
CTCAGTTTGTATGCCGACCTGCGCGGTCTGCCCCGCGCGGACCGGCGCGCGAGCTTCGACCGGTTGCTGGAGTTCACGGATCTGAAGCGCTTCGGCGGCCGGCTTGCCGGCAATTTATCGGGCGGCATGAAGCAGAAACTCGGGCTCGCGTGCGCGCTGGTGCGCAGGCCGAAATTGCTGCTGCTCGACGAGCCCGGCGTCGGCGTCGATCCGGTGTCGCGGCGCGAGCTGTGGGCCATGGTGCAGCAGCTGATCGGTGAGGGCGTGGGCGTGCTGTGGTCGACCGCCTACCTGGACGAGGCCGATCGTTGCGATGCGGTGTACCTGCTGCACGAGGGCCGGCTGCTTCACTCAGGTCCGCCCGGCGACTTCACGCGCAGCGTGGAAGGCCGGGTGTTTCGGGTGCCGGTCCCGGCGGCCGCCCGACGTTCGCTGTTGAGGCAAGCCCTCGACCAGTCAACGGTGGTCGATGGTCTGATCCAAGGCGACGCGCTGCGTGTGGTCATGCGTCAGGGTGTCCCGGGAACATTGGAGTTGGGCGCCTACGCCGCCGAGGCGCGCCCGGTCAAGGCACGCTTCGAGGACGCCTTCGTCGACCGCCTCGGCGGTGCCGGTACGCCGGCCGCCGGTACGCCGGCCGCCGGTACGCCGGCCGCCGGCTCCCGCGGTACCAGCGAACTGGCCGCGAGCTACACACGCATTCCCGACAATGCCGCCCCGGTCATCGTCGCCGCCGGTCTTACCAAGGTATTCGGAGATTTCACGGCAGCGAAGGCCATCAGCTTCGAGGCGCGGCGCGGACAGATTTTCGGTCTGCTGGGGCCGAACGGCGCGGGCAAGTCCACGACGTTCAAGATGCTGTGCGGTCTGTTGTCACCGACCTCCGGCACGGGCAGCGTGGCCGGGCATGACTTGCGCACCGCGCGCGCCGATGCACGCCAATCGCTGGGCTACATGGCGCAGAAATTCTCCCTGTACGGCGACTTGAGCGTGCGTGAGAACCTGGATTTCTTTTCCGGCGCCTATGGTCTGACGGGCAAGACCCAGAAAAGCTCGATCGAGCGCGTGATCGACGTGTTTCATCTCGACCGCTATCTCAAGGACAACAGCGGCGGCCTGCCCTTGGGGTACAAGCAGCGGCTGGCGCTTGCGTGTGCGGTCATGCACGAGCCGCCGGTGCTGTTTCTCGACGAACCCACGTCGGGCGTGGACCCCCTGGTGCGGCGCGAATTCTGGTCGCACATCAACGGCCTCGTGGAGAAGGGGGTGACGGTGCTCGTCACCACCCACTTCATGGAGGAGGCCGAGTATTGCGACCGCATCGCGCTCATCTACCGCGCCCGGGAGATTGCCATCGGCAGCCCTGACGACCTGAAGCGGCAGGCAACGGCCGTCGGCGCGCCCGCCGAGCCGTCGCTCGAGGATGCCTTCGTGGCGCTGCTCAAGGACTTCGACAGCCGCGACATGGAGGCTGCCGCATGAGCGACGCTCGGCGCATCGCGGCGCTGCTCGTCAAGGAATCGCTGCAGATCGTGCGCGACCCGTCGACGCTTCTGATTGCGTTCGGCCTGCCGCCGCTGCTGCTGTTCCTGTTCGGTTATGCCATCAATCTCGACACGGCACGCACCCACATCGGTCTGGCGCTGCTCGATCGCAGCGAGGCCGCACAGAGCCTCGCGACGGCGTTCGGCCACTCACGCTGGTTCGACGTGGCGGTGCGCGACAGCGTGGCGCCGCTCAAGGCGGATCTGATTTCCGGCCGGGTGCGGGGCATCGTCGTGGTGCCGCTCGACTTCGGCCGGCGGACGGCGGCCGGCGGCGCCGACATCCAGGTGATCACCGACGGTTCGATTCCCAACACGGCGACCTTCGTCGCCGCCTATGCCGAGGGCGTGCGGGCCAGCTGGGCCGCCGCGCGGCAGGCGGAGGGCGGTGCCACGATCGCGGCGGCGGCCCCCGGCGCCGGCGGCATTTCGGTGTCGACGCGCTACTGGTTCAATCCGGAGATGACCAGCCGCTTCTTTCTCGTGCCGGGCTCCATGGCCATCGTCCTAACCATGATCGGAACGTTGCTGACCTCGCTCATCATCGCGCGTGAATGGGAGCGCGGTACGATGGAGGCGCTCATGGCCACGCCCATCGGCATGGGCGAGTTCATCGCGAGCAAAGTGCTGCCCTACTTTTTTCTGGGCCTCGGCTCGGCGATTGTCTGCACGGTGCTCGCCGTCACCGTGTTCGGCGTGCCGTTCCGCGGCTCGCCGTGGGCGCTGCTCGCGATCGTCTCGGCGTTCATGGTCCCGGCTCTCGGCCAGGGTCTGTTCATCTCGGCGGCGACCAAGAGCCAGTTCGTGGCCAGTCAGATCGCCCTGCTGACGGCGTTCCTGCCGGCGCTGCTGCTGTCGGGGTTCCTGTACGAGATCAGTTCGATGCCTGCATGGATCCAGGTGCTCACCTATTGTGTGCCGGTGCGGTATCTGATCCCATTGCTGCAGAGCGTATTCCTCGCCGGCGACATCTGGAACCTGTTTTTGCCGAACATGCTGGCGATGCTGGGGTTCGGCGCGGTGTTCTTTTATCTGACGATTCGCGTCACGCACCGGCGAGTCGCATGAACGCCGCCGCGGGACGCCTACGCTCGATGGTGCGCAAGGAGTTTCTCGCCGTGCTGCGCGACCGTCGCAGCCGCATCACCCTGATCCTTCCGCCGATTTTGCAGCTGGTGCTGTTCGGCTTTGCCTCCACGCTCGAGGTCAAGCATGTCACCCTGGGCGTGTACGACCGCGATCATGGCGCGTGGAGCCAGGAGGTGGTCGACAGCCTCGCGGGCAGTCCGAACGTCAAACGGCTGGTACGCCTCGACTCACCACGCGCGGTGCGTCGGGCAATCGACGACCGTGACGTCATCGGCGTGGTGAGCTTTGCCGAAGATTTTTCGGCGAACGTCACGGCGGGGCGGCCCGCGGAGGTGCAGGCCGTCCTCGACGGACGCCGCTCCAACGCGAGCCAGATCGTGGGCGGCTACCTCAACACCATCGTCGCCGCCGTGGGAGCGCAGGTGCGCGGAAGCCCGGCGCCCGCGCCGGGATCGACTCTCGCCACGAACTGGTTCAATCCCAACCTGGACTACCTGTGGTTCACGATGCCGGCCCTGGTCGTGACCATCGCCGCGTTGTCGGTGTTGTCCATCACGGGGCAATCCGTGGCGCGGGAACGGGAACTCGGCACCTTCGATCAACTGTTGGTCTCGCCGCTGCGCATTCATGAAATTCTTGCCGGCAAGATCGCGCCGGCGCTGGCCTTGGGACTCTTCAACGCGTCGGTGTATCTCGTGCTGATTCCGTTCGTCTTCGGCATTCCATTCACCGGTTCGGTGCTGATGTTCTATCTCGCGCTGTGCTGCTATCTGACGGCGCTCATCGGCGCCGGTCTCCTGGTGTCGATCCTGTCGCAGACTCAGCAGCAGGCGTTTCTCGGGACGTTCCTGATCGTCGTGCCGCTGATCCTGTTGTCGGGGTTCTCCGCGCCGGTGGACAACATGCCGGCCTGGTTGCAGATGGTCGCCCAGGCGGATCCGCTCAAACATTTCCTGATCGTATCGGAGGGGGTTTTTCTCAAGAGCATGCCGGCGCGGGACGTGCTGGCGAACACCTGGCCGCTGGTCGTGATCGCCGCGGTCACGTTGACCGGATCCGGCCTGTTCTTTCGCTCGAGGTTGGGTTGATGCGCCGTCCGCCGTCGCCGCTGACCGCCCTGGGCGTCCTCTGCGTCGCAGCGCTGGCGCCGGCCGGTTGTGCGGTGGGTCCGCATTACACGAAACCGCCCGTGGTGGCGGCTCAACCGGAATGGATCGAACGGACCGCGCCGTCGACGGCGCCGGACACCGCGTGGTGGCGCACGCTGGATGATCCGGCGTTGACCGATCTGGTGCACGCCGCGTTGGAGCGCAACCTCGACCTGCGCGCCGCGCAGGCCCAGGTGCGGGAGGCCCGGGCGCTGCGGCAGGCGGCGTTCGGCGCGCGTGTGCCCCAGGTGGGTGTCTCCGGCTCCGCCGGCCGCAACGAGCTCAGCGAGAACGGCGAACTCCCCATCGACCGCATCCCGGGTTTCAGCCGCCGCTTCAATCTTTTCGATGCGGGTTTCGACGCGAGCTGGGAGCTCGATTTCTGGGGGCGCAATGCCCGCGCCGTCGAGGCGGCGGACGCGCGTGCGTCGTCGGCAGCAGAGGCCGTCCACGACGTGCAGGTGCAGGTCATCGCGGAAACGGTCCGCAACTATGTGGACTTGCGCAGCGCGCAGGCGCTGCTCGTGAGCGCGACCGACGATGCGGACGCGCGCAGCCGCTCAGCCGGACTGATGGGCGTGCGGCGGCAGGCCGGTGAGGCGTCCGAATCCGAGGCGGCGCTGGCGCTGGCGCAGGCCGCATCCACCCACGTTGAACTCGCGGGGTTTCGCGCGGACGCACGTGCCGCCGCCTATGCGCTCGCGCTGCTCACCGCCCGGCCACCGGAGTCGCTCCTGGATCTCGCCGACACGGCGGCGCCGCTGCCCGCGGCGCCGCCGGCCGTGGGCGCCGGCCTGCGCGCGGACCTGCTGCGGCGGCGGCCCGACATCCGTCGGGCCGAGCGGGACCTCGCGGCGGCAACCGCGGACGTTGGGGTTGCCACCGCGGATCTTTTCCCACGGGTGACGCTCGCGGCGGCCGTGGGTCAGCAATCGCTCAGCACCGGCAATTTCCTGACGGGCGCGAGCGGGCGCTATCAATTCGGTCCAAGTCTGTCATGGCCGATCTTTTCCGCGGGCAGCATCCGCGCCCAAATCCGCGCCTCCGGCGCCCGCGCCGACGCGGCCGCCGCGCGCTATGAGAAAGCCGTGCTCACCGCGCTCGCGGACAGCGAAACCGCGCTCAACCGGTACGCCGCCGCGGGCGCGCAACGCCGCGATCGGGAGGAGGCGCTCGCTCGAACCGCGGAGGCCCTCGACCTCGCCCGGCAGCGTCATGAACAGGGCGAGGACGACCTGCTGTCGCTGCTGGACGCGCAGTCCGCCTACAGGGGCGCAGAGCAGGCGGCGCTGCAGACGCGTGCCGCGGAACTCACCGCCCTGGTCGCGCTCTACAAGGCGCTCGGGGGCGGGTGGGAATGATCGCGCGAACTCCCCGCCGCTACCGGATCATCTCCCGGTAAGCATGCCAGGTCGCATGTCCCAGCCATGGCGCGATGATGAGCAGCCCGCACAGCAGGGGGGCGTAGCCCACGAGGGTCAGGCATAGGATCAGCGCGCTCCACAGCAACATCGCGGGAACGTTCGCGAGTACCGCCCGCAGGCTCGCGCGCATCGCCTGACCGGCCGTGGCATGGCGGTCGATCATCAGGGGTATCGAGACCACGGACAGCGCGAACACGGCGGTCGCTAGAATGCCGCCGACCACGACGTACGCCATGACCTGCGGCCGGTTGACGTCCTCGAGGAAGCCGCGGTAGAGGGTTTCGCGCATGTCGGGCGTCACGATGTGAAACACCGTGCCGAGCATGACGGCCGAGATGCCGAACCAGACGAGGGCACACACGGCGAGCACCGCGCCGAACTCGAGCAGGGCGCTGGGATTGCGCGCGAAACCGTCCAGCGACTCGTCGAAATTGGCGGACTGTCCCTGCGAGTAGCGCCGCGACATTTCGCACAACCCGGCGGACATCACCGGACCCACGAGCAGGAAGCCGGAAATCGCCGCAGCGATGAAATAGGGATGCGTGCCGCAGAAGATCAGCAGTGTCCAGCCAAGCGCAACCATGAGGGCGCCGTAGCCGAGGCTCGCGCCCCAATGGCGCCGCATGTCGAGCCAGCCGCGGTACAGCCAGACGAACGGTCGTGCGGGAGAAACGTGCGAGACCGTAATGTGCAGGGTCGGAACTTCACCTGAAACGAGCGTAGCGTTCATGGTCGTGTCCTCCGGGTGGGTATCGATGCCGCGTCGGCAAGCCGAGTGTAGTCCTGACCCGGGACACAACGCGAGCCTCATCGGCCGAATCGTCGAATCTCCTCGCCGCGCTGCATCACGGAATTCCGCGTGGCAGACTATCGCCCCATGCAAAACGATCCCCGCTCTCACGGCCTGTGGGAGGTGTCCGCACCGCCGGCACCGCCGACGGGCGCGCTGCGCGCCGACGCGGCGGCCGACGTCGTCGTCGTGGGTGCAGGCTTCACCGGGTTGTCGGCGGCGCTGCATCTGGCGGAGGCCGGCAAGCGCGTCGTGGTGCTCGAGGCTGCGCAGATCGGCTTCGGCGGCTCGGGCCGCAACGTCGGGTTGGTCAATGCGGGCCTGTGGGTCATGCCATCGGCCCTGCCACAGGTGCTCGGAGCGAGCCACGGCGCTCGCCTGCTCGAACAGTTGGGCAACGCGCCCAATCTGGTGTTCGAGCTGGTAGATCGTTACGGGATCGACTGCCAGGCGCTGCGCCACGGGACCCTGCACTGTGCCGTCGGCGAGGCGGGATGGCGGGACATCGCGGAACGTGCCCGGCAGTGGGCGGCCCGCGGCGCGCCGGTGGAATTGCTCGATCGGGACGCGACGCGGCGGCTGGTGGGATCGCGCGCCTATCGCGGCGCGCTGCTCGATCGCCGGGCGGGCACCCTGCAGCCGCTGGCGTACGCGCGCGGGCTGGCGGTCGCGGCGATGAGCCGGGGCGCGCTCATTCATACGGATAGTCCGGTGACGGCGGCGGAGGATCTCGGCGACCGGTGGCGCCTGCGGAGCGCCGACGGGAGCGTCACGGCACCCTGGGTTCTGGTGGCGACGAACGCCTACACCCATCGGGTGTGGGGCGGCCTGCAAGTGGAGCTCGTGCGGCTGCCGTACTTCAATCTGGCGACGGAGCCGCTGACGGCCGATCTCCTGCGTTCGATCCTGCCCGAACGACAGGGTTTGTGGGACACGCGCGGGGTGCTGTCGTCGCTGCGTCTCGATCGCGATGGCCGGCTGGTGTTCGGCAGCGTCGGGGCCTTGCGCGGCAGTGGGCGCGCAATTCACCGCAGCTGGGGTCGTCGCGCGCTGGTCAAGCTGTTCCCGCAGCTGCGGGAGGTCGAATTCGTTCACGAGTGGTACGGATGGATTGGCATGACGGAGGACTCGCTGCCGCGCTTCCACCGGCTGGGGCGCCAAGTGGTGTCCATGAGCGGTTACAACGGCCGCGGCATCGCGCCCGGCACCACGTTCGGACGAGACCTCGCGCGACTGGCCTGTGGCGTGATCCGCGAGGAGGACCTGTCGCTGCCGGTCACCCTGCCCAAGCCGGCGCGCTTCCGGGCGGCGCGCGAGGCGTATTACGAAGTGGGTTCCCAACTGGCGCACGTCGTCGGCGCCCGCCTTTGACCCGCCGTACGAGGCGTCATTCCCGCGCGACCGTGCCGGCGACGATCTGCGCTGCCACCAGATCTTCGAGTGCCGTGCCCACGCTCTTGAACAGAGTGATCGCCCGGACTGTCGACCGGCGGAAAATTCCCCGCGGCAGGTCGGCGAACTCGGCGCGCAGCGCCGTGGCGTCGATCACGCCACGCGCCACGGCGCCGACGATTTCGCCCGCCTCGTGCAGCGCCCCCACGCGGGTGTCGACGAAGACCTCGCTGCGGGCGACGGCCTCGTCATCCGCCTCGCACATGTCCGGGGTGTACGCTCCGACCAGATCGAGGTGCTGCCCGGGTGCAAGCCACTCTCCGCGCACCAGAGGCTGGTGGGAGAGCGTGGCACAGCTCACGAGATCGGCCCAGCGGACTCCGGCCTCCAGGTCGCCGATCGCCTCGACCGTCAGGCCCGGCCGGCGCAACCTTTCGGCCAATGCGGCAGCCCGGGTGCGATTGCGGCCCCACAGTTGCACCTCGCGGATCGGGCGCACGAGCGCATGGCTCGCGATGAGGTGGGGCGCCAGATTGCCGGTGCCGACCATGAGCAACCGCGAGGAGTCGGGGCGCGACAGGTGGCGGGACGCCAGCGCGGAGGCGGCGGCCGTGCGGCGCACGGTGAGCTCGGTGCCATCGATGAAGGCGCGCGGCCGGCCGGTGCTGCGATCCATCAAGACGTAGCTCGCGCAGACGCTGGGCAGCCCGCGCAGACCGTTGTCCGGAAAGACGGTCACGAGCTTCACGCCGAGCGCGCCGCCGCCGTCCCACGCCGGCATGAGCAGCAGCATGCCGCCATGCGGCCCCGCGTCGGTGGGTGCGAGGGCGTGATGATGCCGTTCGGGGATGGCATGCGGCGCGCGAAAGGCGGCATCGAGCGCGTCGATCAAAATGCCGCGGTCGAGCCGGGCGGCCACCTGGGCGGCATCCAAGAACTGCATTCGGTTCACGCTCCAACAAGGACCGGGCCATCGGCCGCATTATGACCCGGCGGGGTCGAAGCTTTACACTCCCGGTCGTCGAGGAGGATCAGCCATGCCAGTCACACGCCCCCGTGCCCGCGAACTCGGACTCCTGCTGCCGGGCACCCCCGGACCCGACAACGCCATCACCGACGTGCCGGGCGTCGAAGTGGGGTTCTCGACGATCGTGCGGCCGGCGCTTCAGCCGGGCGACGTGCAGGTCTACAGCGGTGTCACCGCCATCCTGCCGCGCGGCCATCAGGCGTTGCCCGTGCCGGTGCTGGCGGGCCAGTTCGACTTCAACGGCAACGGTGAGATGACGGGTTCGCACTGGATTCACGATGCGGGCAGCTTTGTGGGACCCGTGTGCCTCACCAACACGCACTCGCTCGGCATCGTGCATCATGCCGCCGTGCGCTACATGGTCGAAGCCCATGCCGGGCATTTTCGCGACTTTCACGCCTGGGCGATGCCCGTGGTCGCCGAAACTTATGACGGCGTGTGCAGCGACATCTGCGGGTTCCACGTCACGGAGGAGCATGCGCTCGCCGCGCTGCGTGGCGCGCGGGGCGGACCCGTGGCAGAGGGCAACGTGGGCGGCGGCACGGGTATGGCCACGTACGAGTTCAAGGGCGGCACGGGCACGAGCTCCCGCCGCTTCACGGTGGGCGACCGGCCGTACACGGTGGGGGTGCTCGTGCAATCGAATTTCGGCAAGCGCAGCGAATTGTCGGTACTCGGTGTGCCGGTCGGCCGGTACCTGACCGGGCATGCCATCTTCTCGGATCACGACATGCCCGAGCGGGGGTCGATCATCGTGGTGATCGCCACCGACCTGCCGCTCACCGCTGTGCAGTTACGGCGTCTCGCCAAGCGCGGCGCGCTCGGAATCGGGCGCACCGGCACGAGCGGCGGACACTATTCCGGCGACCTGATGCTCGCGTTCTCGGTGGCGAACCCGGTGTATCTGCCGGCCATCGGCGAGCCTCAGCCGCATACCTTTCAATACGAGTCGCTCAACGATGCCCATTGCGACGAGGTGTACCCGCAGGCCGTGGACGCGGTGGAGGAGGCGGTGCTGAATGCGCTGGTCGCGGCCGACACGATTCCCACCTTCAAACCGCCGGGGTTGCAGCTCACGGCCATCGACCGCGGCGCGCTGCTCGAACTGCTGGGCCGTCATGGCCGGCTGCGGGCCTGACGCCGTCGGCGTAGGTAGTCCTCGAACGGGTCGTCCTTGCGTGGTGCCGGCTCAGCGTTCGCAGGCCTGCCCACGGTTCTGCCCGTCCAACCACACGGACAGCGGTGCGAAATATTCTACGATGGCGCGCGCATCGATGTCGTGTTCGCCGCTGAAGGCGGCGAGTGCCTCCGGCCAGGGTTTCGACCGGCCGAGTTCGAGCATCGCGGCGAACTTGGCCCCCACTTCCTTATTGCGGTAGATGCTGCATCGGTTCAGCGGTCCCTTCCAACCGGCGAGCCGGCACGCCGCCCGATAAAATTGAAACTCGTAGATGTCCGCCAAGAAATAGCGGGCGTATGGCGTGTTGTTCGCGATGTGAAATTTTGCGCCCGGATCGAACGCATCGGCCGGCCTCGGCCCCGGCGGCATCAGGTGTTGATAGCGGGCCACGAGATCCCACCAGGCGTCATTGTAATGAGCGGGCGTTATCTGGCCCGAGAACACCCCCCACCGCCATTTGTCCATGATGAGGGCGAACGCGAGAATGGGTATCTTGTCGAGGGCCAGGCGCAGCTGGTAAGGGATGTCCGCTTCCGGTCCCGGCACGGTGTCGATCAGCCCGAGGCGCTTCAGGTAATCGGGTGTGAGGGCGTTCAGCCCGGCGAAGTCGCCGATGGCTTCATGAAAGCCGTCATTCGCCCCGTCTCGGAACAGGTAGGGTTGGCCAGCGTACGCACGCTGGTACATGTTGTGCCCGAGTTCATGATGGGCCGTGTAGAAATCGTCGGCGGTCACGGTGAGACAGGCCTTGAGGCGCAGATCCTGCGCGGCGTCCACATCCCATGCCGAGGCGTGGCACACGACTTCACGGTCACGCGGACGGGTGATCATCGAGCGCTCCCAAAACGTGGCCGGCTCGGGTGCGAAGCCGATCGACTGGTACCAGTCGTCCGCGGTGTGCACGATTTTCACCGCGTCGTAGCCTGCCGCCTGCAGCGCCTGGGTGAGGTCGTAGCCGAGCGAGGTGTGCGGCGGGGCGACGATGTCGTAGATGTTGCCCCAGGATTGCGCCCACATGTTGCCGAGCAGGTCGGCGCGGATGGGTCCCCGGGGCGGCTGGATCGCGGGTCCATACCGGCGGGAGAGCTGGGTGCGCACGTAGCACTCCAACCGGGCATATAGCGGCTCGACCTGAGTCCAGAGCGCGTCGGTCTTGGCGGCGAAGGCCTGCGGCGTCAAGTCGTACCAGGAACGCCACAGAACCCCCGTATCGGCGTACCCGAGGTTGCGCGACCCTTCGTTCGCCAACTCGACGAGGCGGGCGTAGTCGGCTTTCATTCGCGGGGACGAGGCGCTGCGCCATCCCTCCCAGAGCGCCCGGGTCTCGGCGGGATCGCGAGACGTGCGCAGGACCGCCTCCATGTCGTCGAGCGTCATGGTGCGGCCGCCGTATGTGAACTTCGCGGTCGAATAATCGGCGTCCAGGCGGCTTTGGATGTCGGCCAGCTCCTGGGATGCGCCGGGTCGGGGCGGTGCCGGCAACACCAGGGACTGTTTCAGCAGATACAACTTGCGCGCCGTGATGTCATCGAGGGCGACGGAGTCGAACCGCGCAGCCTCCTTGGCGTAGTACACCGTCCGGTCGGCGGCGTGGGCGTTGGCCTGCGCGAAAAGCCAACTGGTGTCGGTGTTGATGTAAGTGGAGTGAACCCAGTTGGCGTGGTTCAAGGCAAGGTCTTCACGGGCCAGTTCCATCTCCGCTGCGGCGACGAATTCCCGCGCTTCGGCCGGCGTCGGCTCCGGCGCCGCCCGGCAGGAAAAGCTCGTGAGCCACAGACAGGCGACCACCGCTGCGGTGGCCGACGGGAACCTTGCGCGCATACGTGCCCCCTTACGGACCGGTCAGGTGGGCTGAAGATACCTCATTCGTCCGTTTCCGGGTCCGCCTCCTCCCGGGGTTGCGGCAGTCGCTTGCGCCGGGCGGCATCGACGGCCTCCCGCAGTTTGGCGATCAGATCCGTGCTGAGGGGCGGCGGCATGCGGTCGCCCTTGGCCGGCCGGGAATTCTTCGGTGCGTCCTGATCGTCGGGGTCGGGCATCGGATCTCGCATCATGATGGCAAATCCTAGGGGAATCACGGCGCCATTACCGCCGATTCGTAGGCGATCTTGGTTATGATATGTCATGAACCAGCCCGGTGTGTTCGGCATCACCCCTTCGGCGCGCCTGCGTCCGTCCCCCTTTTACGAGGCGACCCTGGCGGAAGGCGTCACCGCGTTCACGACCTACAACCACATGCTCATGCCGACGAGCTACGGCCACCCGGACGAGGAGTATCGGCGTCTGCTCGAGGGCGTTTCGCAGTGGGACGTTGCCTGTGAGCGTCAGGTCCAGCTGCTGGGACCCGACGCCGGACGTCTCGCCCAGCTGCTCTGTCCGCGCGATCTGACCCGGTGCAAGGCGGGTCAGGGAAAGTACGTCGCAGTCTGCAATCACGAGGGGACTCTGATCAACGATCCCATCGTTCTCAAGCTCGACGATGACCGGTACTGGCTGTCGATCGCCGATTCGAACATCTGGTTCTGGGCGCGGGCCATCGCCGCCGAGCGTAACCTGCGGGTGGAGGTGAGCGAGCCCGACGTGTCGCCGCTGGCGGTCCAGGGGCCGAAGGCTGAAGACGTCGTCGCCTCGATCGCCGGCGACTGGGTGCGCGACCTCAAGTATTTCTGGTTTCGCGAGACGCGTATCGACGGCATTCCGGTTGCCGTGGCGCGATCCGGATGGTCCAAGCAGGGCGGCTTCGAGCTGTATCTCCTGGACGGTGCCCAGGGCACGCGGTTGTGGAATCTCGTGAAGGAGGCGGGCAAGCCCTTCGGCATCGGGCCGGGCAATCCGAACGCCTGCGAGCGTATCGAGAGCGGTCTTCTGTCGTACGGGGGCGATACGGACGGCGCGACGAATCCCTTCGAAGTGCGCCTGGAAAAATACGTCGACCTCGACGTCCCCGACGACGTGATCGGCATCAAGGCGCTGCGGCGCATTCATGCGGCCGGCCCGCGCCGCCATCAGCTGGGTCTCGTGCTCGAGGGCGACGAGCCCACGGCCTTGGGCTTCCACTGGCACGGGATTTACAAGGACGGCCGGAAGGTGGGTGATCTCACCAACTGTGTCTGGTCGAACCGCCTGAAGCGGAACATCGGCTTTGCCCTGATTTCGCGCGATTGTGGCGCCGGTATCCCGGTGGAGGTTCGAAAGGAGGGGCGGACGCTCGCCGGAACCCTGCGCGAGCTGCCCTTTGTGTGAGCGGCCGGTCTCCGCGGCGTCAGTGCGTGGCGCCGCCGCCGGTGGCGAACATGATCTCGGACTTGCCCAGCATGCCCTTGTGCGTGGTGCTGGTATCCATCATGTCGAACACCTTCGTCTGGTAGGCGATAAACTCGTCGTGCGACACCGTACCGTCGCCGTCCGCGTCGATCTTGTGCATCATCTGCGCGGTGCGCAGGCCGCGGGCGTAACCGCCGGTGGCGAATGTGGCGAGCGTGCCGCCGCTGGGTGCGATGAACTCCCTGGCATCGAGCAGGCCGGTCTTCTTTTTGTCGAGCATCGAGAACACCTTTTCCTGAAATGCGAGCCATTCGTCTTTCGAGATCATGCCGTCCCCATTCGCATCGATCTTGTGCATGAGCTGCGTGGAGCGCAGGCCCTGTGCATAGCCGCCGGTGGCGAAGGAGCCCATGTCGTCGGCGGCAGCGGCAACGTGGATCAGGGAGAAGGCGACGACCGTCGCGGCGACGAGGGAGCGTAGGGGAGCGCGGCTGGTTTGCATGTGAATCTCCGGCATGGTTGGGTATATGCACTGGACCGGGCGGAAGGCACGTTTATTACGGGAGGCGTTGGTATCCGCATGTCGGATGCGGCGTGCATCCAAAATTCCCCAGCCCGCGAAAGGCTGAGCATCACCCACTTCTCATGGTCGACCCATGCGCTTTCCCATCAATGACGCAGCCCTGACCCTCAACGACACGAGGGAGATCACCGCTCCCATCGCTGTCAGCGCGATCTAATTGAGGGGTGCCGTGACGCGGCGGGGTGTCTTGACGGGTCGCAGCCGGCTCCGGACGGGGTTGAGCCGGCTGCTTCTTAGTCTGGCGGCCGCGACAGCTCTTGGGTCCGGGGCGACGGCCGCGCCGCACCTTCCGGCGAGCGATGCGACGGTATTGGCGGAGCTGCCGGCGGGCACCCGGCACGCCTCGCTGCCCGCACGCGCGCTCACCGCGACTCGCATCGACGTGGCCCTGCCGCTTGCACAATTCAACATATCGCGGGCCCGGGCAACCGGCGACCTGCGCTATCTGGGCTACGCGGATGCGATCCTCGCGCCTTGGATGAAGCAGCCGACCGTCGCGCCGGAGGTGCTCGTGCTCGATGCGACGATTCTGCAGAGCCGGCATGCCTTCGACGCGTCGCTCGCCGAACTCGACCGGGCGTTGCGCGTGCGCCCCGACAATGCGCAAGGTTGGCTGACCCGGGCGACGGTCCTGCGGGTGCTCGGGCGCTATGACGAGGCTCTGTCATCCTGCGGCCATCTGGAGGGGTCGGCGGATCCCGTGGTCGCCAGCCTGTGCGTGCAGAGTCTGCGCGGGCTCACGGGTCACCTGCGGGAAGCCTACGCCCGGGTGGTGTCCCTGTCGGCCGCCGGCGTGTCGCCCGAAATACGGGCGTGGCGCTTCTCGGAGCTCGGCGAGATGGCGGAGCGGTTGGGCAGGGACGACGATGCGGAGCGCTGGTTTCGCGAGGGCTTGCAAGTCGTGCCGGGCGACTTCTATGTGCGATCGGCGTGTGCGGATCTGCTGCTGCGGCACGACCGGGCAGCCGACGCGCTGCAATTGATGGCGGGCTACGACTCCATGGAGCCGGTGCTGTTGCGCATCGCCATCGCACACCGGGCACTGCACGACGGCGCCGGACAGCGGGCCGACGAGATGCTCTCGAATGCCTTCGCCGTGGAGGATCAGCGCGGCGAGGCCGTGCATCGCCGGGAGCAGGCGAGGTTCCTGCTGGACGTGGATCACAAACCGGCGGATGCGCTGGCGGCGGCCCGGGAGAACTGGCGGGTGCAGCGGGAGCCCGACGATGCGCTGATCCTGCTGCGCGCCGCACAGGCCGCGGGGCAGCCGAGGGAGGCGGATCCGGCCCGGGAGTTCCTGGGCAGGACGGGGCTCGAGGACTCCCGCCTCAAACCGTATCTCGCGGCCTCACCCCGTGCCGGTGCGTCTTGAGGTCCGCACGCAGCGCGACCGGACGCGCCCGACGGGGTTGCCGGATGTTGGGCTTCGCCTGCCTCTGGGCCGCCGCCGCCCAGGCGCATGTGGCCAGCAACGGGTTTCTGGTCGCCCGGGTCAACGGAGCGGACATCACGGGTTCGGTCGAGCTGGCGGTGCGCGATGTCGAGCTTGCCGTCGGCGTGGACACCGATCGCGACGGCAAGGTGACGTGGGGTGAGTTACGGGCGGCCGGCCCGGAGTTGCGAGAGTATCTCAAGCAGCATGTGGAGTTTCGCGCCGGCAATGCCGCCTGTCCGTTCGAGTTGCAGCAGATGCTGATCAACGACCGGGTCGACGGTGTCTATGCCTGGCTGCCCTTCACCGCTCATTGTCCCGCCACGGTGGGGAATCTCGGCATTCGCTATTCGGTCATGGAGGGCATCGATCCATCGCATCGAGGCCTGCTGACGCTCAGTGCCGGCAGCGTGACCCAGACCGGGGTGCTCGGGGGCGGTGCCGCTCCGCGTGAGTTCGCCGTGTCATCGCCCTCGCG